>Ga0082335_1004196_pt1 | contig 22124 bp, 25 predicted proteins | sample Subgrocontami58m_FD_72375 | JGI IMG/M metagenome (GOLD analysis project Ga0082335, IMG submission 72375) | Subsurface groundwater microbial communities from S. Glens Falls, New York, USA - GMW37 contaminated, 5.8 m (SPADES assembly) (version 2) ...
CGATGCCATCGACCAATGTATTCGACCGCCAGGACCCGGCGTGGCGCGAGTCCGTGCTGCCACGGGGTGTGCCGCGGGTGGCGGTGGAAGCCGGTGTGACCGGCTTTTGGCGCAAATACGTAGGACTTGAAGGGGCGGTGGTTGGCATCGACCGTTTCGGCGAATCGGCGCCGGCCGGTGAGTTGTTCAAGTATTTCGGCTTTACCGTCGAGAACGTCGTCAACGCGGTCAAGAGCGTTTGTCGGGCGATCCAAACGGCATGATCAGAGCTTCATGTAGGCGTAGCCTTCCTGCGTCTGCAGGCGGCTGATCTCGGCGATGCCCGAAGGCACCAGCGCGGCCTCCGTGATGACCTTTCCGGCGTCGATGTAGCGGCGCGTCAGCGTGTTCCCGCAGACGCGGAAGGCGACGCCGCGGGCAGCCAATTGCGCGACCTCCGGCTCGATCAGCCTGCCGTCCCGGTCTTTGGCCCCGCGCAACAGGAAATCCACGCCCTGGTTGTGCGCGACGACCACCACCTTCGCGCGTGGCGAGGTCGCGAGGTGATTGGCGACGTTGCGAAGCGCGGTTGTCACGTCCGCACTGGTGGCGATGTGATAGACCATCTTCTCCTCGGACCGCGCCGCGGTCTGCTGCAGATCCGGGAGCGCGCGCGGGACGGCAATCCACGCCAGCAGCACCGCCAGCGCGAGAACCGAAGCCGCCGTCGCCGCATGCCATGTACGCCATCGCCGGGCGCCGTCGTTGGCGCATGCGGCACGTATGTTGCGCGCGATGCGGGCTTGCAACGGCGCGGGCGCGGCGTGGAAACGCAACTGCCGCGCTTCGAGGTCGCGCAGCGCGCGCATTTCCGCGTGCCGCGCGCGGCACGCGCTGCAGTCGTTCAGGTGGGCCTCCACGTCCAGGCTGGTCATCAGGTCAAGCTCGTAGTCCAGGTAAGCGTGGACCAATCGTTGTAAGTCCTGACAGTTCATTTGGATGGCTCCTGCTTCATTCGTGCCACGATCGCCTCGCGCAACAGGTGGCGCCCCCGCGCCAGCCGGGACATCACGGTGCCAAGCGGAATATCGACGATCTTCGCGATCTCCTTGTAGGACAGCTCTTCGATCTCACGCATCACCAGCACCTCGCGAAATACGACGGGCAACTCTTCGATCGCACGGTTGAGCAGTTCGCGATCCGCGTGTTGGATGGCGATGTCCTCGGGGTTGCGGCAAAAAGACTCCCCCGATCCTTCCGCAACCATTCCCGGCAGATGAATCTGTTCGTCAAATTCCTCATTTACGCCTGCGCCCGGGGCCTGGCCGCGCAGCGAGTAGCAAGTATTGCGGACAATCGCGAGCAGCCACGCCTTGCCGTCGTTGCCGTGGAACGAGCCGAAAAACCTGTATGCGCGCAGAAATGCCTCTTGCACTGTCTCTTCGGCGTCATCGTCATTGCGGACGAGCCAGCGCGCCAGATTATAGGCGGCGTCAAGATGCGGCATGATCAATTGCTCGAATCGTAAGCGTTTATCCCGGTGGTTATCCAAGCTCTCTCTTTCCGATTACTGATTTCAGGGTGATTTTATTCCCGCCCGGGGGTTATTTCGTAAATTCGGGAATATTTGGACGGCAATATCGGTATAGGGTACATCCGGGAAATGGAGCGGTAGTCGCGCTGCCGGTACGAAACGCCATACTTACTACTAGGGAGGAGGCCGTATGTTGCAGAGCAAAATAACCGGTTTGGTTCTGGCCGGAACGCTGGTCCTGGCCGGAATCGCGCCGACAGCGGGCGCGGCGGAGAAAGCGAAGGAAAAAGTCGTCATTCAGGTGAGCGATGACAGCCCCAAGACCTGGAACCAGGCGCTCAACGTGGTGAAAAACGTTCAGGCGTCCTATGGCAAGGACAACGTACAGGTTGAGGTTATCGCCTTTGGCCACGGCATCGGGATGCTCAAAATGGACTCCGAGGTCGGCAACCGTATCGATGAAACGCTGCAGTCGGGCGCCCACGTCTACGCATGTCAAAACACGATGCGTGGGAGGAAGCTCTCGAATGCGGATATGCTTGCTGGGATCGGCTACGTGCCGGCAGGAGTGATCGAGATCATCAATAAGCAGCAGCAAGGATGGGCCGTGGTCCGTCCCTGACTGTTGCGGATCGCCGTTCGCGCAGCGATCCGGGTTCAAGCGGCGGCGTGAGTCTCTTCTGCAGCCTTGTCGCCGGGACTGGTGGATAAGAAAAAAACGGCTCCTGCGCTTGCCGCAGGAGATAGCGAATATAAATGGGTGTTCTTACCAAAGGAGGCTGGACCATGAATATTAGTCGTCGATGGATCGTTCTTGCAGCGGGTTTGTCGGTTGCCGGCTTGGCGGGTTGTGCGGCGACGGGGGGCGGAGATGCGAAAAGCAACGTCGCGGAAGACAAGGTCGTCTACCACGTCAATGATTCCGGCGCGCAGGCGGTCGGTGCGCTGCGCAATATCGGCAACCACCTCGAGGTCAATCCGAAAGCCCGGATCGTGGTCGTCACGCATGCCCAGGGCGTGGATTTCCTGTTCGAGGGCGCGAAGGACAAGGGCGGCAACCCTTTCAACATCAAGGTCGAGGAATTGAAATCACAGGGCGTCACGTTTGATGTTTGCGAGATCACGCTGCGCAATCGGAAGATCAGCAAGAACAAGTTCATCCCCGAGGCGGTGTTCGTGCCGTCGGGCGTCGCCGAGATCACCCGGCTGCAGCAGCGCGAAGGTTACGCTTACCTGAGGCCGTAAGCGTTTCGGCTTGCGGTGAGTCAGGGCGGCCTTGGCCGCCCTTTTTCACGTGCACCCGGTGTCGCGATAATTCCGGCGCCTGGCTTTACTCAAAGCGCATCGATAAATCGACGGCCTCGATGTCCTTGGTCAGGCTGCCGATCGAGATGCGGCCGACGCCCGTCTCCGCAATCGCGCGCACGTTTTCGAGGGTGATTCCGCCGGAAGCCTCGAGTTCGGCGCGGCCTGCCGCGATGTCGACCGCCTCACGCATCTGCCCGGGCGACATGTTGTCGAGCAATATCATTTTGGCGCCGGCGGCGAGCGCATCGCGCAGCTGTTCAAAATTTTCGACTTCGATCTGGGTCCATACTCCCGGTGGCGCGATCCGATCCGCTTCGCGCAACGCTGCAACGACGCCGCCTGCAGCCGCGATGTGGTTTTCCTTGATCAGGATCCCGTCATACAACCCCATGCGGTGGTTGACACCGCCGCCGACGCGTACCGCATATTTCTCCGCGCTGCGCAGACCGGGCAGCGTTTTACGCGTATCGACTATCCTCGCTTTGGTGCCCGCGACCGCATCGACATAACGACGCGTAGCGGTGGCGACCGCCGATAACGTTTGCAGGAAGTTGAGCGCGGTACGCTCCGCCGTGAGCAGTGCGCGCGCTGCACCGCGCACGGTGCACAGTTTCTGTCCGGGTGTGACAACACCGCCTTCGCTGACGAGCCAATCGCTTGTCACGCCCGGGTCGAGCTTGCGAAAACACGCATCAAACCACGGCCCGCCGCACAGCACGGCTGCGCTGCGGCACACTACGCTTGCGGTGGCGTGGGCGCCATCCGCTATGAGTTGTGCCGTCCAGTCGCCGCTGCCGATGTCCTCAGCCAGCGCGGCGGCGACGTTATTCTCGACGGCAGATGCCAAATCGTTCAATTTGCACTATATTGGAAGGGCGATAACGAATTCTACCTGACCGGTGCGCACTGGAGTTCCGGGCCGCCAACGGCGGAATCGTCCCATAACCCAAAGGAGAATGCGATGGCACGCATCGTCAAACGCACCGCAACCGGCCCGCTCAAGCTCGATCCCGGCGCCGAGCCGAAATGGATCTGCATGTGCGGGCTGTCCAGGAAGCAGCCGTTCTGCGACGGCAGCCATAAACAGGCAGCGGAAGCGGAAAGTGCGGGCAAACTCTACTGGTATGACCAGCAGGGCGCGTGTCACGAAATTGCCGACAGCTTTCCCGGCGTGCGCAGCGCGTGAGCCGGCTTACTTCTTAGGCGTGAGCGCCTCGACTTTTTTCTCCAGCGCGTCGATCCGCCTGAGCGCGGCGTTTGCTTTCACGAAGTCGTAGTAGCTGGCATTGCCAGCCGGCAGATCGACTTGCGAACCCCAGACGATCCACGAGTCGTCGTAGTTGCGGACTTTCTGATAGCCCATTTCCCGCAGCACGGCGTAGGTCTGGGTTGAGCGCGTGCCGGTCTGACAGTACGCCACGACCTCCTTCTTGGGATCCACCCCCTTGTAGAGGTCCTTGATTCCCGCCGCATCCTTCAGGGCCATGCCCTCGCGGTCCTGGACTTTCTTTTCTGCCAGCTTCTTCGCCGCCTCGGGATCCTTCCACGCAAACTCGTAGGGGATGTTGACGTGATTCGCGGCAGGAATATATCCACCGCGCACCGCCCGGATATCTTCTCCTGCGTTTTCCTTCACGGTCCGGGAATCGATGAACTGGATTTCCTTGCTCTTCAGGCTTTTCTTGACGAACTCGGTCGTGGCAAGGCGATCAGCCTGTACCTTGGCGGTGAATTTCGCGGCCGGCAGTTTGCGCGCTTCGTTCGTCAGGGGGTTCTTGCCCTTCATCCAGTCATCGATGCCGCCCAGATAAACCCGGGCTTTCTCCGCCCCCAGGTATTCGAGGATCCAGAACACCACCGTCGGGCTGGTGTCCGACTTCGCGCCGTAGACGATCAGTTCTTTTTCGCGAGTGATTCCGGCTTCGCTCAGGATCTTTTCAAGTTTCGCGACCGGCAAAATGCGCGCATCCACGTCGCGGAGCGCCACCGCCCCGGACTTTTCACTGAACACGACGGCTCCCGGTATGAGCCCTTTCCTGTAATCCGACGCCGCGCGGGCATCGATCAGGATTACGCCGGGTTTGTCCTTGTTCTTGATCACGTAATCCGTCTCCACGATCACATGATGGGCGCTGACTGCCCCGACCCAGCCGCTCAGAACCAGACCGCATACCCAAACGCCGCAGGCCCGCCATTCCTGTTGTCTGCTCATATCCCGCCTCCTGTCTTGATCGGATGTTACCGAACGCTTTGTGATATACAGTTAATCCTACGCTCATAGCGAAGAAAATAATGCATTTGCATCATTTTCAGATCGCAGCTTTGACGTGGAGCGGAACATGACATCCTCCATCTCGGTCATCATTCCCAACCGCAACGGCGCGGCCACGATCGGGAAGTGCGTGATGGCGGCCCTGGCTTCCCGCCACCATGACTTCGAGGTGATCGTGGTTGACGACGGCTCCGAGGATAATTCCGCGGAGGTGATCAAGGGTTTACCCTGCCGGCTTATCCGTCTGGCAGAACACGGCGGTGCCGCCAAAGCCAGAAACACGGGTGCGCGGCACAGTCGCGGCGACGTGCTGTTTTTCACCGATGCCGATTGCCTGTTGCAGCCGGACAGTCTCGCCATCGCCAGCGAGACGCTCGCGCATGCGGGCCCTGACTCCGTGGCCGGCGGCACGTATACCCCATTGCCCCATGACCGCCGGTTCTTCAGCATTTTCCAGTCAGTCTTCATCCATTACTGCGAGACCAGGAACCCGCAGCGGCCCGATTACCTTGCCACTCATGCGCTGGCGATACCGGCGCAAATCTTCAGGCAGAGCGGGGGATTCCGCGAAGATTTCCTGCCGATACTCGAAGACGTGGAATTCAGCCACCGATTGCGCCGCATGGGTTACTCGCTGGTGATGAACCCGACGCTGCAGGTGCAGCACATTTTTGACTTCTCCCTGTTCCGTTCATTGGCCAATGCTGTCATCAAAGCCAGGTATTGGAGCCTGTACTCGATCCGCAACGGCGACCTGCTGGCTGATTCCGGAACGGCGTCGCTGGGCCTGAAGCTCAACGTGGCGGTTTATTTCCTCGGCTCGCTGCTCCTGCTGCTGTTCTTCGCGACCGGCAGCGTGCTGTTTCCGTTCGCGCTCGCCGCCGCGATCATGCTCAATCTCTACGGGAACAGGGGGCTATTGCGGGCGTTTTATGACGCCGGCGGAATGGGGTTTGCACTGGGCGCAGCTGCCTACTACCTGCTGCTCTATCCGCTGGCGGTCGGAATGGGCGCCGGCGCCGGGGTGATGAAATATCTGGGGAAATCCGCCAAACCGGGGTGGCAGCACTGATGCTTTCGCTCGCGCGCCATGCCGGCTCGATCCTCTGGAAACGCAGGCCTATCCAGCTGACCTTTTTCGTTACCCGCAAGTGCAACGCCCGCTGTCCTTTCTGTTTCTACCTGCAGAGCACGGATCATCCTGACGAGGGTGCGGCGGAACTCTCGCTGGACGAGATCGAAAAAATCTCGCGCTCGCTGGGCAGCCTGTTGTGGCTTGCGTTTTCGGGTGGCGAAGCTTATTTGCGCAAAGACCTGGTCGAAATCAGCCGGGTATTCCATGCGCAAAACCGGCCGGCCATCATGCTCTATTCCAGCAACGGCCTGTTGCCGGAATTGATCCGCGACTCCACCGAACGGATCCTGCAGCACTGTCCTCGCAGCGTAGTCGTGGTCAAGCTGTCGCTCGATGGACTGGGCGAGGACCATGACGCGCTGCGCCAGACACCGGGCGGTTTCGAAAAGATGTTGCGCAGCTATCGATTGCTGGCAGAGCTGCTGGCGGAATACCCGAACTTCGAGTTGGGGATCAACACGGTGTTCTGTTCGGGGAATCAGGATCGCATGGATGAAATCATCGATTTCGTCCAGGGTCTCGAGCATGTCAAAGCGCACACGATCTCGCTGGTGAGGGGCAATCTCGCGCATGCGGATTTCAAGGATGTCGATTACGGAAAATACCGCCGCGCGATGGAAAAGCTGGAGAAAAATCTCAAGAACCGGACCTCCGGCATTTACCGCTTCAACGGTGCGCGCCTGAAGGCCGCGCAGGATATTCTCCAGCGCCGCCTGATTTACCGGACCGCGCTGCAGCAAACGCGGCTTGAGCCCTGTTATGCCGGGAGGCTCAATCTGGTGCTGACGGAGACGGGCGAAGTTTACCCGTGCGAGACACTGACAAAGAGCTTGGGCAATGTGCGGGATTTCAATTATGACCTCGCGCGGATTCTGCGCGCCGAGCCGGCGCAGGCGGTGGCGCGTTCCATCGAGGCGGCACACTGCCACTGCACGCACGAGTGCTATGCCATGACCAATATCCTGTTCAATCCCCGGCAGTATCCGGCCCTGCTGAAGGAATACCTGCAGTTGTAAGGTCGATGCTACCCATGAACCATTCTTCGTAGGGCGCAGATTTATCGCGCCACTGATCCAGCGGAGACCATTCGGCGCGATGAATCTGCGCCCTACAGCTGTGCTCAGCGCTGAAACACGCCGCGCCGCGTCCACAGCCAGAACAGGCTGGTCATACCGGTGAGCGCGGCGCGGCAGTCGTTGAGGTTGCGCATCGCGAGCAGTCTTTTCACGAGAAACGCAGGCCGCGAATAGAACCGCCGCAACGCGACCTGCCGCAACTCCTGGATTTGTTCGCGCGTCATGGTGTACGGCACGAAGGCCGCACCCTGATACGTGCAGTCGGCGAGGTCGCGCGAGATCGTGCCGAACTTTGCGTGCTGCGCGTGGAGATCGGTTCCGGGAAACGGCGTGAGCGCGTGGAAATTGGCGAGGTCGGGGTCGAGCTCGATTGCGAACTCGATGGTTTTCAGTCCCTCGTCGAAAGTTTCGCCGGGGATGCCGAAAATGAAAGGCGTGCTCACCTTGAGTCCGACTTCCCTGGCCGCGCGCACCGCGTTCCGAACCTGGTCGAGCGTCGTCGCTTTGCGCAGCGCGTTGAGATTCTTTTGCACGCCGCTTTCCGCGCCGATCAGGATCGCCCAGCAGCCCGCGTCCCGGAATGCCTGCAGCAACGGCTTGTCAACCTGATTTGCGCATACCGAAGCGAACCAGCTAAAGCGCAGCCCGCGCGCCTTGATCTGCCGCGCGAGTTCCAGTGCGCGGCCATAGTCGGCGGCGAGCGAGTCGTCGAGGAATTTGATTTCACGGTACCCCTGGCTGAGAAGAAGCTCGATTTCCTGCAGCACGTTGCCGATACTGCGGTAGCGCACGCCGCGCACGCCGCTTTTGCGCTCCCGGTCGAGCTGGAAGCAGTAAATGCAACGCCGGTCGCAGCCGCGCGAGGTGATCATCACGGCCACCGGTTTGTTGCGATAGGTTCCGGGCGGTGGAATGTAGCGCGCCGCATCGCCCAACAGGTCGCGCGCGGGGAAGGGCAACGAGTCCAGATCGTCGTTGAGCGGCCGCGGCGGGTTCTTGACGATCCTGCTGCCGCACCGGTACGCAATTCCGGCGACGTTTTCGAGGTCGGCGCCGCGGGTGAGCCGCTCCAGTATTTCGCAAACGGTGAATTCACCTTCGCCGGTGACCACGGCATCGAAGCTTTCGCCGCCGTCGGCGAGGCAGTTCTCCTGCGCGGCGACGGGATAGGGCCCGCCCGCGCAGATGAAAATGTTCGCGTTGCCGCGCTTGACATCTGCCGCCGTCTGCCTCGCCTTGTCCCAGCCAAATGCGGTGGAATAGATGCCGGCGAAAGCGGGACCGAATTGCCCGATGGCTTCAAGCAGTTCCGCGTGGTTCATGAAAGCGCCGTCGAAAAACTTCACCTGATGCCCCGCGCGCCGCAGGCAGGCGGCGATGTAAAGCAGACCCAGCGGTTGCCAGTAGTTGATCTGCGAGCTCGCAGTTTTGGAGGAAAACAACTCCCCGGGTAGCCACGCCGGGACGATCAACGCGCATTTCATGCGCGCTTCCTCGCCGGCAGCGGTCGTTCTTCAGGCTCCAATTGCGGCTTGCGCTGCAATATCGTCTCGGCGGCACTCAAGCCGGACTCGATCGCACGATCCATGTTGTAGTAGCAGAACATCCCGCCGCGGCCTGCGAGGTGCAGGTTGGGAAACCGGTCCAGATACGCGAGGAGCGTGTCGCAGTGGCCTTGGTAGCCGACCTCGAACAGGGGATAGGCTGCGGGGATGCGCAACGCAATGCCATCGGTCACTTCCTCACGCCGGATCAGCCCCAGTTGCTCGAGCTGCGTTGCGGTGGCCGCGATCAAATCCTCGTCGCGCGTGCTCCACGTGGCGTCACCGCGGCAGCAGAAATGCTCGGCGACCAGCGCGGTCGCGCCCGGCGGCGCCAGGTCCGGGCTCCAGTTCGCCGGCTCGTGTACCCGGCCAAAGGCAATGTGTTTTTCCGGAAAGTAAATCCAGGTAAGGTCCGTCGCGCGCGGGCGATTCAACATCACGGCGACGATGACCAGATCGCGGTGGTGGAGCCGGGCCGCGGCCGCGAGCACGTCATCCGGGGCCGCGGGGTGGAGCAACTGCACGACCTGCTGCAGAGGAATCGTGGATATGAACTCGTCCGCGCAAAATTCACGGTCGCGCCCGCCGTGGCGCACCGACACGCTTTGGACGCGCAAGCCGGAATGACGAATCCGCGTAACACGGGCGTTGGTCAGCACGGTGTCCGCAGGCTCAATGCCGGTTCTCAGCTTGTCCGCGATGCGGCCTATTCCCAGACGCGGATAGACGAACGCGTCGGTCAGGGTGGGCAGGGCGCTGCCGGCCTGCTTGAAGCAGGCACGCCAGATGGCCGCACCCAGCGACAAGCCCTGCACGCGCTGCTCGATCCATTCCGCAGCGATGCGCCGGCACGGAATGCCCCAGACCTTTTCGCTGTAGTCCCGGAAGTAGATCCCGAACAGGGGGCGGCCGAAATGAGCGACCACCCAGTCTTCGAGGCAGGCGAGCGGTGTGTTGCGCCAGCGATGGGCGATCCGCGCTTTCGCATAACCCGCAAGGATGGCGAAGGTCGCCGCAATGCCGAGGTCGAAACACGCGTTGAGCGGCTGTAATGGATAGTCGAAGTAGCGGCCACGCAGAAAAATCTTGCTCATGCGCGGAACCGTGAGCAACTCCTCGCCCAGGAGTCCGCGCACGAATTCGTCGATGCGACGGTTCGCCGAGTGGAAGCGGTGGCCCCCCAGATCGAAGCGGAAATCCCCGTGCTTGACGGTCCGCGCCAGTCCACCGACAGTGGAATTGGCCTCGAGCACCTGTAATCTGCGTCCCGCGCGTGTCAGCGTGTATCCGGCAGAGAGCCCGGCCAGACCGCCGCCGAGTATGACTATCCTGCCTTCGTCTGCGGCCATGCGGCACCCGCCCGGTTCAGCACAACGCGGGTTCCCAATCCGCCGCACGCGTGTTGGCACTGCGCGGCCGTACGCTTTGCGCGCGCCGCGCTCATCGCGCAATCAGTACCGGGACTTTCGCGTTGGCGGCGACTTCGCGCACCACGTCTCCCATCAGCAGCTTTTGCAGCAGGGTTCGCGACGAGCCCAGGATGATCAGGTCGGCTTCCTGTTCCGTCGCGGCCTTGATGATCTCGTCCGCGACATGGCCGAACCGCGTCAGCGTCTTGATTCGCGATATGCGGTTTTCCTGCAGCAGTTTCTTATGAGTGTCGAAGATATTCAGCGCGGCCTGCTCGAGGTCCTGCATTTTCCCCGAGGCTTCCAGCTGCCTTTTCAGGGTCCCCAGCTCGGGGTCGCTGATGCGGTCGTGCAACAGCGACTTGCCCCCGGGCTGCAGCACGTGCAGCAGGATCACGCTTACCGCGGGCCGGGCGCCGAACAGGCGGATGCACGTCTGCACGCTGGCGCGGGCGCCTTGTGAGTCGTCCACCGGGAGCAGCAGCTTTTTCATGCGTGTCTCCTGCTTGATTGTTACCGGGTTGATACGCGTTGCATGCGCTTACCGCCCATAGCCGCCGGCGGCAGGGGCTTCCGCCGCTGCCGGCGCCTCGGCGCCGCGTCCTTTCAGTCCGCTGTGCGAGGACGCGGCGTAGCCGAACAGAAACCCGATCCAGGTCGCGGTGATGACGACTACGATCCAGAGGCTCGTCTTGTTCATGGGTTCTGGTCCTCAGGCCGCCGCTTTCCTGATCTTCCAGGTGTATTTCCCGCTCTGGCCGGTTTTTTCGACCACCTCGTTGCCCAGGGCATCGCACATGGCCGCGATGGATTCCCCCGACGAGGGATTGTCGAACACCAATTCGAGCAGATCTCCCGTTTTCATTTTTTCCATTGCCTTCTTGGTATAGAGCTGGGGGTGCGGGCAAACGTAACCGCAGCAATCCAGTGCGTATACGCCGTCACTCTTCTTTTCGAATTTCATAGGCTATCCACCTCCTGTCATGCACGCATTAAAGGGCGAAGGCGGCCATTTCCCTGGCCATTTTTCTCTCCGTCCACCAGTTGAAAAATTTCACGCCCACGTAGGCACCGACCACCATGCCACCTCCGAACATCCAGCCGGAGACGTCGCCCTGCGAGACGCGCACGAAAAATGCGCCGACATTGCACCCCAGTCCCAGGCGCGAGCCGATGCCCATCAAGGTGCCGCCGATGATGGCCCACATGGCGAGCTCGCGGTTCGTGCCTTTCCACTTGAATTCGTTGTGCAACAGCGCCATCACGGCGGCGCCGCCGATCAAGGCGAGCGACATCCAGTCGGCCGGGTTGATGAGCGGGTTGGGGATGCCGTTCTCGAGCCCGAAATAGATGTTGTCCATGTTGTCCCAGCCGAGCTTGTTGAACACCCAGCCGACCCACTGCGCTTCCTGGGTGGTCACGTACCAGTAACCGGGGTCGAACACCGTGCCTTTGGCGGATAGCCCGGAGGTAATGCCCATTTCCTTCATCAGCGTACCGAAATTGTTCACGCCGAATTTGAGCTGCAGCCCCTTCATCACATACATGTGCAGCCCGGCGGCAATGCCGAGCGCGAGGCCTGCGATCGCCGTGCGTTTGGACGCGATGATCATGCTCCAGTAACCCACTGCCTCGACTCCCGGTCCCGAGACAGGCAAACCGGCTTCCGCGCGTTTGCGCAGATACCCTTTGCGATACCAGATGAAATAGACCACGATCAGCAGCGCCGCCGCGGGCAGCACTATGCCCACCAGCACGTCGCCCACATAGGCCGCCGCAAACGGTTCGCGGATTCCCAGCCATTGGCTGAACAGCAACACCGGCTGGTTCCACACGTATCCGGCGAGGTACTGGTCCATCCAGCCGTCGCCGGCGTTGATCGCGGCCGGCAGCCCCTTGGCCACTGCTGACTGGTGCCACGAATACGGCACCCAATCGTTGGCCCACCCGCCGATGTCAACGAAGACCGCCTGCGAAACGCTGATCGAAAGGATCACGAGCATTGCCGTCACGTTGCCTTCCCCGGCCTTGTAGAGCGAGCCCGAAGCACAACCGCCGGTGAGCACCATGCCCACCCCGAAAATGAATCCCGCAATCACCGAATGGATCCCGTAGGGCGCGGGATGAAACGTGCTGTTGCCGGTGGCGGTGACGAAAGCCGATACCGTGCCGAACAGCACCATGGCGATCATGATGCCCACTGCCATGCGCGGTACGCCCACCGCGAACAGGTCGCGAAATGCCGAAGAAAAGCAGAACCGGCCGTACTGCAGGCACATGCCGTAGACGAATCCAAACCACAGATAGGCCGCAAGATAAATGTAATACTCGTTGATCGAGTAGGTCACCAGGGTCAGCAGCGTCAAAAAACCGATGATGAAAAACGCCCAGCGCGGGTTGTTGTTCGCAGTTTCGTTCATCTAATACCTCCTTGCGGGCAACGCCGGGTTGGGCCTGATGCCGGCTGGTAGATCCGGACGAGTGTCTGATATCCGTACACCCCTTCCGATGTCTCGAACCCGCGGCTCAGGCAGTGCTGCGCGAGACGCTGCGCGACGCGTTGCGGCAGCAACTGCGAAGAATCGCCGAGTATGACGACCACCGCCGCGCGGGGCTCGGGACTTGACGTGGCTGCGAGGTAGTATCGCGGCGGCGGAGATTCCCAGGTGAATCGCAGCGGCGAGGTGTCGATTCCCGCTGGCGGCGAGAAGGGCGTCAGATCGGGTCGGTACGTCAGCGGCTTGCGCGTGAAAAGGTCGAGCAGCGGCACCGACACCGCGGGATGAATGCCGGCACGGGTCTGCTCGAGTGCGATGACCTCGACGCGCTGCGCATCCACGCCGTCCAGATAAGCGCCCGCTTGCTGGAGGTTGGCGGCGCTGGCCGTGTGCAGGAAAGGCAGGTAGGCAAACAGCGCGACCACGAGGGAGGAAGTCACCGCGCACCACGCCGCAAAGGCGCGGGCTTCAGTATTCCGGATCTCGCGCAAGCCGTAAGCCGCTGCGAGCGCGAGCATGGGGAACAGCACGAGCAGATAGCGGATGCGCCCGATCTGGCCCAGGAGCGCGAGCGCGAGCATCCAGCCGATGATCGCGTAATTGAGGTCGCGCCTGCGGATCGCGGCAACGAGCGAATAAGCCGCGGCGGCGGTGATGAACGGGTGGATCTGAAACAGGAAGATCGAAACGAAGCGTTCGTGCCACCGGCCAAGTCCGGGCCTTTGATAATCCCACAGCAGGCGGAATTGCTCGAGCATCGCATCGGGTTTGGCGATCAGCAGCAGCCCGAACAAGACAGCGGCCGGGCCAACAATCACGCTTGCCTGCCGCAGCGCTGCTGCGGGCGCTTCACGCGCGTAAACCAGAAATACCGGGATCAGCACCGTCAGCATCAGCCACGCGGAGTACTTCGAGAGCAGGGCGAGGGCGAGCGCCGCGGCGGCAGCCGCGATCCATCGCGCGCCACCTTGCTTGAGCGCTTTGATTGCAGCGAAGGCGGCGAGGGTGATGCAAAACATGGCGGGCACATCGACCAGCATCAGCGGCACCTGGGTGAGCAGGTAGGGCATGGCGAGCAGCAGTGCGGCGCCGTAAAAACCCAAAGTTCCGTCCCACAGTTCCTTGCCGACGCGGTAGGTCAGCACGACGGTTCCGGAGAAGAGCAGCGTGGTGAATGCCTGGATGTAAATCCGTTCTTCGCCCGCCACGCGGAAGATCAGGCCGTACAGGAACGGTACCAGCGGCAGGTCCGTCCACGCGGGAAGTTCGCCGCCCCAGGCCTCGAAAAACGCGCCGATACCGTGAAGCGCGAGATACTTGGCCTGCGCGAAATAGCGCGCGGTATCCACGATCACCTCGGGCTCGCTCCAAAAGGCGGCACCGGCGGCAAACGATGCGGCGAACAGCCAGACGCCGGCGAATCGCGGAGGCAGCACAACCTTTCGCAATGCGTAAGCGAGCACGATACCGGAGGCGAGCAGTGCCGCGAGGCCCGCGACCTGCACATCGGCAAAGACCCAGCGCCAGCTCGTGAGCCGGTTGTCGTCGGCGGCGCGGAACACGAAAGGCGTCAGAAATGCTGCGCACGCCAACAGTGCAATCAGCAGTATTCCGAGGGCGTTGTCGCTTAACAGGCGTCCCCGCCAGATTGCGGAGCCGCCGCACCGCGGAAATGGCAGGGCGTCGCTCAATGCAGTCGTGCGCACGCTATGTTCGCAATCGTTCACCAGGAAACGACCTTGTCATGGGCGAAAATTTCATCCACCAGTTGTTCATACGAGAGTTCGCGCTCGCGCAGATTTACCACGCGTACCTGATGGTCCCGGGCATGCGCTTCGATAATCCGGGCGGACAGCTCGTCGCCGCCGTCGTTCAACAGGTGGAGAATTTTAAGTTGAGCGTTTTGCTGGCGGGTCACGTCGGGTCCCATCAGAGGACGATAATCCGGTCGGCTTTCTGCAGCATCATCGCATTCTGCAACTGGCTGCCGGCGGCGATCGCCTCGGGCAGGGCGTCGAAGCTCACGCACTTGCGCGTTGCGCTTTCCTGGCAAAAGCTCATGTCAACGCCTGACAGACGGCACAGCGCGACATAGCCGGGGTCGGCGAGCAGCCGGGTGCCGTCGTCCATGGCGAAGAGCAACACCTCGTGGCCTTTGGCGAGCGCCGCGCGCGTCATCCCCGTAATCGCTTCGAGATTCCTGTCGCTATTGACCAGGATGCCGAGTTTCACTCCTGATTCTCCTCAATGGTGTTGCGCAGTTGCCTGCGGCGTTCAGTAAGGCAGCACGTGATCGTATTCGAGCAGCCTCACGGCGATGTCTTCAGTGGCAATGAATTCAATATCGGCGTTCTCTTTGCAGTCCGTGCAGATTTTCATTTCCATGTCTTTGATGGTTTCGAGGTGCAGCGCATCCTCGCCGGCGGTTTCCAGTGGCCTACCCATCACATAGACGTCGACCACGTCGTCCAGCAGCGTGAGGCCGAGCGACATCCTCAATGCCTCGCCTTGCCTGTTCCTGACGAGCACCGCGATTTTCTTCGTCATCGTTACCGCCTTGCGCGGATTAATCCTGAAGCGGGGGCTTGATCAGTCCGCGCCGGTACGCGTAGGCCACTGCCTCGAGTCTGCTGTGCAGCCCCAGTTTGGCCAGGATGTGCTGAGTGTGGTTGCGAACGGTGGCGAGACTGATGTAAAGCCGCCTTGAAATCGCTGTTGCCGCGAGGCCTTCCGCCAGCAATTGCAGAATTTGGTGCTCGCGTGCGGTCAGCGCGCATGCTCCCGCCGGAATCGGCGGGGTCTTGTCATCCGCACGCGCGAGAATATCCCCGATGTTCGGACCTGCGCCGCCGCCGGACCGCGGCGGATTTTGTTGTTTCCACGGTGAAGCTGCCATAACCCCTCCTCCTGGCGCCTGGCATGGGACCGCGTAACTGACAATATTCGCAACTGTATTGTTGGTCCTTTCAGGCGTACGGCTTTGATATAAGTCAACACTTACCAAGAGAGGCCGGTCCCGGCGACGGACGATATCGGCATTGACAGCGGGAGGGTTTGCGTTTCACACTAGCGCGCCAGTATGAGAACGTCATGGCAGCGGCTGCCGCGCAGGGCGGTGCCCGCAAATGACGCGATGGCAGAACAGCGCTGAGGGCCCGATCAGCGCGAAAACAAGACAAAACCGGGCAAGCTGGCCATCATTGTTTTTTATGGCCTCTGCAATGGTCTTTATCGCAGCCATTCGCTAAGGAGAGGAAAAATGGTCTATACAAAGCGCACCCCATGGACGTTGATCATGGGGGTCATCATGGTCGCCTATGCCTATCTGGTGCAAAGCGGCGCCCTCGCAGGCCTCATCAAGTATCTCGGCACCGCCCGCCATACCGGTGAGATGCTGACTCTGGGGTACACCTTCGGCGGGATTGCGATCGCGATCGGGTTGTGGCAGCTGATCGCGAAGAACGCCGAGGGCCACGTCGATTATTACCTGTCGACCATCGGCGGCGTCACGTTCATCATGCTGGTCGCCTTCATCGTCAAATGGGGGCTCGATCCGCAGATGGCGCAGTGGGGCAGGGCCGCGCAGCCGACGCTCGGTTTCAACTTCGCGAGCGTGATGAACCTCAATTACGTCGTGATGGGCATCATCGCCGGCATTGTTATTGTCAACGTGTTCAAGGTGCCGGACTGGGCCGCGAACGGCGTGCGGCTGTCGCGTCTTGGTCTCAAGACCGGCGTGATTCTGCTGGGAGCGCTTTACAGCTTTGCCGAATTGCAGCAGCTCGGCAAACTCTCGGTCGTGCTGATCGGGATCTTCGTCCTCGGCTCCGTCGGCGTGGTGCTGTGGTGGGGCGCCCGGCGCAACCTTCCGAACTCGATGACCGGCGTGCTGTCCGCGGGCGTCGGCGTGTGCGGCGTCTCGGCAGCGGTGGCCGCGGCGCCGGTGGTGCAGGCCAAATCGACCGAAATCGCCTATACCATCGGCACCATCCTGCTGTTCGGCGTGATCTGCATGTTCGCGTTTCCGATCGTCGGCAAGGCGCTCGGCATGGGCTACATCACGTTCGGCGCGTGGGCCGGCACCGGAATTCTCAATTCGGCGCAGGTCGCGGGTGCTGCGCTCGCCTTCCAGCCTGGCGGTATCGAGACGCTGAAAGTCGCGGAAATCTTCAACATCACGCGCGTGCTGTTCCTGCCGATCATCGTGATCTGGCTCGCCATCTGGTACGTGAAGCGTGAAGTCGGCGCGCAGAAAGTCAACGTCGGCCAGGTACTGGTCAGCAAGTTCCCGCTGTTCGTGCTCGGTTTCATCCTGATGTTCCTGCTGTCATCGACCGGTATTTTCGCGCCGGCGCGCCACTACCAGGGCTCGTTTTTTGACAACAGCGACAAGGTGATGATCAAGAAGGACCGCGCGGGCAAGGAGGTCAATAATTACCTGAAGGACCCCGATCTCGAGGTGCTGAAGAAGGATGCCGCGAAAGTCACTCGCGACGATCAGAAAACAGCATTGCAGCGCCTGATCGACAACAAGAAGCTGATGTCGATCGAGGACGACGACACGCTGCGCGGGGTGGTCAATGCCAAGATCATGTCGAAGGAAGGCAACGCCGTGCTGGTCAAGGCGCACCGCGCCGTGCGGCATACGGCGGCCAAGATCGCGATGTTCCGCGATCTGATCGCATGGTTCTTCACTTTCGGCCTGGTCGGCCTCGGCATGCAGATCACGATGGCGTCGATCAAGCAGGCGGGCGGCCAGCCGCTGGTGATCGGCAGCATCGTCGGCGTGATCAAGGCCGTGGGCTCACTGATCGTGGTGATGTTGCTCGTCCACGAGACTATCTGAGGAGATCGCAAAAATGAGTGAAGACAAATTCGACCGCGGCACCGCGTTGACGATTTTCGGCAGCGACCGCCACGAGGATCTGGTGGCGCTGATCCTGGCACTGATAATCGCGCTGCTCGTCTATCTGTACATCTGAACCCGCAGATGGATCCGCTTCCCGGTGCAGCCGCGCTCGCGCGGCCACCGGGATTTTTTTGTCCGTCATGACCGGCTTCGCGCATATTCTGATTGCGAGCCACGGCACGCCGGGTGCCCAGGCTGCGGAACGCGCTGCTTGCGCGTGGTGTCGCGCGGGCGGGCGGCTCTCGCATCTGATCGTGGTGCCCGATCTGTGGCGCGGCATGATGGGAGACGACTGGCTGAACAACGCCTCGACGCGCGACGCCTACGGCAGGTACGTGGAAAATCAGCTGCAGCGCGAAACCCAGTCGCACATCGACCGCCTGCGGTCGCAGGCGCTGGCGCGGGACATTGCTTACGAATTCAGGGTGGTGCTCGGCAAGCCCACGGAGTGCCTGCTTGCGTTCAGCCGCGAGGCCGCGCCGGATCTGGTCCTGATCGGGGCTCCGCGTCCGAAAGGCGTGAGCGGATTGCGTTCGCGCATGCACCCCGAGCAACTGGCCGGCGCGCTGGCGGTGCCGCTGCTCGTCATTCCTTACCCCCGATGAATCAGGCGGAAGGTGACAATCCTCGCGACGCGTCGTGGGTGATCGTCGACACGCCATTGAGCCTGCCGGCGTTGCGCGGGTTCTGTACCGACATCGAGCGCCTGTTTCGCATCAACCCGTACCTCGAATTCCAGCACTGGCAGCGAAGCGGTGACGACAGCTTTCGCGCGGGGTTTCGCAATCTGAGCAATCAGCAGAGGGTGGAACTCGACCTGCGCGTCGAGCGCGAATCGGACGATGCGTTTGCGCTGATTTATCGCGCCGGCATCAAGGTGCGGACGCGCTTCGTGCTCGAGGCGGCCGGTGCGGGCAGCCGGCTTACGATCACCGACGACTATGCGGGAATGCCGCCGGCGGAGCGCGAGCAGCGCCTGCACGAAGTGGACAAGAGTCTCACGGCGTGGGGCTGGGCGCTGCACGAGTATCTGCGGCGCGAGCAGCGCTGGGGCGGCTGCGCGCCGTGGTGCTGGTACATGCGGCGGTGGTGGCTGCCGATGACACCGGGTGCGCGGCGCATCACCTATATGCTGCTGCTGATAACCGCCGCGGAACTGGTGCTGGTGCTGCTGGTGGCGACGATTTACTGGATCGAATTCTCGGGTTGACCGGGTGCAGCCGGGTTGAAATCCTGAATAAATTCCCCATTTAGGCTTTAACGATCAGGTTACAGGCGGGGATTATCATGCGATTCGACAAATTTACGACCAAATTCCAGCAGGCTTTCGCGGATGCGCAGAGCCTCGCTGTCGGCCACGATAACCCTTATATCGAGCCGCAGCATTTGCTGCTCGCGCTGCTGCAGCAGGAAGACGGCGGCACCGCCTCGCTGCTCGCGCGCGCCGGCGTCAATGTGCCTGCTCTCAAGACCGCGCTGACCGGCGCGATCGGGCGTCTTCCCAAGGTCGAGGGGCAGGGCGGCGAAGTCAATGTCTCGCGCGAGCTTTCCAGCCTGCTCAATTTGACGGACAAGGAAGCGCAGAAGCTCGGCGATCAGTTCATCGCGTCCGAAATGTTCCTGCTTGCATTGACGCAGGACAAGGGCGACACCGGCCGCATCATCAAGCAGCACGGCGGCGCGCGCGCGGCGCTCGAGCAGGCGATCAAGACGGTGCGCGGCGGCGAGGCAGTCAGCAGCGCGGAGGCCGAAGGCTCGCGTGAAGCGCTCAAGAAGTACACGGTCGACATTACGGAACGCGCGCGCCTGGGCAAGCTCGACCCGGTGATCGGGCGCGACGACGAAATCCGGCGCGTGATCCAGATTCTGCAGCGCCGCACCAAGAATAATCCGGTGCTGATCGGCGAGCCGGGAGTGGGCAAGACCGCGATCGTTGAAGGGCTCGCGCAGCGCATCATCAACGGCGAGGTTCCCGAAACCCTCAAAGGCAAACGCGTGCTGTCGCTCGACATGGCGCTCCTGCTCGCGGGCGCCAAGTACCGCGGCGAGTTCGAGGAGCGGCTGAAATCGGTGCTCAAGGAAATCGCGCAGGACGCCGGCCGCACCATCGTCTTCATCGACGAGCTGCATACCATGGTCGGCGCAGGCAAGGCGGAAGGCGCGATCGACGCCGGCAACATGCTGAAGCCGGCGCTGGCGCGCGGCGAGCTGCATTGCGTCGGCGCCACGACGCTCAACGAATACCGCAAGTACGTCGAGAAGGACGCCGCGCTCGAGCGCCGTTTCCAGAAAGTGCTGGTCGAGGAGCCGTCGGTCGAGAGCACGATCGCGATTTTGCGCGGACTGCAGGAGAAGTACGAGGTGCATCACGGTGTGGACATCACCGACCCGGCGATCGTCGCCGCGGCCGAGCTGTCGCACCGCTACATTACTGACCGTTTTCTTCCCGACAAGGCGATCGATCTGATCGACGAGGCGGCTTCCCGCATCAAGATGGAAATCGATTCCAAGCCGGAAGTGATGGACCGGCTCGACCGCCGCCTGATCCAGCTGAAGATCGAGCGCGAGGCGGTAAAGCGCGAAACCGACGAAGCCTCGAAGAAGCGGCTCGGACTGCTCGAAGGCGAGATCGTGAAGCTCGGGCGCGAATATGCCGACTTCGAGGAAATCTGGAAAGCCGAGAAGTCGCAGGTGCAGGGTTCCCAGCATGTCAAGGAAGCGCTGGAGAAACTCAAACTCGAGATGGAGGCTGCGAAACGCAAGGGGGACTGGCAGCGGGTTTCCGAAATCCAGTACGGCGGAATCCCGCAGCTCGAGGCGCAATTGAAGCAGGCGGACAAACCGGCGCTGAAGGGGCAGAAGCCGCGGCTGCTGCGCACCGAGGTCGGCGCCGAGGAAATTGCCGAGGTCGTGTCGCGCGCGACGGGCATTCCGGTTTCCAGGATGATGCAGGGCGAGCGCGAGAAGCTGCTGCAGATGGAGCAGCGCCTGCACCAGCGGGTGGTTGGCCAGGACGAGGCGGTGCGGCTGGTGGCGGACGCCATCCGCCGCTCGCGCGCGGGTCTTGCCGATCCCAACAAGCCGTACGGCTCGTTTCTCTTCCTCGGCCCCACGGGCGTCGGGAAGACCGAACTGTGCAAGGCGCTCGCTGAATTTCTGTTCGATTCCGAAGATCACATGATCCGCGTCGACATGTCGGAATTCATGGAGAAGCATTCGGTCGCACGCCTGATCGGCGCGCCTCCCGGCTACGTCGGCTACGAGGAAGGCGGGCATCTGACTGAAGCGGTGCGGCGCAAGCCGTACTCGGTGATCCTGCTCGACGAGATCGAGAAGGCGCATCCCGACGTGTTCAACGTGCTGCTGCAGGTGCTCGACGACGGCCGCATGACTGACGGCCAGGGCCGCACCGTCGACTTCAAGAACACGGTGATCGTGATGACCTCGAATCTCGGCTCGCAGATGATCCAGCAGATGGCGGGCGACGACTACCAGGTGATCAAGCTCGCGGTGATGGGCGAGGTCAAGGCTCAGTTCCGCCCTGAATTCGTCAACCGCATCGACGAGATCGTGGTGTTCCACGCGCTCGACGAGAAACACATCAAGTCGATCGCCAGGATCCAGCTTGGGCTGCTCGAAAAGCGGCTTGCCAAGATGGAGATCAGGCTCGAGGCGAGCGATGCCGCGCTGACGGCGCTCGTGGCGATCGGGTTCGATCCGGTGTACGGTGCGCGTCCCCTGCGGCGCGCCATCCAGACCCAGATCGAAAATCCGCTGGCGAAGCAGATCCTCGAAGGAAAGTTCTCAGCCAAGGACACGATCAAGGTCGGCGCCAGAAAAGGCGCGATCGTGTTCGAGCGATAATTCAGCGAATTGGCGCCGGCGCCGGCGCCGAGTAGAACTGATAGTTGTTTCCGCCCTGTTCCTTGGCGCGGTACATCGCGGCGTCCGCGTTTTTCAGCAGGTTCAGCATGTCCTTGCCGTCCTCAGGGAAGGCGCTGATGCCGATGCTCGCACCGAGGTGGAATTCCTGTGCCGCGAGGATGAACGGCCTCGCGACGGCGTCAAGAATTTTCTGCGCCACCGCGGCGACATCCGCGAGCTGGGGCAGTCCCTCGATCAGCACGACAAATTCGTCGCCGCCCAGACGGCCGACGGTGTCGCTGTCGCGCAGGCATCCGCGCAGCCGTTCCGCGACTTCCCTCAACACGCGGTCGCCGGCTTCGTGGCCTAGCGTGTCGTTGATGGTCTTGAAGCGGTCGAGGTCGATGAACAGGACCGCGAGCGCCCGGGTGTGGCGCAGCGCCTGGGCGAGCGCATGGTGGAGGCGCTCGTTGAACATGCTGCGGTTGGGCAACCCGGTGAGCTCATCATAATTCGCGAGATGGCGGATGCGTTCCTCGGCCTGCTTGCGCGCCATGAACTGGCCGATCTGGTTGCCGATCGATTCCGCGATCTTA
>Ga0082335_1004197_pt1 | contig 22121 bp, 24 predicted proteins | sample Subgrocontami58m_FD_72375 | JGI IMG/M metagenome (GOLD analysis project Ga0082335, IMG submission 72375) | Subsurface groundwater microbial communities from S. Glens Falls, New York, USA - GMW37 contaminated, 5.8 m (SPADES assembly) (version 2) ...
ATCATTACGAAAATGTCTACTAAGTTCTTCCGGTGTTCTTAAATCAACTTTCCGTCCTAACATTTCTGTTAATTCAATCTCCATTCCGACAAGACCTAATAAACCGGGCTTCTTTTTCTCTTCAAACTCAACGAGTATATCCACATCACTCTCGTCAGTAAACTGATCTGTTAAGATTGATCCGAAAAAAGAAAGCTTCTTAATTCCATTTCGAACGCAGAATTCTGCGAGCTGTTCTTTAGAATATTTAATCTTCTCTTCTACCATTTGAATTTTTCTTGATTTTCTTCTAACTGAATTTAAGGATTTCTTTCTGCGATGAAAAGTGAATTGAAAAACAAAAAAGGCGAATCATTAACTCACCTATAAAGTTGGAATACTTATCACACTGACTATTTAAAGCACAGACCAGAGGAATTTAATAAATCACGAATTTTCTTCTTCACATTTTCAGCGAGTTCAACTGCTTTTTCAGCTTCACTTTTATCCAATTTCTCATAGAAATCAGGATATCTTTTTCCAACAGCATAATCAGTTAAATCCCCCGCGTCAGATAATGAGTTTGCCAAACCATGTTCTTTTGGAGCTAAGCTCAATAGTTTCTCAATGCTATGAGTATAGGGAAAATCAATCTCACAAAAAACTAACAATGCCTTTATATACTTTTCTGCTGTGCGTGGTATGCAATTAAGCGATAAGGAATATTCGACGACATCTCAAAAGCAAACTTAGCCAGACGAAGATCTTCCTCTGCAATTTCAATCCACTGTTTAACCTTTTCAACAATTTCTTTCTTTGCATCACTCATATATAACTTTACCTTCTACTGATGCATATCTTGAAATCGTTCCGGGTATTTTACTGTCTCTTTCGAACTCTTCGGTGGATATTACGATTACATCAAAAGCATATTCGATTCCTAACAATCTTCTTCTTAACTCGCGCATCATTTTAACACGATCATTTACATTTCTCGAAATGATGAGTAAATCAACATCGCTTCGTAAATCGCTTTGATCTCGAGCTTGAGATCCGAACAAAATAATTTTCTCAACATCGCTTGATAGCAATATTGATTCTTTTATTCGACTTATTGTTTCTTGCGTTAACATGGATTCTTAATGAATTCTTGTGTTAAAGTTAATCAAAATTCTATTCCAGTGAAATCACTCACAGCTAATTTTTATAAACAAAAAAGGCGAATTATCAATTTTCCTCTCTGCCTTGCATTTTTCGTCTTTCGTTTCTCGAAAAAATTACTTTTGCAAATCTGCCAATGGTACTGCTGTTCCTCTCATCGAATGAACTTTGTTGGGAACGGGAAGAGAAACATTTTTCTCAACATACTTTTCAAATTCATCACGGAAGCGAGTAATCATAAACTTCACAGGCCAGGCAGCGGCTTCACCAAGAGCACAGATTGTATTGCCTTCAATATTATTTGCAATGCTGATGAGCAGATCCAAATCTTGAGATGTGCCATGCCCTTCATCAATTCTGTGCAAAGTTTTTTCCATCCAGCCGGTACCTTCACGGCAGGGCGTGCATTGTCCGCAGCTTTCATGATGGTAAAAATGAGCGATACGTATTAAAACTTTTAACAAGTTCGTATCTTCATCCATCACCGTTACACCGCCGGTTCCGATTGCCGAGCCGGCTTCTTTCAATGATTCAGCATCCATGCGGACACCTTCAATCTGATCTCCGCGTAACGGAGGCATTGACGATCCGCCGGGAATTACACATTTAATTTTTTTGTTGTTTGGAACTCCGCCCGCTACATTGTAGATCAGTTCAGTTAAAAGAACCCCGGATGGTAATTCATAAACACCGGGTTTATTCACATGTCCGCTTATACCAAATAAAATTGTTCCCGGATGTTTTAGTGCACCAATTTTTGAAAACCATTCCCAACCGTTTTTAATTATTGCAGGAACGTTTGTAATTGTTTCAACATTATTGATCGTTGTAGGACATCCCCATAATCCTCTTTGAGCAGGAAACGGCGGCTTAACACGAGGATAACCGCGCAGCCCTTCAATCGAATTCATCAGTGATGATTCCTCGCCGCAAATGTATGCACCTGCGCCTTTATGAATAAAAAGATCGCAGCTGAAATCTATACCGAATGCTTCTTTCATCTTCTCACCGAGAAATCCGCGAGAGTAAGCTTCATCAACAGATTTCTGCATCATCTTAATCCATTTATGATATTCACCACGAATGTATAAATATGCAACCTTAGCACCGATTGCATAGCAAGTAATGATTGCACCTTCTATTAACTGAAACGGATTATCTTCAAGAATTTGTCTGTCCTTAAAAGAACCGGGTTCGCTTTCATCACCGTTAATACAAAGATACTTTGGTTTATCAGTGGTCTTCGGCATGAAACTCCACTTCAATCCGGCAGAAAAAGCCGCTCCGCCTCTACCGCGTAATCCGGATTTTTTAACTTCATCAATAATTTCATCCGGAGTTTTTGAAAATGCTTTTTTAGCAGATTCAAATCCGCCGTTAGCAAGATAAACTTCCATCTGATTGAAATTTTCTATTTGGGGTAGAACTATTCTTTCCATTATTTAAGCGAATCTAAAATTTCAAAAACTTTTTCTTTATTTAGATTTTCAAAGTAGTCTTCATTCACAGCAATCATTGGAGCGTAGCCGCAAGCGCCCATGCATTCAACTTCTTCAAGTGAAAATTTTGCATCAGGTGAGACTTTCATGTGATCAAGTCCTAATTTATCTTTTACGCCGTCCCAAATCTCATAAGCTCCGCGAAGCATACAAGATACATTCGTACAAACTTGAACATGGTATTTACCCATCGGTTTGGTATGATACATTGTGTAGAATGTTACAACACTTAAAACATTTACTTTATCAATACCAAGAACATTTGCGATCTCTTCCATCACTTCGTTGCTGATAAATCCATTCTGTTCTTGAGCGATATAAACAGTATCCATAACAGCAGCAAGTGCAGTAGGATATTTTTTCCTTGCCGCTTCTATTCTCTTTATATTTTCTTCAGTGAACTTAAAACTCATTTTCTTCCTTAGTGATTCTTTGTGACTTAGTGCCTTTGTGGTGAAGATTTTGCCACCAAGACACGAAGACACTAAGTTTCTATTTGTCAGCTTCACCCATTACCGGATCGAGCGAACCAATGATTGCAACAACATCGGAAAACATAGCGCCTTTGCATAACTGCGATACAGCTTGCAGATTGCAAAATGAAGGTGAATGAATTTTCAATTTCCAGGGCTGCCCGCTTCCGTTGCTCACAATATAAAATCCTAACTCGCCTTTCGGATTCTCGACAGAAAAATATGTATCGCCAACCGGCGGATTAATTCCAAAATTGATAATCATAAAATCATGAATTAGTTCTTCCATCTTGGAATAAATTTCTGTTTTGTGAGAAAGAACTTTCTTCGGATCGTTTGCAATTACTTCGCCTTGCGGTATTTTATCCAAACATTGATACAAAATTTTTATACTTTCTCTTACTTCATCCCCTCTCTGGAAATATCTAGCAAGACAATCACCTTGAGAGAAGGTTGGAATTTTAAAATCTATTTCATTGTAAAACAAATATGGCTTAGCACGGCGTACATCATATTCAACTCCGCTTGCACGAAGATTGGGACCGGTTACACCGAGCGCAATAGCATCTTCTTTCGGTAAAATACCGATACCTTCAAGCCGGTCTATAAAAATTCTATTAGACAGCACTAACTTATCCATCTCGACTAATGCTGGTTCCAACTCTGCTAAGAACTGTACAATCTCAGCAATTGACCGGTCATCAATATCGGAAGCAACACCACCAATGCGTGTATAACTTGTAGTGAATCTCGCACCGGCAATTCTATCGAAAATACTGTTAACCTTTTCACGTTCACGGAATGTCCACATCACCATCGTAACAGCGCCGACATCCATAGCAAATGTTCCGATAGCAACTAAGTGCGCTGCAATCCTGGAAAGTTCTGAAACGATCATACGAATATATTGTGCGCGCTTTGGTGCTTCAATTCCGGCAAGTTTTTCTACAGCGAGAACGTAGCCAACATTGTTGCACATTGTTCCTGTATAATCAAGACGGTCTGTATGCGGAATAAATTCGATGTAGCTCATGTTCTCTGCCATCTTCTCATAACCGCGATGCAAATAACCAAGTTCAGGTACAATTTCAACAACTGTTTCACCATCAAGACGCAATACAAGACGAAGCACACCGTGAGTTGCCGGGTGCTGAGGACCCATATTGATCACCATTTCATTTTCAAGAACATCTTCGATAGTGAGGTTTTGATCTTCTTGAAGTTTCTTAAGAAGTTTTTCGTCGTTATATATTTGTTTAATTCTATCCATCTTATTCTGCTTTATTTGGAAGAGGTAATGAGCCGGGAATTCCAAGAACCGGAAAATCTTTTTTCAACGGGTGGTATTCAAATCCTTCCGGCATATACATTCTTCTTAGATCGGGGTGATTTACAAATTTAATTCCGTACATATCCCATGTTTCGCGTTCATACCAATTTGCACTTTTCCAAACAGATGAAACGGTTTCTATCGTTGGAGGATCGTCATCAATATTCGATTTTAGTCTTAATGTGTAATTTAATTGGAGTGAATAAATGTGGTAAACTGTTGTAAATCTTTTTTTGCGGGTTGCCCAATCAATCGCAGTTACATCTTTACACATGATGAATTGAAGTTCGAGATCCTCTTTTAAAAATTTTCCAAGATTAATAATCTGATCTTTCTTAATTGTAATACAAAGGTCGTCTCTAAAATCTGAAATCTCTTCAACAGATTCGCCAAATTTTTCTTTTACTTTTTCAACAATTAATTCTTTGGTATTCATGGATCAGTTTTGAGAGTGTTCAAGTTCTGCAAGCGATCTGTTCTGAAAATCGCGTGCCCTGGTTTTCCCAATTTTTTCTTGAATTGTCATTAAGGCATTTAATAAATTTTCCGGACGCGGAGGGCAACCGGCAGTGTAAACGTCAACCGGAAGAAATTGATCTATCCCTTGAACAACGCTATATGAACGGTACATTCCGCCTGAGGAAGTACAAGCACCCATAGCAATAACCCATTTTGGTTCCGGCATTTGATCGTAAATTCTTCTAACAACTTGTGCCATTTTATATGTAACAGTCCCGGCAACAATCATAAGATCGCACTGGCGCGGAGTAAAACGCATTACTTCGGAACCAAACCTTGCAATATCATATTTCGGATCTGCAGCAGCGATCATTTCAATTGCACAGCAGGAAATTCCCATCGGCATTGGCCATACGGAACTCTTACGAGACCATGCAACAATTGCATCTATTGTTGTTGTTAAAAATCCGTCTTTTTGAAGTACAGCTTCTAATCCCATTTCAATCCGCCTTTCATATAGACATAAAGAAATCCTAATTCAAGTACTATTAAAAATATAAACATCGGCATAAAGGCAAAAATCCCGTAATCAGCAAAAAGTTTTTTGAACTGAACTGCCCATGGATAGACATAAATTACTTCGATATCAAAAATGATGAACATCATTGTAACGAGATAATACTTAATCGAAATTCTTTCATGAGTTGAACCGACAGGATCTTTTCCGCTTTCATAAGTCATTGTTTTAATTTTTGTCGGTCGCTGGGGTCCAAAAAGTGTTGAGGAAAAAACAACAATTCCACCAAAAGCAGCGGCTACTATTATTACTAGAAAAATGGGTATGTAATCAAGAATCATAGATGGTTTTCAATTTTTGGCTGGCGAAAAATAATCTAAATGAGGGTATAATGCAAAACGAGTTGAATACACTTAAAATAAAGTGTCTGCCCTATAAGTAGAACAGATTTCTAATCTGTTCATCTACGCAGATAAAATATCTACGCTACAAGTAGAACAGATTTCTAATCTGTTCATTTACGCAGATAAAATATCTACGCTACAAGTAGAACAGATTTCTAATCTGTTCATTTACGCAGATAAAATATCTGCGCTACAAGTAAAACAGATTTCTAATCTGTTCATTAAAACACAAATTACAAATATGCACTGCTTGTAGAACGGAGAATATCGAACTAACTCTTCACTTTTAGGAAAGAATTTCAGCTTATATTTTCGCCAATTGAGTATAAATGTTCCGGTGCAAAATCCGCTTCGTTGGGCCACTGAATAATTCCTAATTCCTTATTAACAGAGAAATTTTGAAAATACTTAATGTTCTTGAGGGGTAGAAATATTTTCCCGTTCAATTCATTTTGCAAGTCAACAATCTTTTTTTTGCCGTCGTCAAATTGAACAAGAATTTTATAACCATTCAGGTACTTTGCATCAACAACTTCAACTAAATCATTCATAAAACGCCTTTACATTAATGGAGTGTAGAATGATGAGTGTAGAGTAAAATGATTAAATACTCTTCACTCTACACTCTTCACTTCAGGATAGAACATCAGCTAATTTTTCCGCAACAGTATCCAAATCCTCATAACTGATTACCAACGGCGGCAGCATACGCAAGACAGTTGTCCCGGCAGGTAAAGCAATAATATTTCGCTTCAACAATTCTTGAAGTACCGGCTGCACTTTATCTTTTAGTTCGATGCCAATCATCAAACCAATTATTCTAATCTCACGGACTTTTGAGAGCTGATGTTTTTCCAATTTCTCTTTGAAATATTTTCCTTTTGCCTCTGCTTGTTCCCACAATTTATTTTCAAGCATGAAATCAATAGAAGCTATTCCCGCGGCACAAGCAAGCGGGTTGCCTCCAAAGGTTGAGCCGTGTTTACTTTTTTCAACTGTTATTTTATCAGAACAAAGTAACGCACCCATTGGAAATCCGCCGGCGATTGATTTTGCAAGTGTCATCATATCTGCTTCGATTCCAAGATACTCGATGGCAAACATTTTTCCGGTTCGGCAGAATCCGGTTTGTATCTCATCAATAATCAGAAGAATATTTTTTTCATTACAGAGCTGTTTTACTTTTTGGAAATATTCTTTCTGCCCGATATTAATTCCGCCCTCGCCCTGGATCGGTTCGAGAATGATTCCTGCGGTATCATCATCAACAGCAGCAGAAAGTTTTTCAAAATTATTATACGATACAAAAGTAAAACCCGGAACTAACGGACCAAATCCTTCGCGGTACTCTTTTTTATAAGTAGCGCTTAATGCACCCATCGTTCTTCCATGAAAGCCTTTCATTGCTGCAATGAATTTTGTTTTCTTGGTATTTAAACGTGCAAATTTGATTGCCGCTTCAATTGCTTCGGTACCGCTGTTCGTTAGAAATGCTTTAGTTAAATTCTTGGGCACTATGCTGAATAGTTTTTCCAAAAAGATTGCTTTAGTATCATTGTAAAAAGTATTTGGACAAGTAATAAGAGTTGCCGCTTGTTTGGAAATTGCTTCAACAACATTATCGTTAGCATGTCCGACATTAGCTACACTAATTCCCGCCGCCATGTCAATATATTCATTACCTTGATCGTCCCATACGCGCGCTCCTTTTCCTCTCACTAGTACAACATCGCGGCGCGGATAAACATCAATTTCATATTGCTGGGTGATTGCTTTGTAATCTTTCATTGTATTGTAGTTCCTTTTCCATCTAATGCATCTTTAATTGGATTTTCAGTTCTGCCGTCTGAAAGAATTACAGTTGTATCTCCCGACTCGAACAATTTTCTAAGTGCAAGAATTTTTCTTTTCATTCTACCATCAACTTTTTGTTCCAATTCTTCTAATTCTGTTTTAGAAATTTTTGAAACAAGTGATGTAGGATCATTTTTATCTAATAAAAATCCTGGCGCTTCTATAAGCGAAATTATTTTTTCAGCTTTAAATTCATTTTGAAGCAAAGTAATAATGTCATCGTTTTCGGAATTGATCGCGAAGTTATTTTCATCAATCAACGGAACACTAAGAACAGGCGTGTAACCGTTATCAAGTAATAGATCCAAAAGTTGTTTGTTTATGGCTTTGGGTTTACCGGAAAAATCCCTTAGCAATAATGTTTTTCCGCCTTCTCGGACTTTAATTCCGCTGTTTCTTTTACCTTGTATAACTTTTCCATCAATACCGGAAAGCCCGACTGCATTAACTCCATGCTGTTGAAATAGCTCTACTATTCTTTTATTCTTCAAACCGGCATAAGCCATCATAGCAAGATCAATTGTATTTTCATTGCTGAAAACAGAATCATAACCGGAAAGTGAAGTAACAACTTTTTTTTCAATACCAAGCTTTTTAGCAAGTTCATCTCGTAATGCGTTAGCACCGTGCACAACTATAAATTTTTCATTAAGCGAAGCTAAATCTTTTACGATCCCAACAAGATTTAAATCCTTCCCTCCGCCGATTTTAATTAAAAGCATTGAATCTCCGTTAATGAATTATTTTGGATCGGTGCCCAATCATTTTCATTTGATAATTTTTCTGAACAGACAATCGATATTTCAATATTTTTTTTTAGATACATTGTAAAGTAGTCTTCATCTTCGTTGAAATGGGAATAGACATAAGCTGATCTCTCGTCTGCCATAATAATATTCATAGCACGAATAAAACTAGATTTCTTTTTTATGATCTCTGCCCCTTTGCTTAAAGCATCTTTGATATTACTTTTATCAAATCTTTTTATATAATTAAAAATCTTTTCTGCGCCGATCTTCCCTTCTTCTTTAATCTTTACTCCTCTAAGTTCACCGTTAAAAATAAAAATGTACTTGCCATCATAGAACGGCATATTATTTTCGACAACAATACCTTCATCTTTGAATGCACTTCTGGCATGTGCAATTAAGCGATCCGAATCGCCAAATTGAGAAAGATCATCTTCCCAAATCGGTTTTACATTTTTATAATAATTCCATCTCCCGTTTTGAAAATATGCACAGCCCCAGCCGTGTCCTTGAAACTCTTTACTGTTCCTGGAAATCTCTGCAAACTTGTTGAGATGCTCTGTACATGAAAATTTATTTTTAGAATTAACGTAAAGTAATCTGCACATATTCTTTCTCTTGTCATTCTGATCCCGATTGCTGAGTTCAGTGAAGCATCGGGAGAAGAATCTCAAACAAATCGAGTAAGTGATTCTTCGTCGTTTTACTCCTCAGAATGACTTCGTCAAATTGGATGAAGTCCCGGAAATTCTAATCCGGTCCGTTCATCAAAACCATTCATTAAATTAAATGCTTGAAGCGCTTGACCGGCAGCGCCTTTCATTAAATTATCAATCGCACTTATAACAACAAGACGATTAGAAAACTCATCTTTCTTAAATCCGATATCGCAATAATTTGTGCCGATCAATAATTTCGGTTCAGGATAACGGTAAATGCCTTCACTCTCTTTAACAATCCTTATGAACGGCTCATTACCGTATGCATCACGGTAAACTTTCCAAATATCTTTTTCTTGAAGATCACTTTTAAGGAAAACATGACAAGTAGCAAGCAGCCCGCGAACCATATCTATTGCAGTTGCAGAAAAGTGAATTGTAAGTTTTTGTCCGAATGAAAGTTCTTGAAGCATCTCGGCTGTGTGGCGATGCTGAGTCGGCTGATAAGAGCGTACAACATTAGCTCTTTCCGGATGATGCGATCCCTCGTTTCCTTTATTACCGCCTTCGCTTGATCCTACTTTAACTTCGATTACTGTTCTATCCAATTCAACTAAATTATTTTTATAAAGCGGATACAAACCAAGTATACTTGCAGTTGCATTACATCCTGCGCTCGAAATGTAATTTGCTTTCTTCATCTCTTCGCGGTGAAGCTCGGGAATTCCATAAACAAAATCGTTCAGCAAATCCGGACGTGCATGTTTATGTCCGTACCATTTTTCATATTCGTTAACATCTTTTAAGCGGAAGTCAGCGCTGAGATCAATAATTTTTGGCGCCAACTTTTTAAATTCATCAATTTTATTTTGGGATCTGTTATGAGGCAGACATAAAAATAAAAGATCGCACGGCTGCAGTTCGTTTGCCGAACTGAATTTAAGCATTGTAGATTTACGCAAGTTCGGATGGATCTTGTAAACATATTTTCCCGTATAGCTTTCGGATGTAACTTGATTTATTTCAACATTAGGATGAAAAAGTAAAAGTCTTAGTAACTCTCCTCCTGTATATCCGGAAGCACCAATGATCGAAACTTTTAATTTCATTTTCTACCTTCAGCAACTTCTAAAATATATTCAACCATTTTCTGAGGAATGTTTACGCCGGTTGTAGTGATACTGTTTTTGTATTCCATAGTATAGTTCACTTCGTTAACCATCAATCCTTGTGCAGTTTCAAAAACATCTATAGCAACAATTCCTCCGCCTACAGCTTTTGCCGCGCGTATCGAGATATCATTTAATTCATCTGTAACCGGACAATTCGTTGCAACACCGCCACGCGCAGTGTTTGTTATCCAGTGAGCAGAAGTTCTGTAAATCGCGGCAATACATTTATCACCAACAACAAATGAACGAATATCTTTTCCTTTTTTCTCAACATATTTTTGAATATAGAAAATAGAATGATGATATGAACCTAGAACTGCTTTATGTTCTAAGATTGCTTCTGCTGCATCACGATCATTTACTTTTGAAAGTAATCTTCCCCAAGAACCTACAGCAGGTTTTAGTACAACTGGATAACCCATCTCTTCAATTGCCTTAAGTGCCGATTCTTCTGTGAAGGCAACACGTACTTCAGGTTGAGGAACTTTATAATCTGACAATGCACAAGATGTTAATAATTTATCGCCGCAAATGGTTGCAACATTATATGTGTTCACACATTTAATTCCGGCTGATTCAAATAATTTCAAACCATGCAATGCTCTTGAGTGGTTGATACACCGTTCAACTATAACATCAAGATCAAATTTATCTTTACCGATATTAAATTTAATTTCACGGTCATCTATCATTACTAATTCAATTCCTTTTACTTTATTGAATTCATCTATCAGAAATTTTTCATCTTTTCTAATCAACGAATGAAGCAGCCCGATTTTCATTTTTCTCTCCTAGTTCAAATATATTTCAAAAGCAGAGCTGAGAAAATAATCTCAGCTATTGAATGTCTTGTGATGTTTAACTGCATCAACGATATGTTTTAGTTCGGCAAGATCAACAGTACGACCGTGTTGACCGACTGATTTTACTTCTTTAAGAACATCTATTTGATGCGGTTCATCAAGTGAGTTTTCTTCTATTAATTTTAATGCATACCTCAAAGAAGCTATACCGGACATATGATCAAGCGAAAATGTTCTCGTCCGTCCAAGAATTTCCGGATTCAAACTTTCATAGTGCATTGGATTAATTGAAGCCGCATGTGTATGTACACCTGCGCAATGTGTGAAAGCATTTTTTCCGGTGATCGGAAAGTTTGCCGGAATTGGAATCCCGGAATGTTTACTAACTAAATCGTAAAGTTCAACTAGTTTTGAAAGATTCCATCTTGTTTCATTATAATCAACTGTTAAGACAACTAATAAAGAAGCGAGATCCACAATTCCTGCTCTTTCGCCAAGACCTAATGCAGCTGCATCAATTATACTTGCACCGGCTCGATATGCATCTAGTGCATTAGCAAGAGCTAATCCGCGATCGTTATGGCAATGTACGGCAATTCTTGGATGTAAATTTAATTTGTCTAATTCTTGTATCAATCGTGATACATAATCATACATGCTTCTAGATGTCCCGGGAACCATATAACCTGTTGTATCGGCAACACTAATAATATCCGCTCCGGCTTCAACTGCAGCAGCCGCAGTTTTAACAACATTTTCAAATTGAGAACGAACTGTGTCTTCCGGAGTGTAACGAATTAATAGATCCGGTTTCTGTGATTTTGCATACTTAATTACATCTGTGATCTGTTTGATTGCAGTATCTAAATCTTTTTTAAAAACTGTTGTTAATCTTTCATCTGAGACGCAATAGAAAATTCCGAGGAATCCGACACCGCATTCAAGAGCAAGATCAACATCGCTCTGAAGTGAGCGCGAGTGAGCACCAATTATTGCTTTGTATCCTTTTTGCGCAATTGATTTTACAGCAGCATGAATTTCAGGTGTAACCATCGGGTGACCGGATTCGATGATATCAACACCAATTTCTTCCAGCAGACTTGCAATTGCAAGTTTTATATGTTTATCAAAATAAACACCCGGAGTTTGTTCGCCTTCGCGTAAAGTTGAATCTAATACCCAGATCAAATTACTCACCCCAATCTTCCTCTTCTTGAGGAGCTTCTTTTACTTGAGGTGGATTGACAGATACAACTTCCAATTCAGTGCCGCAATCGGGGCATTCAATTAATTCACCTTGAACTGCATCAGAAGCTAGTTCGATCTGCGCTCCGCATACCGGGCATTCTGTTTTCATTTTACATCCTTAGGTTTATAAAGTGTTGCAAAACTATGAAACTAATTTTTTCAATGCAATGATTTTGATGTGAGATTAAAAAAAATTAATTCGAAGGTCAGTGAAGTAAATTTCCGTCAATCGTTGAATGAATAATTATTCATAATGGTGCAAGAAGATGCAGAGGAATAATTAGCGATTAGCTTTTAGCTCTTCGATATTATTTTTATCTAAAAGCTAATGGCTAACCGCTAACAGCTTGAAGCTTCTCCATCCACTCTCTCTTAACTATTTCAAACTTCTCTTTATTCTTTTTTCTGATGGGACCGGAAGACTGATATTTTTCTCTTAACGGATTTACCTGCCTTCCGTTTTTCCAAAAGCGGAAACATACATGCGGGCCGGTTGCTAATCCGGTACTTCCAACATAACCGATCACTTGACCCTGAGAAACCGAAACACCCCGGCGAATTCCTTTTGCAAAACGCGATATGTGTAAATATTGTGTCGTGTAAGTCGCATTGTGTTTCACTTTAACATAATTTCCATTACCGCTTGTATAACTTGCTTCGATAACTACTCCATTGCCGACTGTCATAATCGGTGTTCCTGTAGGAGCGGCGTAATCTGTTCCAAGATGTGCTTTGGTCCTATGTAGTATTGGATGATAACGGTTCATGGAAAAACGCGAACTTATTCTGCTGTATTTCAATGGTGCTTTCAAGAATAATCTTTTAAGACTATTCCCTTTCTCATCAAAATAACTTTCGCCTTTTTCTTTATCAAAGTAAAAAGCGAAATGATTTTCATTATTGGAAAAGAAATTTGCAGCATGGATTTTTCCAACATCAACCGGCTCTCCATCAACTAAAATTTGCTCATAAATTACTTTGAAGCTGTCTGTAGGTTGAATTCTAAAGAAATCAATCTGCCATGCGTAAATATCTTCTAATCGTGCAGCAACTTGAAGTTCAATCTTTTTTTCCTGGAGTGTTTGATATAAAGAATTACTGATCACTCCTGAAACTGTTCTTTCTCTAATCGTAACCGGTTTTTGTTTTTTGTAAATATTAACAGAGTCGCTAAAATCAAAAACAACATAGTTCACGGGATCTTTCACATAAACAAAATATTTAACAGTTTCGACAGAATCCCACTTTGCATAAATATACAATTCGTCATCTGCTCTAAAACTGCGAAGCGGAAATATATCACGAGCCGCTTTTTCTATTTGATTGATCTTCTGCTGATTTACTCCATGAGGGATCAAAATATCGGAAAGAGTTTGATCAGCTTCGATAGTATCACAGACTTCTATGAGATTATCAACAGCAAGACCAAATTGGTTGGGTTTTGTTTTTTGAATAGTGGTTTCTGATTTCTTTGAACAACAAGTGAATGTAAAAATAATAACTGCTATACTCACCCCCGTGAGAAATAGTTTTCGGAGGAGATTATTTTGCGTCATTCACACCTGCTCTAATTTCGTTAGCTGACAATTCAAAGGGTACTATTCGGATCATAGTATTACTCTTCTTCATAGGTCTTCAATTCCTTTAGTAACTTTTTGCCTTTGTACACTTCAGATAGTTTCAGTCTTCTCAAACCAATCTTAATGTAGTCTTCTTGCAGCTCGATAGAAATTGATTTACGACCAAGTTGCTGAGCAACATAAGCAGTTGTAAAACTTCCAGCGAAAGGATCTAATACTGTATCACCTGGATTGGAGCTTGCTTTGATTATTCTCTCTAATAGTGCGATTGGCTTTTGTGTAGGATGGTTTTCATACTCGTCCATTCTATAACGTACACGCGAGAATTCCCAAACATTCCCGGGTATTTTTTTCGAATTATAAATCTGTGGAGGATCTTTTCTGTAATCAATCAATTTACGTTCAGCGCCAGTTCTTGCTTCAACGGAAATCTCATCCGAATTAAATGTGTAATTATTTTTATCCTTCACACAAAACAAAATTGGTTCATAGAGTGAACCGTAATAATTTTTTGCTTGAACACCCGAGCTATCGTAATACCAAACAATTCGAGAAAGAATATGTAATTTATCTCTTATGAAAATATCAAAGTAAGGCATAAATTGTGTAGAAGTCATAACATACAAACTTCCGGATGGTTTTAGTTTATTTATACATAACTGCAACCATTTATAAGCCCATTCCAAATAATCTGAATCTTTTTCCCACTTATCTTTATGTCCATTAAAGTTTTTACCGATATTATAAGGAGGGTCAATAAAAATTAAATCAACAGAAGAATCTTTAACTTCACTCGCAAGTGCATTAATTGCGTCGCCGTGAATTATTTTATGATATTTATTACCAAATATTTCCATAAAGAAATTATGTTATTAAAACTTATTGCTAATGTGTTAGACAAAATCTATGAAAATTTATTGATGTAGTAAACAAATAAACCACTTATCAGTTAGAACCTTTTGTTCGAATTTCATAATGTATAATGCGGTTCATTGTTTTCCTTTCTACATTAACTTTTTTATTATCTCTACCGAATTAATACCTTCTGCTTCAGCAGAGAAGTTGGGAATAATACGATGACGAAGAACTGGAGTTAGAAACGTTTTAACATCATCAATAGCCGGTGTAAATCGTCCTTCCATAACAGCTTTAGTTTTAGCTGCTAATATCAAATACTGAGAAGCTCGTGGACCGGCGCCCCATGCAACGTGTTCTTTAATAAAACTATCTTGGTTGTTTGTTGTTGGTCGTGTGTTGTTCACAAAATTAACTGCAAATTCAATTACGTTTTCAGCAACAGGAACTCTTTTAATTAAATTTTGAAAATTGATCAGCTCACTTGAACTTATTACTTTTTTTAGTTCGGGTTTATAATCACTAGTCGTTGATTTAACAATTTCTATTTCTTCCTTAAAGCTTGGATAATCTAACCACAAATTGAACATGAAACGATCAAGCTGAGCTTCCGGTAAAGGATAAGTTCCTTCCTGCTCAATAGGATTTTGTGTAGCCAGCACAAAGAACGGTTCATCAAGAGTTCGTGTAACACCTGCTGCAGTTACTTTGTGTTCCTGCATTGCTTCAAGAAGAGCGCTCTGAGTTTTTGGCGGAGTACGATTTATCTCATCTGCTAAAATAATATTTGCAAAAACGGGACCCTGAATAAATCTGAATATACGTTTCTTAGTTACGGGATCTTCATCAATAATTTCTGTGCCTGTAATATCGCTTGGCATTAAATCCGGTGTAAACTGAATACGGCTGAATTTAAGATCGAGAACTTCCGAAAGTGTTTTTATTAATAAAGTTTTCGCTAGACCGGGAACGCCTACAAGCAGACAGTGACCTCTTGACAGAAGACTTACGAGTAGATCATTAACAACTTGATCCTGACCAATAATTACTTTTGCAATTTCATGTTTGATCTGTTTTACTGAATGAGCTAACTGCTCAACAGACAGTACATCATTTGTGTTTGTTTGTTCTGTCAATATTTTTCCTATAATTATATTTTAGTGAATGAAAATATTTTTGCAGTTATAATTTAACTTCCCAATAAATTTTATTTTTTATTTCATCCATCCACTTTGCATACAATTTTTGTTTCTTGTAATATTCAGCAATTCGTTTTATTTCCGTATAGTCAATATTTAAATCTGCTTTATGAGCCGGAATTCTTTTTTTCAATTTAACGATATGATAACCGTAAACATTTCTATCTACTTCAAGTCGTTTTGGATAACTTATCTCGCCTTCTTTTAATTTATAAACAACATCAAGCAGAGATTTGTCAAGCTGGCTCGTCTCAAAAGTTCCAAGCTCTCCACCGAACTTAGCAGATTCCTTATCATCACTATACAAGCGTGCATAGTATTCAATAGTATTTTTACCGCGTACCACACTATCTCTTAAGTCAGTTAAAAACTCAATTGCCTTCAGATCAGATTCTTCATCACTCTTAACTTTAATAAGAATATGTCTGCAATGGATAGATTCGCCGCGTCTTTCTATAAGTTGAATTATATGAAAACCAAAAACAGTCTCTACTACTCCGGAAATTTGATTTGGGGCTAATGCAAATGCAGCCGCTTCAAACTCGGTTACCAAAGCACCTCTTTTAACGGAACCAAGATCGCCGCCTTGCGATGCATTGCCGGTATCATTAGAATATTTTTTTGCAAGTGAAGCAAAATCAGCGCCGATCTTAAGTGAATCTAACAGGGATAGAGCAAAGTCTTTTGCTTTCTTTTTTATACGTTCTCCGGTTTTAGGATTTTGGAAGATATGCTGTATAACAAATTTCTCCTGTACGTCCGGCAAAGAATCACGGAAGGTTTCAAAAAAATCTTCAACCTCTTTTCTAGTAGCATCAAGTTGACCGAATTTTTTTTGCTGAAGCATATAAGACATTAATCCTTTACGAGTATCATCTTGTAGTGATCGTTTTATTTTTTCATACGGCATGCCGTAAATTTGTTCAAGCCGATCACGTGAGCCATATTGCTGAATAAAATAATTCATCTGGTCTTCAAGGCGCTGTTTCACTTGATCATCAGTAACAGTTATCGAGTCAAGTTCTGCCTGTGCATAAAGCAATTTTTCTTCTATCATTGCATTAAGAATCTGGCGGCGTAAATTTATATCAGCCGGATTTAGATTCTTTTGTGCAGCTTCCATATTAGTTCTGAAATCAAGTTCTGATTGTAAAATGATTTCATTATCAACAACAGCAGCAATTTTATCTATTACTTGCTGTGCATTTATTACTCCGGCAATTACAAATAGGATTAAAAATATTTTCTTCATTCTGAATACCTCTCAATTTCCAAATTATGATCTGCGATTAATTTGTCTATATACTCTTTTATATACTGATTTCTTTTTATGATTGATAATCTTTCTTTTACTTCATTCTTAACCATATCAAGCGGAGGGATAAGATCTTTACCAAGCTTTTCAAGAAGTTGAACAACTGTGAATTTCATCGGTTCCGTTTCTAAAACAACACTAACTTCGTTTACACCTAAAGTTGTGATAACGCGAAGCAATGTAGCCGGTTGTAGCTGATATTTCAATAACAATTTTTGAGGTTGTAATTCGATTATTGATTGATCATTACGATATGGATTTAATGCCCGATTCCATTCGGTTTCAAGTAAAGAATTTCTGAATTCGAACGCTTTATTATAATCGTTAAACTTAATTTCATTAAATCTGTATGCATCATCAACTAGTTTGAAATCATCTTTATTATTATCAAAATATTTTTTTATTTCGTCTTCAGTCGGTTCGATTCTATTCTCATCAACTATTTTCCTAATGAATAAGGCAGAAGCTAATTCTTTTTTAGTGCGGTCCAACAATGATTTGAATTCTTTATCATTTAATAATCCTTTATCAGCCGCTTCTTGAAATAGAATTTCAGTTTGTATCCAGTTGTTGATATACTCTTCTCTATATATCCCTTTATTACGTTCTTCCGATAAAGCTAATTTTATATCATCTTCCGTTAATACGGACTTATTTACTTTCGCAATATGCTTGGATGGTTTTTCTTCTTTAGAACAACCAAACTGAGTTAAAGCAAAAACAAAAAAAATTATAATGCAATAATTGTTACTGCTTAAATGCTTTGCTGAGTTCTTCATAATATAGTTTTGGTTTATAAACTTTTTTCAGCTTATTCAAATACTCATCTTCAAGACGTTTACTTTCAAATTCTTGTAATTGACTGCTTGCTTCTGCTTTTGCTTCATCAAAAGTTTTTATTCGAGCTGAATCGCGTTTAATTAGTTTTACAATTGACCAACCGTTATCAATTTGGAAAGGTTTGGAAATATCACCTAAGTTCTTCAATTCGTTTGATTGTTTTGATAATTCATTGAAATTAATATCTACTAACCCATGATAACCGGGAGTATTATCATATCCGGTTCTTTGATTATACTTTGCCAATAAAGTATCATAGTTAGTACCTGATGCTGCAAGTGAATAACATTGATTTATTAGAGAATCTGTTTGGCAGTAGATCTCTTTGAACTCAACTCGATTTTTCCATTTATAGTTTTGTTTATTTTGTTCCCAATAAGAATAAACTTTTGCACTGTCAATAGAAATTCTAGACCATATTTCTTCTTCAAGAATTTGAAATAAATAAATTCCTTTTTCGTATTCGTCAATCAGTTTTGCAAATTCGGGATTCTCATTATCGTATGTTAAAGCTTTTTCTTTGATCAATAAGTCGCCGGAATATATTTTCAGCGATTCATCAAGGATCAATGAATTTATAATCATATTTAAGCTAATATTACGTTTGATCATAAAAGCGAACAAACTATCGCATGGATAAGATTTATTATTAATACTAAAAAGTTCCTGGCTTCCAACTACTTTTTGCAGATTACTTTTCCAGTAACTCTCGGCGATTCTTGTTGTATCGCTGTTAGCCATTATCTTAGCAAATGTTTCTCCATTTAAGGAATACTTCAATTCCGTTTTTAATTTTTCTGCTAATTGTTCATAATCTGTTTTATAACGCATCCGGTCGTAGATCCCTTTAAGTTCTTCTTTCTCTTGTTCGTAGATTGGATATGGAGATTCATCAGCTAATCTTATTAAGTGAAAACCATATTGCGTTGTAACAATTGGAGAAATTTCACTTTTCTTTAATTTGAATGCAGCTTCATCAAATTCTTTTACAGTACGTCCGCGTTGAATTGATCCAATAGAACCTCTCTGCATAGCGCTTCCTTTATCTTGAGAATATGTTCGCGCCATTTCACCAAAGTCAGCTCCAGTTTTAATTTTTTGTTCTATATCCTGAATTGTTTTAAATGCTTTGGCAGTATCGGCTTTACCTGTTGAATCAGCGAAAGTGATTAATATATGTTCAACAGCGATTGATACCTTGCGAGGATGTTTTTCAGTTATCTTTATTATATGATACCCTGAACCGGAATAAACTAATTCGGGATAAATTTTCCCCAGCTCAGTTCCATAAACAGCATCTTCAATAGCAATATTATTTACTAAACCGGCAGTAAAATAGTAAACATCTCCGCCGTTATTTTTTGAATAGGTATCTTTGGAATATTGCTTAGCTAACGTTGCAAAATCTTCTCCGTTTTGAATACGCTTTATAAGCTCTTTACCCAATTCTTTCACTTTATTTTCGCTCATCGTAGAATCAGGAAGAAGAAAAATATGACTTGCTCTAAATTCCGTTTTTCTTTTTTCATAAAGCTTATGCATATTCGGTTCATATAACTTATTGCTTAAGAATAGAGTTGAACCAATATTCATCTTATAATCACGCAATTCTTTTTGCATATCGGAATCTTTTGTATAACCACGGACTTCTGCATCGCGTAATTTCAATTTATATTTAAGAAAGAGATCGAGAAATTTTTGATAAGAACTCAACGAATCTGTTTTAGCTTTTTCATATCCGCCGGAGTTTCTTTCATATGCCTTTTCAAAATCATCTAAATAAATTTTGTAGTTACCGTATTCTGCAACAACTATCCTCTGGTTTTGGGATGAGCATGAGATGAAAATAAATAATGGTAAAATGAGTAATAGTAATTTCGTCCTAAGCATTAGGAATCCTCCATTAGTGTGATTTTTTAGTGTGCTATTTTACCCATTGAGGGTTTGAAAATCAAGGAATGAAGCGGTTGTTCTTTATGTACTAATGCTTCTTTCGTTGAGTTTTTATACTGATTGGTGCGGTATTGCGTTCCCAGAAAACACCAAATTCATATCCTTGAATTGATTTATTTTTTTCTGCTTCTTCGAGTCGTTTTTCAGCGATACAAGCATAAAATCTGTCTAATTCGATACCAACAAATTTGCGGTCTAACTTTTTGGCAACAACCGATGAAGTTCCCGAGCCAAGGAAAGGATCAAAAACTAAATCCCCTTTGTTGGAACCGGCAAGAATTAATTTAGCAATCAGCTTCTCCGGCTTTTGAGTAGGATGAGGAGTGTTCTCGCCCATAGACCAAAACGGAACTGAAATATCATTCCAAATATTAGAAGGAAAAGTTAAACGGTAATCGCCATTCTTAAATGAACTCCAATCTTTCGGTTTCCCATTTGAATCACGATACGGGGCAAGAACTCTTCTGTTCAATTTAACAGTATCGGTATTAAATGTATATTTATTTGAGTTAGTGCAGAACCAAATATCTTCCGAATTGTTCTTCCAATTGCTTTTAGCTCCCCTTCCTTTTTCTCTTTCCCATGTTATTCGGTTTCTAACAATAAAATATTTTTCAAGAACAAGAGGAATTGAAATCGAAGTATGCCAGTCACCGCAAAAATAAATCGAAGCATTTGGTTTGAGTATTTTTTTAAGTTTTGGGATAAAACTCTCAATCCACTCGGCATATTCAAGAACAGATCTTTCTTTAAATGAATTTGAATTAAATGTTTTAGTAAGATTATACGGCGGATCAATAATAATCAGATCAACAAATTCTTCCGGTAAAAAGTCTAAAACATCAAATAAATTTTGGTTGATAGTTTTATTAATAATTTCCGAAAGTGAAGTTTTGTTGTCCAGTTTTATTAATCGTTTAGAATAATCGGATATTTCTTTACGGCTTAACGTGATGGTTTTATTTCGCGGTGATTTTTGTTTTATCAAAGTAATTCTTCAAATGTAGATATTAAATAAATACTGAGTTTGAGTAATCTTCATAACATTCATGAACTTATCTAAGAAAAATGAAACAAGTTGCTCGTCATTCTGAGCGCAGCGAAGAATCTTAAGATTCTTCAGTCGCTCCTGCCTGCCGAGTGTGTTGCAGAAGTCGGTAAGCAACCTTCGAGGTTATAATACCACCAACGATGTGTCAACCTCGAAGGTTGTGTTTTACAGAATTTGCGTTGTGCAACACGCTCTGCCAGCAGGCAAGTCGCTTTCTTCAGAATGACATATCAGATTTTTGGAATGAATTCATTCATGAAAATTATTTAGCTGTTTTGCCGAGTTCGATAGCTTCGTCTATTTCTATGATCTTTACTTTTCCATCTTCCGGAGTATCAACAGCTAAGATCATTCCTTGAGATTCAATCCCAAATAATTTTGCCGCTTTAAGATTAGCAACAATTAAAATTTTCTTTCCAATAAGCTCTTCCGGTTTATAGCTTTTCGCAATCCCAGCAACCAATTGACGCTGCTCAGTCCCTAAATCAATTTGAAGTTTAAGAAGTTTATCACTCGTCTTTACATTTTCGGCGGTAATAATTTTTGCAACCTTTAACTTTACACGCTTGAATTCATCAATAGTTATTTCTTCTATTGATTCTATTGGCTTATCCGCCATTGGTTCGAGTTTATTAATTTGTTCTTCTATCACTTTATCTTCAATTTTTGTGAATAATATTTCTGCTTCATTAAGTTTTTGCCCGGGATGTAAAATTGAATCTCCGGATTTTGACCATTCAGTCGGTCTTGCATTCAGCATTTTCAAAATTTTAACACTAGTATTTGGAATTACCGGTTCAAAAATTACTCCAAGAGTATAAATTGTATTGAGACAAATATTAATTGTTGTTGCACACTGTTCTTTATTTTTCTTTGAAGTTACCCAAGGTTCAGAGTCGTTAAAATATTTGTTGCCGGCACGGGCAAGATTCATCATTTCGAATACTGCATCCTTAATTTTAAAACGCTCTAATAAATCTGCGATCTTTTGAGGTTGAGATTTTAGATACTCGAGCATCTC
>Ga0082335_1004200_pt1 | contig 22103 bp, 16 predicted proteins | sample Subgrocontami58m_FD_72375 | JGI IMG/M metagenome (GOLD analysis project Ga0082335, IMG submission 72375) | Subsurface groundwater microbial communities from S. Glens Falls, New York, USA - GMW37 contaminated, 5.8 m (SPADES assembly) (version 2) ...
TCGTGAACGGCGGCGGTGGATTGCTGCCCTACAACTCGGCCCTGTACAGTGCGACCCTTCCCGGCGCGTTTGTGATCGGCGGCGCGACCAACACGAGCATCACTGAGACCAGTGGTGTCCTTCGCGTGAGTGGCACGACGAGCATCAGTTCGCCCGGCAACGCGCTCCTGTGGCGCGGCAATGACTTCAACACCGTTGTGCTGAACAACAGCACGGGCGGTGCAGTCGTCAACGACGTCAACAACCTGTCGATCTCCGGTAACTCCGGTGGTTCGGTTATCGCGCGCGCTGGCGCCTCGGGTAACACGACGACCGGCACGCCGGTCACGAATCAGCCCGCGCAGATTGCCAATACCTGGGCGCTTACGCTGGGCAACATGAACGTGAGCTCGCTGTTTGCAGCCGCACAAAACGGCGGCGGCGGCAATTCGGGCACGCTCACCCAACTGTCCGGCACGAGCATCCACAGCGAGACGCTCGCGCACTTCGAGACCTCGAATGCGAACATCGTGATCGGCAATAACGGGAATAGCTTCGGCCGCGTCGAACTCATCGTCGGTAGCACCGACGGCAGCCGGACGGTCACGTTCGTTGAGGATGGCACCATCAAGCTCGGCAACTTGAGCAGCCGTGGTACCAGCACGATCACCAGCCGGTTCGGCAGCATCATCGAGGATCCGCTGAACGATGTCGTGATCTCTAACAACGGCACGCTGGTGGCCAATGCCTCCGCGGGCAATATCCTGATCGGCAACACGACTCATACCGCGGGCACCACGACCGCCAATGTTGTGACGTTCAACGGGACGGCTCCGAACGGCGCCGTGGCGGTGACGAGCAACAACTCGACCACGCTGGGCACGATTAACGCCAACTCGCTGACGGTCGCCGTCACCGGCGGCAACGGCAACATCACGCAGACGAATGCGCTGCGCGTGTTCGGTACGTCGACGTTCAACGCGACCCGCAACATCACCCTGACGAACAACGCGAACAACTTCGGTCGCGTGTTCCTCACGACGACGAACGCCACTCGTGACATTCAGATCACGGAAGGCGGCACGTTGAACCTCGGCGGTGTGACCATGGGCTTCCCGGGTGACACCGATACGGCTCCGTCCGCCGCGGGTAACTTCACGGCGACGAGCGTGAGTGGTGACATTATCGACACCGGCTTGGGTGGCGTCCGCTTGGGTGGCTTGATCGCCGCCGCTGGCGTCGTCAGCCCGACCGCCCCCGCCACGATCCCGCCGACGTTGCTCGCCGGTCCGGTGAACATCATCGGTTCGGGCAGCGTTACGCTCAATGCAACCAATGGTAACATCGTGCTTGATGATCCGACGACCGACTTCTTCACGTCGGCCGGCGTCAACTTCACCGCGATGAACGTTACCCTGGCACCGCTCGGCACGACCCCGCTCGTGCTCGGTACCGGCAACGTAACGGGCAACCTGACCGTCAAGTCGGCCACGGGTAGCATCACGAACACGGGCGTCCAGACCGTCACAGGTGACGCCTTCTTCCAGTCGGGCAGTGGCGACATCACGGTCACCAACGCTGGCAACAAGTTCGGTACGGTGATGTTCGCCGGCAAGAACGTCAGCATCGCTGAAGCGGACGACATGGCGATCGTGACCGGTTCCTCGGCCACGGGCACCACGATCCTCACCAGCGGCGGTAACATCACGATCGTCAATCGTGGTGGGATCGTGACACTGGCGAAGACCGCGTTCATGACAGCGTCCGGTGGCATCACGCTGCCGAAGCTGATTCAGATCGGTGACACGCTGACGCTGACCGCTGCCGGCACAAAGGATCTGAGCTCGCTCAGCGTCTCTGGTGACTTGGCCGGAAAGTCGCCCATTAATCTGGGCACGGGCACTTACCTGCCCCCGCAGCCTTGATAGTTGTTGACTGATATTACGCCGCAAAGGGCGACCGGGCGACCGGTCGCCCTTTTTCTTTGGGGGGACCCGCCGTCGATGTATACCCGGCGGCGCGAGTCGTGCGGAGTCGCGGTGACTGTGGGCTTCCGTCTGCCGAAGCGACGGTCCTTCGCGCGGGTGCCTCTTACCATAGTCCGAACCGAGTTTTTATCTTGGTCTTAGGCGGCGTTATGCGTGTAACGAACGCCATGGTTTCGATATCAGCTGCGGGTGCCGGCGGTGAATTGTCGAAGGCGAATGACTCTTCGCCAGAACCTGCGATCGCAGCGATCCGACTCTCGAAAATCTATCATCGAACGGGATCGATTCGATACTGGCTCGGACGCGGGCTGGGAGCCACGACGCCGCCACCGCATGCTGGCGGGGGTGAAGTTGCCCCCGCATTAAGCGATGTATCCTTTGCGGTACCGCGGGGCGGCGCTTTCGGCGTGATTGGCCGCAACGGGGCTGGTAAGAGCACGCTCCTGCAGATTCTGGCCGGTACGTTGCGGCCGACGTCCGGAACTTGCGAGGTTCGCGGCCGTGTGACGGCGCTCCTGGAGCTCGGCTCAGGTTTTAACCCCGACTTCACGGGAAGAGAGAATATCTACCTCGCCGGAGCCATTCTTGGCATCACGCGCGCGGAGATGGCCGCGAAGTTCGACGATATCGTTCGATTCGCGGACATCGGTACGTTCATCGACCAGCCCGTCACGACTTACTCGACTGGAATGATGATGCGCGTGGCGTTTGCCGTGGCGATTTCAGTCGAGCCCGACGTGCTGATCATCGACGAAGCGCTCAGCGTCGGCGACATTCTGTTCCAGCAGAAATGCAGCCGCCGCTTGCACGAGTTGATCGCGGCCGGAGTGACCCTTTTGGTCGTCACCCATGACCTTTCGTTTGTGCTCAATATGTGCCAGCAGGCGATCTGGCTCGATCGGGGACAGGTGCGCTTCCTTGGCGACGCTGGGGCTTGCGTTCGCGAATATGTCGCGGCGATGGCAGCACTGTCAGGTAACGCTCCCGCACCCTCGAGCGACGTCGAGAGCTTCCCCGCGCAGTCCGTGCCCAGCGTGCCGGCATTGTCGCTCATCGACAAAGAGCGATTGGGGGACGGAGGCGTGAAAATTGCCCGGGCCTGGCTTTTGCATGCGGACGGCGGGTTTGGCGCGGCTTTTCGGACTGGAGATTGGGCGACGATCACTTTGCTGGTGCAGGCCCAGCGGCCGGTGCTAGCCGTGAGCGCAGGTTGTGAAATCCGAAATCGCCATGGTCAAGTCGTCTTCGCCACCGGTCTTCGCGTGGCGCAACGCTTGATCGCCGCCTTGCCCGCTGGTGGCGTCTGCTTGGTCAACATCCGGTTTCGGCTCGAGGTTCAGGCCGGGCAGTACACCCTGGATGTTGGTTGTGGCGCGGGGGCGGATGCCGACAATACTTGGGATCGTGTGCTGAACGCCGCAGTCGTCGAGATATCGAATCCGCCCGACCAGGAGATAATCCACGGGTTGGTCCGGCTCCCGTACGAAATCACGGTGGCGCGGCCGACTTGAGACGTCGTTCCTCGCTGCGGCGCTCTGATCGGTAGCGCAGTAGCGCCGGGGTTACTCCGTGCTGAACTCGGTAAACGTGTTGGCGAATCCATGGCCGCCCGCCCGAGGCCTAGATCGCTTCGGCGAACGATTTCCGCAGCAAAGCAAAGAACACGGCACCAAAGGCCAGCACCACGACACTGCAGCCATAAACATACAGCAGCTTGTCGAACCGCATCGGCTGGTGCCACAGAATCACCGACCGCGCCAAGTCGATCAGCTGGAAGAGGGGATTGTAGTGCAGAAAGTGCAGTTCCGGCGGAATTTTCCCGGGTGGAAACGTGACCGCCGAGGCGAACAGCAGTGCGGTCGAGACAAACGCCGTGATTTGGCCGATGTCGCGGAGGAACACGCCAAGCGCGGACAGAAACCAGGCCACGCCGAGTGACAAAAGCAGTAACGGCAGCACCAATACCGGCAGCCAGAGCACGCCGAGCCGTAGCCCCGGTGTGCTGAACACGCTGCCGACGACGACCAACGAGAGACTCACCGCAAGGTGAAAGGCCGTCGCACCCATGCTGGCGACCGGCAGGGCCTCCAACGGGAATACGACCTTCTTCACGAAATTCGGGTTGGCCACGATGACGGCCGGCGCCCAACCCAACGTTTCCGCGAAGACGTGAAAGAGCGCCAACCCCAGAAACATCGCGAGCGAGAAGTCGTAACGTGTCTCGCCAGGGATGATGCCGAAGCTCTGCTGGAAAAATATCCCGAACACCAGGAAGTACAGCGCCAGCATCGACAGCGGATTAAGCAGCGACCAAAAGGCGCCCAATCGGCTGCCGCGATGGCGGAGTTCGATGTTGCGATGCGTGAACTGCGCAATCAGTTCACGGCGATTCCACAATCCGGCGACCATCCGCGCCGGATCCAGCACGAGAGCTATGACCAGCTGTTTTGTCATTCGCGTATCCAATCAACCCGTGCGCGGCGGTGAGTTCAACCCTGCGCGCACCGCCACCGGCATCAACGTCGCGGCGACCTGCGCGACCGGACAGATCGCAATGGCGCATCGTTCGTCATTGATCCCGTGGCTGATTAACCAGCGGTTGCCGTCCCGCGCGGCGCCACAGGGATAAGCCACTTCACCCACGGCCGGATTGAGCCGCGCGAACGCGCGCCCGCCGCCAGGCGGATGAGCCAGATCGAGTAAACGCGTTGGCTGTGCCACCGGCGAAAAAGGCGCACGGGGAGCAAAGCAATAGGCGGCCAGTGCATAGCGGTAGCCGTCCGCGCCATCGTGCACGGAATGGCAGAACACCCAAAACCGGTCGTCCGCCAGCACCGGCGGAGCACCGCCGCGCAGGCCGCCGTGCGAAAGCGGATACGCCTCGAGCGACCAATCGATCCGCGCGACCTCGCCGAAAGCGATGTCACCCTCGTCGGCGATCGAAAACTCCAGCACGCGGTGCGGAAGAATCGAGTACAGCGCCAGCAGCCGTCCGGTGCCGGGTTCCTCGAAAAATGTCCAGTTCTTCTCCAGTTTCTGCCGCTCCCCGCGCAACACCAGCTCCCGCGGCGAGCCGATCGGCTGCAGCGTCACGGGGTCGAGTTCCTGCAGGAACTGCCAGTTTCGCGGCTCGTGCCACCCGGAATTCCAGTAGATGAAGACTCGTCCGCCGAACCGATACAGGCGCGGATCGGCGAACCAGTGGGTGACGATCGCAGGATAATCTCCCCCGGCGGCAAACCGGACCTGGTCGCTCAAGGGCGCCGCGGAGCCGGCGATCATTTTCAGGCCGCGGTCGAGGCGACCGATCGCGATCCGGCGCAGCCCGTCCGGCAGCACGATACGGCAGGCAAGGATCCAACCATCGCCATCGCGGAGCAAACCGGGATTGAACGCGCGGACCGGGCCAGTCGCGGCGATTTCGCGCCAGGCCCCCGGCAGCAAGTCGTCCGTGGGGAAGATCACACACTCGTTCCGCGCTGCGCTCATGCGCCAAAGAAACGTCTCATGCTTGCGCAAACATACTCCACCTGCTCGGGGCTGACATGCGGACCGATGGGCAGGCTCAGAACCTCGGCCGCAAATTTTTCCGCCAGCGGAAATTGCCCTCGTTTCCATCCGGCATCGGCATACGCGCGGGAGAGGTGCGGCGGAGTGGGGTAGTGAATCTGGGTGCCGATGCCATCGGCCGCGAGGTGCTTCTGCAGCGCGTCGCGCCGGACCGTGCGCACGACAAAAAGGTGCCACACGGGCTCGGCCCAGCCGGCGACCTCCGGGCAGACGACGTCGCCGACGCCGCGCAACTGCTTGCGGTAGAGCGCGGCGAGCTCTGCCCGCCGCGCGTTCCATTCTGCCAGGCGGGCCAGCTTCACGCGCAAGAACGCCGCCTGCAATTCGCTCATCCGCGAATTGAGTCCGATGTAGTCATTCTGGTAGCGGACTTTCGACCCGTAATTCCGCAGATGCCGGACCTGGTCGGCCAATACCGCATCGTTCGTGGTGACGGCGCCGGCGTCAGCCATCGCGCCAAGATTCTTGCTCGGGTAAAAACTCACGCCCGCCGCGCCACCGAGGGCGCCGGCTTGCCGGCCGCAGCAGGTTGCGCCGTGGGACTGCGCTGCGTCTTCGAGCACGAAGAGTCCACGGCGGGCCGCGACCGAGTTGATCGCGCCCATGTCCGCCGTCTGCCCGTAGAGGTGGATCGGCAGAACCGCCTTCGTTTGCGACGTAATCGCCGATTCGATCCGAGACGGATCGAGATTGTACGTAATGGGGTCAGGCTCGCTCGGGATCGGTCGCGCTCCGACATGTGTGACGGCAAGCCAGGTCGCGATATAGCCGTGCGACGGCACAATCACTTCATCGCCGCGTCCGACGCCGATGGCCATCAGCACCATTTGCAGAGCCTCCAGGCCGTTGGCCACGCCGACGCAATGCCGCACGCCCACACTCGCGGCATATTCGGTTTCGAACGCCTCCAGTTCCTTGCCCAGCAGTAGCCAACCGGAATCCATCACCCGGTGATATGCGGCGTCCAGTTCCGGGCGGAGTTCCTCATACGCCGGCTTGAGATCGAGAATGGGTACTTTCATGGCAGTTTCCGCGTCAGATGAACTTCAGTTTGCGTGCGGCGAACCAGACCATCCGCAGCAACAACACGCCGTGCCGCCAGCGTTGGATGTTCGTCGTCCCATAGGTGCGTTCGCGGTATCGGATCGGGACGTCCGCGATTTTCAGGTTCAGCTTCGCCGCGCCAAACAGCAGGTCGAAGTCGCCAAAGGGATCGAAGTCGCCGAAGTACGCGCGGTTCGCGGCAATGCGCTCGTAATGCACCCGCGTCAGCACCTTCGTCCCGCACAGCGTGTCCTTCACCGGCTGTCCGAGCAGCCAGGTGAAGATGAGTCCGAAGGCCTTGTTCGCGCAAAGATTCAGGAACTGCATCGCCTTCTCGTCCATCGGATAGACGAGTCGGACGCCGTTCGCGAATTCGGCCCGCCCGGTCGCGAGCACGTCGTAGAATTTCGGCAGCTCCTCGGGTGGCATGGTCAGGTCGGCATCGAGGATCATCAGCACATCGCCCGTCGCCACCGCGAAGCCGGCGCGGACGGCGTCGCCTTTGCCTTTGCCCGTTTGCTGCAGGATTTTGATCTTCCGTTCGGGATGTGCGGCCGCGATCCGTTGAATCTCCTCCCACGTGTGGTCGCGCGAGTGGCCTTCGACGAAAATCAGCTCAGTGCCTCCGCCCATCTCGGGTGTACGCTTCACCGCCGCGGGGATGTTTCCGGCCTCGTTGCGCGCGGGAATTACGACCGAAACCGTCAATGGCTTTTCGCGGTCGGCCAGCTCGCGTCGCGCGACAAGAAACACGGTGAGACAGAACCACTGCAGAAACGGCGCCAGCCAGCGGTTGATGAACGTCCCGAGGCCAAGGGCGCGAAAAGGCATCAGGATGCGGTTTTGGCGGGAGACGGGGGCCCAGCCGGCCAGCCGCAGCAGGTTCAGCACGTCCGAGGCGGCGAGCCAGCTGTTCTGGGGCTGGCGCGCCTTTAATCCGAGCACGCGCGCGAACGAGAGCAGCGGCCGCCAGAGCGTGTTCTGAAAATTCACGACCAGTCGCGTGTCGGCGTGCGACACGCAGTGCAGCCGCTCGAGCAACCGCTGGACGTCGGCGGCCAGGTTCAGCGTGTCGGAAATGATGATGAAATCGAATTTTTCGCCCGCACCCGGCGTCTCAGCGAGGTCCAGCAGTTCGCCCGCCTGCACATGAAAATGCCCCTCCGGTACCCGTCGGCGCGCCGCCGCAATTTGCGTGGGCGCGAGATCGACTCCGACCTTCCGGGCGGCGCGGATCTGCGCGAGCAGTTCGCCCGAGCCGCAGCCAATTTCCAGCACGCTCGCTTCCGCGGGAATCAGGAGATGGTAGTAGTGCGCGAGCAGCCGGCGGTAGGCCCGCGCTCCCGCCTGGGGCTCGGTGGGCGCGGCATCGTAGAAGGCGCTGACCTCCGTGAGATGTTCGCGGGCGAGGGCGGAGATTTTCGCTGCGCGAAAATCCAGTTCCTGTAATTCGGCATGAACGAGCCCGGCCATGGTGAGGAAAGTGTTGTCCTGAACTTGCGGCGGTGCGACCAAGTAACGCGTGTGCTGGAAATCTCCCGCGACCTTGATTGGTGTTTCGGGTCGCGAAAACCCAAATTAGCTTTTGCGCCGCAAAAAGCTTTGCAATCGCTCTCGATCTACCGCGCTCTGACCCTTCAACTTTCGCGTCACTTCATGGTGTTGTCTGGCTTTACGTCCCAGCGAGTCGTTCTCCGCACCGTGTTTATGCTGATGTCGCTGCTGCTGGGTGCGCCGTTGCGGGCCCAACCGGCGGACGTCGCGGGCACGATGCCGGAGGATTATCTGCCGGAGTTGAAGCAAGTCCTCGCGACCGCGTTGCAACGCTCCCCGGAGACGATTCTGCGGGCCTTCGAGGTCGAACTTTCCCAGGCCCGGCTGCAGATCGAGCGTTCGGCGCAACTGCCGCAGTTGCGCGGCAATTTCAACTACGGCATGACCGAGACGGCGACGGCGAGCAACACCAGCTCGAAGACGCGCGACAACGGATTCTTCTACAACTTCGGATTGTCCCAGGAGGTCTTTCACTGGGGCGCGCTCAAGAACAAGTCCGACGCCGCACGGCTCAACGTGCTGATCCAGGACCGAAGCTATGTCCAGGCATACCGGGATCTCAGTGTAATGTTGCGACGGGCCTACCTCGCGCTCGTGGTGGAAAAGGCCCGGCTGCGCCAAGGCCGCGAAGCGCTCCATCTGCTGGACGACGATGTCGCGATCGCGAAGGCGAAGAAGGCGAGCGGCAGTATTTCCGCGGCGGCGCTGGCGAGCGAGGAACTGCGATTGCGCGAAAGCAAGCTCGAGCTCGACCGCGCGGAAACGGAGTTCGCGGCGAATCGCGCGCGGTTTGCGCGACTCGCGGGGCTGCCGGAATTGCCGGAGGACAAGCTTCCGGCGGAGATCCCCCGCCCGGCCTATTCCGAAACGCGGACGGCGGCCATGGGCGCGGTGTTGTTGCGCGACCACGCGAAAAGCACGCTCGAATACGAAATCTACGATTTGCGCGTGAAGGAGGCCGAGTTGCGCGAGAAGGTCGAAAAGGTGCGGCTGCTCCCCAAGTTTGGGGCCAATATCGGCTACAGCCTCGAGAACACGACGAACGTGAACGGCAACATTGCCGAGCAACGGGCGGTGGCGCGGCAGACGATCGGCATCGGCGGTGCGTGGAACATATTCGATGGCTTTGCGACCCGCGGCGCGAAACGGGAAGCGCTGGCCGCCCGGCGGGTGATCGAACAGCGCCGGGCGATTGACATCGAGGAACTGCTGCAGCGCGCGCAGAAACTGCAGCGCGACCTGCAACTCGACGCGACGCAGCTCGAGCTCGGCGACATTCACGCCGGAATGGCGGCCGAGGCCCGCCGCCGGGCCGGGGAGGAGGCGGGCTTCGGGCTGATCCCCAAAGGCGAGATCAAGCGGGCCGAAATCGGCATCCTGCAGGCCCAGGCCCGGAACTTTGAAATGCGGGCGGCGTATCTGGGCCACTGGGCCGAGTTCGTGGCCGTGGCCGCCGATGACCCGGTCCTGAACAACATTCCAGCTCGATATGCTCGCGAAAAGAAATAACGGCGGCGTGCTGCTCCAGGTCGGGCTCGTGCTCGTCGTGTTGGCGGCGCTTGCCTTGGTGGCGTTTTATCGGTTGCAGGGCACCGCCCGCGTGAAAACAGTCACGCGCGACAAGGCCGTCGATGCCGTGACTGGCACGGTGCTCGTCGATGCCGACGGTGGGACGCGCGAACTCAAGAGCCAGAGCGGCGGCGTGATCGCGTGGTGCGAGGCGCTTGCGCCAGGGGCGCACTTCAAGGAGAACGACCGGCTGCTGGAACTCGACTCGACCGAACTGAAACGCGACATGGACGAAGCGGAGCGGCGGTACAAACAGGACAAGGAGCGGACGCAGTTCAGCCTGACCGGCGGCAAGCCCGAACTGCTTGCGAGTGCCGCGCTGCTGACCGACGCGGAGCGGGACAAATTGATTCGCGACATCAACCCGAACCGGAAGCTCGCCAAGGAAAAACTGGATACGGCGAAGCGCCTGCTGGAATTGGGCAACATCGCCGAGGAGGACGTGCGCAACCTGGAGCGGGCGCTGGAGAACATCGACCTCGAGCTGAAGGTGAAGGCGCTCGACGAAAAAAAGATCGACGCCGACTACCGCGCTGGCATGGACCGCATGAACGACCAACTGAAGCGGATGACGATCCTCGCGCCTTCCGATGGCCAGGTCGACACCACGAGCGCGTGGAAGGGCATGCTGATCGGCAATGGCCAGACGGTCGCGAACTGGTTTTCGAACCAGCGGGTCGTGGCCGCAAAGATCAGCGAGGAGAGCTTTGGCAAGGTGAGGCTGGGCCAGCCGGCGAAGCTGCGGTTGCTGACGTACGGCTGGGAGGAATTTGACGCGAAGGTTTCCAAGATGCTCCCGAAGGCCGACGACGCCCAGCGCTTCACCGTGTTCCTCGACGTGAAAGCCGATCCGGAGAAACTGAAGCCAAACAGCACGGGCGAAGTGACCATCACCGTGGATGAACATCCGAACGCGCTGATGATCCCGCGGATCGCGGTCTTCGACGGCGACAAGGTTTTTGTGGTGAACAACGGCCGCGTGGAGAAACGGAAGGTTCGAATCGGCTACGTGGCACTCAACCGCCTCGAAATTCTCGAAGGGCTGAAGGACAACGAGCAGGTGATCATCGACAACCTGGACGAATTTCGCGACGGCCAGCGGGTACGAGTGGCCGGGGTGAACTGATTTGGCCACGCGCCGCCGCCAGTGATCTCGCCGAATTTCCGCATCGCGCTGCGTTTTCTCACGGCGAAGAAGCGGGCCATGATCATGAGCCTGTCGTGCATCGTGCTCGGCGTGGGCCTCTTCATCGTGACGCAGGCAACGACCGCGGGGTTCGAGCTGTTCTTCACCAAGACAATCCTCGGCATCAACGGGGCGATCCGGATTGAGGATCGCATCCAGGACACGATGCGCAGCATGGCCGCGGCCGGATCGACCGACTCGTACTTCGCGCAACGCGAGGGGGTGAAGTACATCGAGGGGGTGGAGGAGCCCCAGCGGATTGCGGAGGTGGTCCGCCAATTTACGAACGTGCGCGGCATCTCCGCGGTCGTGAGCGGCCAGGTCCAGATTCAAAGCTCGTTCAAGACCGAGAACGCCCAGGTGTTCGGCATCAATCTCGAGGACCATCTCCGGGTGTCAGACCTGGCCGAGCAGATCACCAGTGGCACGCTCGATGACTTTCGCGCGTCGCCGCGTGGCGTGCTGATCGGCCGGGTGCTCGCGGATCGGCTGCAGCTTTCGCGCGGCGATTCGATCGTGGTCTCGCTGCGGGGACAATCGCGCCGGATGCGCATCGCGGCGATTTACGAGACCGGCTACCGCGAAGTGGACAAGGTCAACGTCTACCTGCACATGGGCGAGGCCCGCTCCCTCCTGAAAAAGCCGTCGGGGGCGACGTTCCTGCAGGTCGGCGAGCACGATGCCAGTCGGGCGCCGGCGGATGCGTATCACATTGAGCAAGTGCTGCGGCACAAGGCGACTCCCTGGCAGGAGCGCGAGAAGACGTGGCTCGCGGTCTTCCGGGCGCTGCGCATTTCCACCGCGATCACGGTGACGGTGTTCACGCTCATCGCGAGTCTGGCGATGTTCAATACCCTGGCGATGATCGTCCTCGAGAAAACCAAGGACATCGCGATCCTGCGTTCGATGGGATACGAGCGCCGCGATATCACGCGCATCTTCCTCTGGCAGGCGGCGATCGTGCTCGCGATTGGCTCGGCGCTCGGCGCGTTGTTTGGCGGCGTCGTCACCTGGCTGGTCGAGCAGGTGCCGCTGCCGATCAACGGCATCTTCAAGACCGATCACTTCATCGTGCATCGCGACGTTAACCATTACATCGCGGCGATCGCCACCGCCGTGGCGATGGTGATGATTGCGAGCCTGATCCCGGCGCGCCGGGCCGCGCGATTCGAGCCCGGCGACATCGTCCGCGGGACGGCGCAATGAGCACGCCCGCTGCCACGACCCATGCCCAGCCCGGTGCGCTCGCGCTCCGCTGCCTGAATCTCCACCGGTACCTCGGCCAGGGCGAAGGTCGCGTGCACGTGTTGAAGGGCGTCTCCTTCGAGGCGCACTGCGGTCGGGTCTACGCCATCGTCGGCCCGTCCGGGTGTGGCAAGAGCACGCTGTTGTACCTGCTCGGGCTGCTCGATCAGCCGGACCAGGGCGAGATCGAGATCAACGGGAACATCATGTCGAACAGCGACGATGCGGCGCGCACCGCCGCGCGCGGCGCGCACATCGGGTTCGTTTTTCAGTTCCACTTCCTGATGCTCGAGTTCACCGCGCTCGAGAATGTGATGATGCCCATGCGGAAACTCGGCCGGCTCGCCTCCGATGAGATGAAGGCCCGCGCTCATGCGTTGCTCGACAGCGTCGGCCTCGGCGCCAAGACGCACCGGCTGGCCACGCAGCTTTCCGGCGGCGAGCAGCAGCGCGTGGCGATCGCGCGGGCGCTCGCCAACCAGCCGACCATTCTCCTGGCCGACGAACCGACCGGGAATCTCGACGTGAAGAATTCCGGAGTGGTCTTCGATTTGCTCACGCGCCTCGCCAAGGAGCAGGGACAGGCCGTGGTCCTCGTGACGCACAATCCCGAGATCGCGCAGCGGTGCGATTTCACCCGGCCGATGCGTGACGGCGTGTTCGTTTGACCACAGGCCGGCACCCAGGTCGCCGCTGCGAAGCGAGGGCGCAGCCTACACGGTGGCCGGCAGTAGGGGGCGCGCCGGCCGCGCAACGAAGTTGGGATGGGCGGGTGTTCCGGATTGCAGCCGAGGCGGGCGAACTCCCGCTGAGTTGCAATAAGCGACGACGTTTGTCGACTGACTGGTTGCTAATTACTCCGCATGGGAATTGTCCCTCCCACATTTTGGTTTACAAGGGAAACAGCGCTCCCTTGTTTCGGAAACGATTTTGGTTCATTTCCTCCGCTTCCCGTGACCCACAACCCATCGCGAAAGCAATTCTTCGCCAAGCTGCTTGGAGCGGTCGCAGCCGCGAGCGTGCTGCCGCAAGCGATCGTCCCAGCCGCATCTGCGGCCGCCGGCGGTTCGACTGCGGGCACCTCGGCTGGACCGGCGCGTCGCCTGCAAGTGCGCCATGACGCGCGAGCGGTTGCCCGCCGCGATGCGTTTTAGCCGCCGCGGGTGCCGGTCACTCTTCGCACATGTCGAAACTTTTTCCGAAGTCGGCGAACAAGCTGCCGCTCCAGATCGTCATTTATCTGGTCGTGCTGGGCGGAATCGCGACGGCGGGCGTCACGTATTACATGACGCCAAAGTACACTCGTGTCGGGTACGCGCCCGTCCAGCCGGTGCCGTTCAGCCACGCGCAGCATGTGCAGGAAGTCGGGCTCGATTGTCGCTACTGTCATTCGAACGTCGACAAATCGGGGCATTCCAACGTGCCGTCGGCCCAGACGTGCATGAACTGCCACGCGATCATCAAGCCGCAGAGCCCGATGCTCGCGCCGGTGCGGGAAAGCTTCGAGAAGAACACGCCGGTGCCGTGGGTGTGGATCCACCAGACCCCTGACTTCGCCTTCTTCAATCATTCCATCCACGTGAACCGCGGCGTCTCGTGCGTCGAGTGCCACGGCAAGGTGAACGAAATGGACACCGTGACGCACGTGCAGCCGCTCAGCATGGCGTTTTGCATCGAGTGCCATCGCAACCCGGCGTTGCAGCTCCGCACTCCGCAGGACGTGTTCAACCTCGATTCGCAGCGCCTGGCGGACCAGGGCGCGCATGGGATCAAGACGGCCGAGAAATTCGTTCACGATTGGAAGGTCAAACCTCCGCAGAGCTGCTCCGGCTGCCATCGATGAAACGCAAATTTGAACATCCCGCCGCGTCGCCGAACGAGGAGCTGACGGGCCCGAAGTACTGGCGCAGCCTCGATGAGCTGGCGAACACGCCTGGTTTCAAGGCGCAGCTCGAGCGCGAATTTCCGGAAGGTGCCTCGAACCTCGAGGGAGTCGATCGCCGGCACTTCATGAAGATCATGGCCGCCTCGTTCGCGCTGGGCGGCGTGGGCCTCGCCGGCTGCCGGCGGCCGGAAAAGTTCATCCTGCCCTACGGGAAATCGGTCGAGGGCGTCATCCCGGGGCTGCCGAATTATTACGCGACGGCGATGCCGCTGCGGCGTTGGGCGATCCCGCTGCTCGCCGAGACGCATCAGGGCCGGCCGACGAAGCTCGAAGGCAATCCAACGTACGAGCCGCACGGTGGTTCGGCTTCACTTCTGGCGCAGGCGTCGATCCTCGAGTTGTACGACCCCGATCGCGCGACAGGTCACTCCAAGGGTGGCAAGGCGCTGAATCGCGCGGAAGTCGATCAGCTCCTCGCTGCGATTTCGCAGAATTACGCGAACGCCGGCGGCGCGGGCCTGGCATTTCTCGCCGAGGAATCCTCCTCGCCGACGCGGAGGCGCATGCTGGCGGCGTTGCGGGCGAGGTTTCCGCGGGCGATTTGGGCCGAGTACGAACCGATCGTCGACGAACCGCCGGTGGCCGCGGCGCAGGCCGCGTTCGGCGCGGCAGTCCGGCCGGTCTACAATTTTGCGAAGGCGGAACGCATCGTTTCAATCGACGCCGATTTCCTGCATGGCGAGGCGGGCAGCCTGTACTACGCGCGCGCCTTCGCGAACGGGCGCCGTGTGACAAAGAAGGGTGATCCGATGAACCGCCTTTATGTGGCGGAGAGCGCGCTGACCCTCACCGGCATGATGGCGGATCACCGGCTGCGGCTCGCCACGAGTCACATGCTGGCCTTCGCGGCACGACTGGCTTCGGCCGTTTATCCGCAGGCGGCGGAAGCCCTCACCCCGCACACGCAGGGCGTCGAAATCCCGCCAAAGTGGATCGAGGAATGCGCGGCCGATCTCACGGCCCACCGCGGCAGGGCCGTCGTGGTGGCCGGGGCGCATCTGCCGGTCGAACTCCACGCCATCGTCCACGGGATCAATTCGGCCATCGGTGCGATTGGCCAGACGGTGAATTTCGTGCCGGCCGAGACCACGCCGGGCGGATCGAACATCGTGGGACTCGCCTCGGCGATCAAGGGCGGCTCCGTCAAGACGCTCGTCGTGCTTGGTGGCAACCCCGCCTACAATGCGCCGGCTGACCTGGACTGGGTCGCGCTGCAGCGCACGGTGCCGGAGGTCGTGCGGGTTGGTTATTACGTCGACGAGACATCGTCGGTGAACACCGGCGCGACGACGCATATCGCCCGCGCCCACTATCTCGAGTCGTGGGGCGACGCCCGCGCCTTCGATGGCACGGTGGTGCCGATCCAGCCGATGATTCTGCCGCTGTTCGGCGGACTGACCGACATCGAGATTCTGGCGCGAATTGCCGGCGAGCAGAACGTCGAACCGTACGCCCTCGTCTCGGCGACGATTGGCGAACTCGCCGGCGCGAACACCAATGTCGAGAAGACCATGGCCCGTTTCCTCCACGACGGCGTGCTGAAGGATTCGGCGAGCAAGCCGGCCGAAGTCCGCTACAACGCGGATCGCGTGCGGCAGGTTCTCGGCGCGGCGAAGCCGGCTCACCCCTCGAGCGCCGCAAATCTGGAAGTGCGCTTCGTCGCCGACTTCAAGACGGATGACGGGCGTTTCGCGAACAACGGCTGGCTGCAGGAGTGCCCGCACCCGGTCACGAAAATCTCGTGGGACAATGCGATCCTGGTCAGCCCGAAGCTCGGACAGGAACTGGGCATCGCCCCGCGCGGGGCGATGTTGCAGGTCGCGCGCCAGGAGGAAGCCGAGTACCGGATGGGCAAGGAAAAGGCCCATGTGTTCGAACTTTCGGTGGGCGGCCGCAAGGTCGTCGGACCGGTCCACATTCAGCCGGGTTTGGCCAACTACACCGTCGTCGTATCGCTGGGCTACGGTCGCAGCGTCGTGGGGCACGTCGGCCAGGGCGCCGGCTTCAATGCGTATCCGCTGCGCACGACCGACACGCCGCACGTGGCGACCGGCGGCAAGCTGACGCCGACCAGCGGCCGGGCCTTGCTCGCAAACGTGCAGGAGCACTGGTCGATGGAAGGCCGCGCGATTGTGCGCGAAGCCAATCTCGAGGAATACGAGCAGGACCCGCACTACGTCGACGGGATGGGCATGGAGTCGCATTCACCGCCGGTGCGCGGTGAGGAATATGCGCTGGCGGCGTTGAACGCGCTGCCGCCCGCAGAGAAGGCGCGCAAGCTCGCCGAGGCCGGCCTGACCATTCCCCGCGGCAACTCGCTTTATTCGACGCCGAATGCGGCCAAAGGCGGGGATGTGTCGCCGAGGGATGCCCGCGGGTTCGATGGGTTCCACCAGTGGGGCATGTCGATCGACATGAACACCTGCATTGGCTGCCAGGCGTGCGTGGTCGCCTGTCAGGCCGAGAACAACGTGCCGATCGTGGGCCGCGAGCAGGTCATGCGCGGCCGGGAAATGCACTGGCTGCGGATCGACCGCTACTACTCAGACGGCAACATCGACGCCGAGGCGTTCGGCGGCGAAGGCAACAAGGCGATTCCGGAGGATCCGCAGGTTTCGCTGCAGCCGATGACGTGCGCGCACTGCGAACTCGCGCCGTGCGAGACGGTGTGCCCGGTCAATGCCACGGTGCATGACGAGGAGGGCCTCAACGTGATGGCCTACAACCGCTGCATCGGCACGCGGTACTGCGCGAACAATTGTCCGTACAAGGTCCGTCGATTCAATTTCTTCGACTGGAATCAGCGCCGGCTGGACGAACTCTACCTGAGCCAGCTGGCCGATTACGGCATGCCGGAACTCGTCTCGATGGGCAAGAATCCCGAGGTGACGATTCGCATGCGCGGTGTGATGGAGAAATGCACGTACTGCGTGCAGCGGATCCAGAACGGCAAGATCCAGCACAAGGTGAAGATGGCCCAGGCCGGCGCGCCGGAAAAGGTCGAGGTGCCCGACGGCACGATCAAGACCGCCTGCCAGCAGACGTGCCCGGTCGAGGCGATCGTGTTCGGCAACCTCCTGGACCAGGACAGCGCGGTGATGAAGGCGAAGGCGCGCACCCAGGATTACGCCGTGCTCGGCTACTTGAACATACGGCCGCGGACGACGTATTCCGGCAAGCTGCGGAATCCGAATCCGAAGATGCCCGGCTACAACCGGCTGCCGTACAGCCGGATTGAATACGAGCGCAAGAACGTGCCCCCGACTCACGGCGAGGCCGGCGGTCATGGCGGGCCGGGAGTCCATGCGGCCCCGGCGCACGAAGCACCCGCCCACGGCGGGGAAAAGGCCGAAAAGAAAGGCGGGCATTGAGATGAAGCGCTCGATTTCGATCGTAGCCGAACTCGTGGCCGTAGCCGCGCCCATTAAGGCGCGGTCTGATGAGGTCATCGCCGCCATTTCGCCGCGCGTAAATGCGCGCGGCTACCACTACGTTACGTGGAGCGGGCTACCACCCGTGGCCCTGCGCGTAAGCGCAGGGATGGGAGGACTTCGCTAATGGCCCACGCAGCTGATCATGCCGTCGCCGCGCCGGCGATTCTCCGCGAAGTGAAGCCCGCGGTGCTCCCCCGCGCCGTGCTCGTCGAGCACAACCGGAGCTTCTCCTGGATCACCGACAAGATCTGCGGGATCATCGAGGGCAAGACTCCCGCGTGGTGGTGGGCCTGCTTTGTCGTCGCGTGTTTCGTCGCCTCGTTCACGGTGGGCGGCATCACCTACCTGGTGGCGACGGGCGTCGGCGTCTGGGGCCACGCGAATCCGGTCAACTGGGCGTGGGACATCGTCAACTTCGTCTTCTGGATCGGTATCGGCCACGCCGGCACGCTGATCTCCGCGATCTTGTGCCTGCTGCGCCAGAAATGGCGCACATCGATCAACCGCGCGGCCGAGGCGATGACGATCTTCGCGGTCGTCTGCGCCGCCATCTTCCCCGTCTTCCACGTCGGCCGCGTCTGGTACGCCTGGTACCTGTTCCCGATCCCGAACTCGAACGTCATCTGGCAGAACTTCCGTTCGCCGCTCGAGTGGGACGTCTTCGCGGTCTCGACCTACGGCACGGTGTCGGTGCTTTTCTGGTACGTCGGCCTGATTCCCGACCTTGCGGTGCTGCGCGATCGGTTCTTCACCGCCGGCCACAAATTCCGCTCGTTCCTCTACGGCCTGTTCGCGATGGGGTGGCGCGGTTCGAACCGGCACTGGAGCAACTACGAGATGGCGTACCTGATCCTGGCCGGCGTCTCCACGCCGCTCGTGCTCTCGGTGCACACCATCGTGTCGTTCGACTTCGCCGTGTCGCTGCTGCCGGGCTGGCACACGACGATCTTCCCGCCGTACTTTGTCGCGGGCGCCATCTTCTCGGGTTTCGGCATGGTGCTGACCCTGATGCTGCCGCTGCGCGCGATCTACGGTCTCCAGGATCTCATTACGCAGTATCACATCGACTGCATGTGCAAGATCACGTTGGCCACCGGCACCATCGTCGGCTACGCCTACGGCATTGAGTTCTTCATCGCGTGGTACGGCGCGAACCCCTATGAAGGCTTCGCGTTCGTGAACCGCGCATTCGGCCACTACATGTGGGCGTATTGGATCATGATCTCGTGCAACGTGATCACGCCGCAGTTCTTCTGGTTCAAGGCCGTGCGCCAGAACACGACGATGGTCTGGGTGCTCTCGATTTTCGTCAACGTCGGCATGTGGTTCGAGCGCTTCGTCATCATCGTGACGTCGCTCGCCCGCGATTTCCTGCCGTCGAGCTGGGGTTATTACAGTCCGAGCGTCGTCGAGATCTTCACCTTCTTCGGCACGTTCGGCGTCTTCTCCGTGCTCTTCCTGCTCTTCATCCGGTTCCTGCCGGTGATGCCGATGGCCGAGCTCAAGGCGGTGACACCGCAGGCCGATGTGCACGGCGGCCACCACGGCGACCACCAGACCGGTTTGGGCGATCCGTCCAGCATCGAGCCGGCCGGTACGCAGCCGAAACACTAACCGACCATGGCGGCACAACCCTACGGCCTGATCGCCACGTTCACCACGGCGCCCGCTCTCTACCACGCGGCGGAGAAAGTGCGCGACGCGGGCTACCGGTATTGGGACTGCATCACGCCTTTGCCCGTCCACGGCCTCGACAAGGCGATGGGCCTGCGGCGCTCGATCGTGCCGCGGATTTCGCTCGCGGGCGGCATCACCGGTTTCTGCACCGGCATGCTGATGATCTGGTGGACGAGCGCCTGGGACTATCCGCTGAGCGTCGGCGGCAAGCCATACTTCAGCCCGATGTATGCGTTCCCGGTGAGCTACGAACTGACGATTCTGTTCACTGCGTTCGCGACGATCATCGGCATGTTCGTCGTCAATGGGCTGCCGATGCATTACCATCCGGTGCTGAAGTATGAGCACATCCGCCGTGGGATGGACGACACGTTCTTCATCGTGATCGAGGCACGCGATCCGCGCTTCAACCTGGCCAACACCAAGGCGCTGCTCGAGTTGGCGGGCGGCGTGGCGATTACCGAGCTGGAGGCCTGAGCATGCGCCACGTCTATCTCGTCACCTTCTTCGTCGGCGTGCTGCTGGTTTCCCTCCTGGGTCTGCGGGGCACGTCGTTCACGCTGCCGCCGCTGGATGCGTTCCCGGAGTGGGCTTTTCCGGCGATGCGCTACCAGCCGCGGCCGCGGCCGCAATCGGAGAGCAGGTTTTTTGCCGACGGCCGGAGCGACCGCCTGCCCCCGGCCCACACGATCGCCCGCGGGATGCTGCGGGAGGACGACCATCGCTATGCGGGCAAGGCGGGCAGCGCGTTCGCCAACGGCCTGCCGGGCGGAATCACGGTCGACCTGAAGTTCCTCGAACGAGGCCGCGATCGCTTCCAGATCTATTGCGCCCCCTGCCACGGCACGCTGGGCGACGGCAACGGCATCACGAAAAAATACGGCATGGGCGCGACGCCGAGCTACCACGACGACCGGCTCCGCAACATGCCGGACGGCGAAATCTTCAACACGATCACCAACGGCAAGAACACAATGCTGCCGTACGCCGACAAGCTCGCGCCCGATGACCGCTGGGCGGTCGTCGCCTATTTGCGGGCGCTCCAGCGCGCGCAGCAGGGCACGGTGGCAGACGTGACGGACGCCAACGCCCGGAAAACTCTCGGTCTCCCATGAGTTCGCACGCTGCCACTGCTCCCGCGGCTTTGCCCGCCGACGCCGCCGCGCCCGCCGCGGGCACGGCGCTCGTGGTCGGGTTGATCGGACTCGCGCTGACGGCGGCCGGACTCTTCGTCTCCGGCCCGTCGCCCATCGCCACCTCGTACCTGGTGGGCATCACCTTTTGGACGGCGATTGCCATCGGCATGCTGCTGATGTGCCTCATCCACCACATTTTCGACGCGTCGTGGTCGGTGGTGATCCGCCGGCAATGGGAGCACGGCTTGTCGGCATTCTTCTGGCTCGGCATCCTGTTTGTTCCGCTGATCCTCGCTTCGCTGTTCTATCAGCGTGACTTGATCTGGGCTTGGATGGATCCCGCGCACGAGCTTCATGGCGGTCACACGGTCGGTCACGATCCGCTGTGGGTGAAGAAGTCCGGGTTCCTCAGCGTGAACGCGTTCATCATCGGTACGGCGGTCTTCTTCCTGCTGTGGATCTGGCTCTCGGCGCGGCTGCGGAAAGCATCGTTTACCCAGGACCTCGACGGTGACGTGCGCTGGACCCGGATGAATCGCATGACGGCCGCCTTCGGCATCCCGATCACCGCGCTGACGCTGACCGCCGCGGCGATCTACTGGGTGAAGTCGCTCGAGTACCACTGGTTCTCCACGATGTACGGCGTGTGGTTCTTCGCGAACTGCGTCCGGGGCGCGCTCTGCTGCGGCGTGATCATCATGGTGTGGCTGTTGAAGCGCGGCGACTACCAGGGCGTCCTGAACAAGAATCACTTTCACAGCATCGGCATGCTGATGCTGGCGTTCACCGTCTTCTGGGCCTACGTGACATTCTCGCAGTACTTCCTGATCTGGAACGCCAACGTCCCGGAGGAAACCTTCTGGTACAACCTGCGTGAGTTGAACCACGATGGCTCGACCAACCAGTGGTGGTACGTCGGCGTGTATGGGATTTTGTTCGGCCACTTCTTCCTGCCGTTCTTCTGGCTGCTTTCCTACCGGTACAAGGTCACGCCGCACATCATCCGCCGCATCGCGCTCTGGAACCTGTCGATCATCCTGCTCGACATGTGCTACAACATCCTGCCGGCGCTGAAGGATGCCCATGGCGATCCGCTGCCGTTCCTTTCGATCAATCTGCTGTGGGTGCTGACGTCGGTGATCGGCGTCGGCGGCATCTGTGTGTGGGCGTACCTGCGCAGCTTCCCCACGGCGAAACTCATCCCCATTCGCGATCCGCGGATCGGCGAAAGCCTGACGCACCATGAGTGATACACCTGCCCTGGGCTCGTCGAACGGGACGGTCATGCCGGCGCGGCCGGTCTCGCTCTTCACCATCGTGTTTCTCTTCGCGATCTTCGCGGCGTTTCTGCTGGTGATTCGTTATTTCTACCACCCGGCGAGCACGCCGGCGTTCGTTTCGTCGGCGGAGAATCTGCCGAAGGAAATGCAGTGGAAGGCCGACCGGAACTCGCGCCGCAGGACGCTCGACGAGGCGCGCGCGGCGGACGCGAAAAAGGCCAGCACCTACGGCTGGATTGACCAAAAGGCCGGCGTCGTGCAACTGCCGATCGAGCGCGCGATGGAACTCACCGCGCAGAAGTACGGTGCGAAGCAATAACGCGATCGCCCGCCGAATTCCGAGATGACAAACGCTCCGACCAACGTTCGCCCTGAGGTGGCCGCCCGGGCCGTTTCGGCCGAAGTCACGGCGATCGATGCGCACGCGCGCTGGCCGATTCTGTTCCTGCTGGGGTCCGCCCTGGGCTGGCTGGTGATCAGCGGGGTTTTGGCGCTC
>Ga0082335_1004201_pt1 | contig 22098 bp, 20 predicted proteins | sample Subgrocontami58m_FD_72375 | JGI IMG/M metagenome (GOLD analysis project Ga0082335, IMG submission 72375) | Subsurface groundwater microbial communities from S. Glens Falls, New York, USA - GMW37 contaminated, 5.8 m (SPADES assembly) (version 2) ...
TTCTATCTGCATCTCAAAGAGTGCGAATGGCGATGGAACAGAGACAGCGTGACACTCGAAGAAGAACTGCGTAGAATTCTTCTCAGGTACTTCAAATCGAAACCGTTTCTAGTCTAGAGCCTTCTTAATTCATAATTCTACGTTAAACTTTCCCCGTGCGTCTCACCACACTCTCCCTCGAGCATGTGCGTTCCTACGAGCGGCTCTCGCTCCCGCTTGCCGGTTCCATGCGGCAAGTCTTCATCGGGCCCAACGGCAGCGGGAAGACGAACATCATGGAAGCCGTCTCCCTGCTTTCCTGGGGGCGCTCATGCCTCCGTGCCATGCCGGAAGACGTGCTCCGCTGGGGGGCGGATTACTTCCGCATCCGTGCGGAGGGGGAGCTCGACGACCGGACACCTCTCTCGTTCGAGTATGTCTGGCAGCGCGCGCCGCGCCGCCAGTGCGCCGCATTCCTCCGCGACATCCGCACGCCGTTCCTCAAGTTCATCGGTTCCCTCAAGACGGTCATCTTCCTGCCCGAGCACCTGGATCTCTTCATCGGCGCCCCTGCCCAGCGGCGGGCGTTCCTCGATATCCTCCTCTCGCAGCTGTCGCCGGATTTCACCGCGCTCCGCGTGGAGTACGAGCGCCTCCTCAAGCAGCGCAACGCACTCCTCAAGCGCATCGTGGAGAGAGCGTCGCGTGAGGATGAGCTGACGCTCTGGGACGAGCGGTTCTCGCTCGTCGCCGCGCGCGTCCAGCACCGGCGTCTCGCCCTCGCTGCGCGCTTCACGGAGCAGCTCCCCGTTCTCCTCGCCGCTCTGGGCGAAGAGAAAACCGGAGACGCGGTGATCGTGTATGAGCGGAAGACACAGGGACAGGATCTCCCGGGGATAGCGGCTCAGTGCCGCGCGCTGCTTCTGGAGGCGCGTCCCCGCGATCTCCTCATCGCATCCACGACGGTGGGTCCCCACCGTGACGACTGGCACATCGTTCTCCGCGGGCATCGGTTGCAGCAATTCGCATCCCGCGGACAGCAGCGGGCGAGCCTCTTGGCTCTCCTCCTCGTGAGCGCCCGCATCCTGGAAGAGACGTGCGGGGAGCGGCCGGTCGTCCTCCTCGACGATGTCCTCTCCGAGCTCGATGATCGTCATCAGGACGCGCTCCTCGCGTCTCTCACAGACCATCAGGTGCTCATCACGTCCACGCATCCGGTGCCGCTCAGCGAAGATGTCACGTTGTGGAACGTCGGGGAAGGGAAAGTCGTACGGGCGGAAAAGGCACATGCGGAAGCTGTTAGGTGTTAGCTGTCAGCTGTCAGGTTTTAGCTTTTAGGAAATGGAAACAATCCTTTCTCTTTAGGCCTTCCCTAACACCTAACACCTAACACCTAAAACCTAACATCTGCGTTATAAGCTCCGAACAACGCCAGTGCCAATGCGTCGGCAGCGTCCGGAGGCTTGGGGATTTCCTTGAGCTTCAGGATTCGCTTCACCATCTCCTGCATCTGACGCTTGTCGGCGGATCCATCGCCCGTGATCGCTATTTTCAGCTGGAGGGGGGTGACCTCTCGTACCTCGATGCCGCATTCCTGCAACACGAGGAGTAAAGCCCCGCGCGCCTGCGCGGTGTCCATCGCCGTACGGCGATTCGTCGCGAAGAACAGCCGCTCCACGATCGCGAGATCCGGCTTTGTTTCTGCGAGAAACGCCCGCAGGTCTGCTCCGAGTTCTCCGAGGCGCGCTGTGAGCGGGAGAGTCTTCTCCGTGGTGATCGTGAGCCATTCGAGAGCTCTCGGCTCTTTGCCCCGGCCAGTCTCGATGAGTCCGAGGCCCGCGGTGGAGAGGCCGGGATCGATCCCGAGGATACGCATGACGAAAGCGTATCGGCCTTTGGAGGTGTTTGCCAATAGAGGTGACCGGAGGGACCGAGGTTGCCGAGGTTACCGAAGTGCGGAAGGAATCAATGACACGTCGGTCACCTCGGTTCCTTCGGTAACTTCGGTCCCCTGTGCATTGGATTCCACAACATCCCTGTCTTCGCGTGCATTGAAAAAACACTGTTTTTCTGCTAGAGTAAGAGGATTAATCGATTCTCATTATGCCGGTTCAGAACCGCCACCGGCACGCCGGTTTCGACCGACCGTGTCACCGCCACATCATCGCCGTGCCTGTGATGTTCCTTGGCATGGTGATGATCGCTGCCGTGAATGCATCCCTTCCGGCGCATGCGAGCTTGGGTGGTTCCGGGATGGGGGAATGGACGCTTACCGCTCAAGCCTCGGCTCGTGATTTCTCCATTCCGCTCACGGTAGCCGGGCGCTTGGACCCGGGAGGGTCCCTCGCGGTCACAGACAGCGGACAGCGGCTCCGCCTCACGCAGGGGACGGCGCATCTCCGTGCTGTGGGCCTGACAGCGGTGGATGTTCCCTTCGCTATCCGCGTGGATGCGCTTGCTGCGGATTTCAGCCTGATTGCCGAGCCGGATGCCGTCACGGTGGTGGCGGTGAGCGCGCCGCTCCTCGCCACTCGCGGTGATCGGACATGGGTGGTGCCACCCAAACATCAGCTGCTTATCAATTCCTCGGGAAACGCGCGTCTCTCGGGCGTTCCCGGCGAGTGGCTCGAGAGCGAAACCACGCTGTTCCGAACCATGCAAGCTTTTGATCCCGCGGCATCTGTTCCGCAGGTCGAGGCACTCGATGCCGCCATCGCGCGTGGTGCCTATGCCGACGCGCTCGCAGCCATGGGAGCAACGGCCCCCGATCCCGTCTTGAGCGCACCTCTCCTCTCCAAAGTGCTCGGGGGGGATGGGCCGTTCACTTCGGATCGCGTCACTCTTGCATTCGCTCTCGTGCGCACGAGGAGCTCGCCGCTCCTCTCCGCGCTTCTGGCTCTCCGGCTTGTGCAGGAAGGCGAACGGCTCGAGGAGAAGGCCGCACCTCTCGTTGTCCGGGAGCTCGCTTCTTCCCCGCTTGCGGACGATCTCCCTTTCACCGTGCCGCTCCTTGCCGCCGCGCTGCAAAAGCCTCTCGTCCCCGGCATCGTTGATCAGTGGAAGACCGAGATCATCCGGCTTGTGGCGATGGATCCGGCTGCCGCCTTCCCCGTTTTCAGGGAAACCGCTCCTCTGCTTCCGGCGCTGTATATCCAGGCCGGCTTCCCACGGCAGGCAGAGCTCTGGGAGCAGGCCATAGCGAATGTCAGCGCGGTTCTCTCGCCGCTCCTTCCGGTCGATGAGCGCACGACTCTCGAGCGCGATCTTCAGACGGCTCGTCTCCGCGACACAGAAGATCGGCCTGCAGCACCATCGTCGGTCGCATCGCTTACCGCTCATTCGCGCCCGGATAGTGAGCTCCTTTCCTCTGCCCGACAGCTCCTCCGTGAGCACGGCGTGATGCTCTCGGCGCTGACGACCGTGAAGGTCGTTTCAGACCGGGCCGATGCCGTGCGTATAGAGGGCGTCTTCATCGCGGAGGAGGGGAGAGATGTCCCCTACGCGTTCACCGTGGACATAGTGCAGGATCGCATCAGAGAGATCGTCCGTGACGGCGTCCGCCTCCCCAACGGTCTCCCTGTCTCACAGTTTTTCAAATAAAAAAGGCCCCGTGGGATCGGAGCCTTCTTCTTTCATGACCATATCAGTTCCCGCTGCAGCAGGAGCCATCCTCCTTGCCGCAGCACTTGTTGTAGACGACGATCTTGTACAATCCTGCGAGTCCGATGATGAGGTAGATGATCGCTTCCGCCTTCTGCCACTTGCCGACCAGAAGGTTCACGACGTTCCAGTTCGCGCCGCTTACCAGCCAGCCGAGGCCGACTAAGCCCCAGTTGAGAGCGCCCACGATGATGAGGATGAAGACGAGCATCCCGAGTCCGGACTTCTGATACATAGAGAAGTGAGGGGAAAGGGTAGATGAGTTCGTTATAGAAAGCATCGGTGCTTTTTGCAAGTTTTCCCCTTGTACAAGCAAAAATATTTATGTCGAAATCATATCTTGTACTAATTATTTGAACATCAGTGTATCGAACGTGTTCGCTCTTCATTTTTTTCCGTTCACAAGTTGACCGGATACGCACTTCTCCGTAACCTTTGTACGGCAAGAAATTGATCTTTCGGAATGAAGTTTCGGGCGATTAGCTCAGCCTGGTTAGAGCGCCACACTGATAATGTGGAGGTCGGCTGTTCAAGTCAGCCATCGCCCACCATTAACACCAACAGGCCGTTTTAGAAACAATTCCATACCCACCATTGAGTTGGAGCCTCATCGGATGGGACACAAAGGGGGTTTCGGTTTTCCAAAACGCGGGCACGGCTAGAAAAAGAATGCTTTTCCCTCAGTACTCACTGCGAAATTACCTTCTCAATCAGCAATGGGGCGATCAACGGACTGATTCTGGCAAGAAGCTCAATCGCGCCTCCAATCGCCGCCACCTTCTCAATAGCGTGCCATGCACGAGAGATGATGCCGCGATCTGGCTCCCGCATCGTAAGCTGGCTCTGAATCGTTTGTATGCTCCCCTTTGCAACTTCCTTTTGTTTGTCATCAAGATCTAATGAAGAATCAACGATCTCAAATAGCTCATAGAGGGCTTTGCTAAGTGGAAGGAAATTCTGCTGAATGGAGATATCCTTGCCCACGGCGACAATGCCGCTACCGACATTATGAATAGTGGCATTTATTGTTATATCGCCGGATGCCTGTGGCTGCTTCTCGCCCATTGCTCGATTCTGACCGATCAAAGGATATTCATCAACTTTCGAGAAGATATCCCAAGTTAAGAACTCCTGAATGAGGTTGAGTTTACCCTCCAAATCTTGGACAACTTCGGGTGGCTCACCTTCTGCAAGTTTTTTCTGCCGCTCGGCTTCTACGCTACGAACAAGCAATCCGAGTGCTGCCTTGAGTATCGCCCATCCCTCGCCAGAGAATAAATAACCCTCGGCGTCCCACGTGTAATGTTCGGGATCTTGCTTTCGATATTTCTCAACCTGCCAGTGGACCGAGCGATGAAGTTTTCGTAACTGTTCGAGTTCATCGGCAATCTTTTGATTGCCCTGCCGATTGCGCTCATTCAAGTATTCCATCTGCACCGACAGAGCCTCTTGCAAGAGGCAAACCTTATCGTATTTGATAGTTTTGCCGTACTCCTGACGCGGTTGCAACAGTTGTTCGCTCATACGAAAACCAGCCTAGCATAATTTCTGTGGTGCCCATGGAATACGAATACCGCGGATTACTTGATAGATCGTCGGGAGCTTAGTAAACAGCCATGGTGCTCCACCATCATGCTATTTCCTGTACATATCCGTCACGCTCTCTCCTTTCTCGATGTGGCGGATGACTTCGGCGAGGAGGGGAGCGACAGAGAGGACGGTGAGGCCGGTAAAGGCTTTGGGGTTCACCGGCATGCTGTCGGTCACGATGACTTCCTTGAAGCCGGCTTTCGAGAGGTTCCCGATGGCCTTGCCCGAGAAGACCGCGTGCGTCGCCGCGGCGTAGACGTCCTTGTGCGCTCCGCGTTTCACGAGCGCTTCCTTCGCGGAGGCCAGCGTGCCCGCGGTGTCGATGATGTCGTCGAAGATGATGCAGGTGCGGCCTTCGATGTCGCCGACGACCTCCAGAATCTCCGACTGGTGATGGGCTGCGCGGTGCTTGTGCATGATGGCGAGATCGGCGTCGAGGAGATCCGCGAGTCTCTTCGCGCGTTTCGTGCCGCCGGCGTCCGGGGCGACGACCACGGGGTCGGAAAGCTTCTTGTCCCTGAGGTACTCCGCGAAGATCGGGCGACCGTCGAGCGAGTCCACCGGGACCGAGAAAAACCCCTGGATCTGCGAGGAGTGCAGGTCGAGCGTGATCACATGGTCCGCGCCGGACTCCTCCAGCAGGTGGGCGATGAGCTTGGCGGAGATGGGTTCCCGGGGTTCGGCGACGCGGTCCTGCCGCGCATAGGGGAAGTGCGGGAGTACGACGTGCACCGTGTGGGCGAAACTCAGCTTCGCGGCCTGACACATGAGGAAGAGCTCGAGGAGGTCCTCGTTCGGGTTCTTCGTGCCCGTCTGGAGGATGTAGACGTCCTTCCCGCGGATGGATTCCTCGTACCGCACGTACCGTTCGCCGCAGCTGAATGGCTTCAGGAGGACTTTTCCGAGAGTGGTTTTGAGTTCTTTGGCCAGAGCTTCGGCGAGTGAGCGGTGCGAGGAGCCGGAGAAGAGGTGCATGATGGGGATCATTGTATCAAAGTGCGGAGTCTTGGTCATAGAGCATCTTGTGAGGTGACCGAGGTGACCGAGGGGACCAAAGTAAGACGGACAGAAAGAGTACCTCGGTAACCTCGGTCCCATCGGTAACCTCGGTCCCTTTTTAAAGTCGTTACCTTAATCGCAGAACTCTCTCTTGCTACAATACCTCCATGCACGTCAGGGCTTCCTCGGTTTCCGGCATGCCGGTGGTCGATGATGAGACGCAGGAGACCCTGGGGTTTCTCCGTGAGCCGCTCATTCAACCGGATACGGGGCGCATCGAGGGATTCTTCGTCACCCCCTCCTTCCCGCTCATGGACGGCGGTAAGGAACTCTTCCTCTCCGCCCCCGATGTCTTGGGGTGGGGGACGAAAGTGCATGTCCGTTCCTCTGACCGCCTCTCCCCACCGAGAGAGCTCATCCGGCTGCAAGCTCTCCTCAGTGATCAGAGAAGGTTTCTGGGCCAGCCCATCCTTGTTCACGGGACGAACCGACGCCTCGGCGCCTGCTCGGACGTCCAGTTCGACACACGACACTTCGCAGTTGAGTGGCTCTTCCCCCGGCGTCTCTTCTTCCTCCGTCAGCCCATACCGGCTTCGGAAATCGTCGAAGTGACACCTAGGGGGATCTGGGTGCGCGACCCTCTCCTGCCCGCGCGGGAGGAGACGGTGGTACGGGAGGAGAAGGAACAGGGGATCGTCCTGACGGAGGTCGTACCTGTGCCGCAGGGCAGCCAACGAAACGCTTGAAAAAACCCTCCCCGTGCGGGGGAGGGTGAAAATCACTCGATGTGGTTCTCATCTCTTCATGATGCTCCTCAGGTGGTCATAAAATTGTTCACGACCACCACGATCACGCGTGCGAGAAGCACGACGATGATACCGATGACGACGTAGATGATCGTCTTCTTCGCGGAGTCCTTCGCGCTCTCGTCACCGCCGGACATGATCAGGCGGATGCCGGCATAGACCACGTACGCCACCGCGATGATGAGGACGAAGTCGAGTACCCACGTGATGACCCTGGTAATGACCGACACCAAGTTCGTCTCACCGGAGAGACCGCCGATATCTGGTGGAGGGGTCAACGCGAAGGCTTTCTGGATAATCAACGCGGATCCCGCGACTGAGCCGGCGAGGCGCGTGAGGAAGTGTTTCATGAGAAGAGTGAGGGAGGATAGCTCGTATTATCCACGTCTCGTTCCCCTGTTGCAAGAGGAGAACGGGAAACACTGATTTTCGCTGTCTTTAGCGACGAAGCGTCTCCCCGCGAGACGGAGGACATTTTTTCAGTGATGCTGTTTTCGATCAGAATAAGCTGTTCACAGCCACCACGATCACACGTGCGAGAAGTACGACGATGATGCCAATGACGACGTAGATGATCGTCTTCTTCGCGGAGTCCTTCGCGCTCTCGTCACCGCCGGACATGATCAGGCGGATACCGGCGTAGATCACGTACGCCACCGCGATGATGAGGACGAAGTCGAGGATCGTCGTGATGATTTTGGCAATGATCGTCACGATATTGGTCTCGCCGGAGAGACCGCCCATTGTGGCCGGGTCCGCAAGCGCCGCGAAGGCGTGTCCGATGGAGAGGGCAGAAGCGGCAAATGCGGCAGCGCAGCGTGAGATGAAATGTTTCATGGAACGGTTGGAAAATTCGGGGGATGGCTGGTTTCCAGCTCCGGGACTTCAGTCGTTATGGACGAGCCCGGTGGCGATAATGAGGAAGGCCGGGAGCGTGAACCAGATGTCCTGATTGAGGATCATCAGTTGCATGAGTGTACTCCCTTTGGCCGCAGAGGAGAGGGCGGTGCTCGCGACGATACCGCTATCGAGGATGCCGCCCCCCGCCGCGTACGTCAGGATCGTGGAGACGATGAGTCCGGCCGTCGAGAAGCCGAAGAGCCCCGTGTATGCCATGCTCAGGATCGTGCCGGCCTCCTTGTCGAACGAGACCGAGATCCCGCTGCGGCTGACGAAGATGATGATGCAGAGGGCGAAGAGAAAAATTTTCGAGAGGGAGATGACCGTCAGGTCGAACGGAATCCCGACACTTGCGAAGAGCGCCTGCGAATCGCCCATGAGCCGTGCGAGGATGTTCCCGATGCCCTGTGTGGCGATGATGGCGATGTAGGAGGCGATGATCACCCGCATCGACTGGTGCTGGCCGATGATGAAGCTGTAGGACATCACGATCGCGAAGAACACGACAATGAAGAGATCCCAGCTCAGGGTGAGGTTCACCATGGGTACGAGCGTAGTCGTTTGCCGTCGTTATATGTATTGCCCGGACAGACGTTTGTTTCTCCGGTATCCTTCCCCCCATGCGTCACGGTTTCCTCCTCCTCAAGAAGCCCCGCGGTCCCACAAGCCACTCTGTCGTGGCGCGGCTGCGCCGCTCGCTCGGAGAGCCGAAGATCGGGCATCTCGGAACGCTCGATCCGATGGCAGAGGGGCTCTTAGTCCTCGCCGTCGGCGCCAAAGCGCTCAAGGTCATCGAGCTCTTCTCCGGGCTCACGAAGGAGTATCTCGGCACCATCACTCTCGGCGCCGTGAGCACGACGTACGACAGCGAAGGGGTGATCACGCAGGTGAAGGCGAAACCCGGCCAATATCCTCCGGAGGATGCTTCGAGGATCCAGGCGCTCATCGATGACCGATTTCTCGGGAAGATCCAGCAGGTGCCGCCGGCGTTCTCGGCCGTGCATGTCGGCGGGACACGCGCATACCGCAAGGCACAGCGCGGCGAGCACGTGGAACTCCAGGCGCGGGAGACCACCATCCTCGAGTGCAAGGTGCGTGAGTACCGCTATCCAAAGATTATTCTCTCGGTTTGCTGCGATTCCGGGACGTACATCCGTTCGCTCGCTCATGACTTGGGGGAGAGCTTGCGTCTCGGGGCTTATCTCTCGGCACTCACGCGGACGAGAGTAGGGGATTGGAAGGTCGAGGATGCTCACGCTCCCGAAGACGCGAAGTGGAGTGATGTCCTCTGTCTCAAGGATGTCCTCGCGAGCTTCCCACGGCGCGAACTTACTTCCGCCGAGTGGGAGGAAATCCGGTGCGGCCGGTTCATCGATGGCGCAGCAGGGGAGGGGACGCTCATTGCCTGGTATGAGGGACTACCCGTCGCGCTCCTGGAACGGGTACGAAGGGAATCCGGCAAGCTGAAGCCAAGGAAGGTGCTGTAGGGATACTATTGATTCCCGGACACTGCGTTCTACAATGCTGTTAAGGAGCACGAACTTGACAGCTATGTGTAATATTGTATTTTATACGTACTATGCCAATGGAAGATGTACTTATAGAGCGGCGTTGGGCTGTTGGGCCCTTCGATCGGGCAAGGCTCAATGGCCAGGCGGATTTGGTCGAACATAAGGGGAACGTACGTATTCCGCTGATCGTATCGCATGCTCTGCACGAAATAGAAGGAGAGATCATGGGGCTGTGCGATGTCCATATCGATGCAGACGGAACGAGGCAATTCCATCGGCAGATGATCCTCGAAGAGGCTCTCGTCAATGCGGCTCTGCATGGGAATGATGCACAGGTGGAGGGCACCATCGAGGTGCTCTTCCGGATAAAATGCATCATTGATGATACCGGGAAAGCACTCTATCATTTCGATCTCCAGATATCGGATGATGATGTTCCGGATGCACAGGGGCGAAGGTTTGCTTTCGCGAACGTTCCCGATTGCACGGCTGAGGAGAATCTCGAGAAGGGCAACGGTCGCGGGCTTCTGTTGATGCGCGACCTCTGCAAGGCGCAGATTGCCAGCGTTCAGCAAGGGACGAGGAAGCAGATGACGTTCCTCCGGATAGAAGATCTCGGGGAGGATGGGGTCTGCGAGAGCCCCACTTTGCCCTTCGGGCTACGCGGGGCACACTTCGCTACGAAAATATGACAGGTTCGTGGCCTGCCACGCGAAGCTCGCCGCAGCGAGCGAAGTGTGGTGGGTCAGGTGGGATTTGAACCCACGGCCAATTGCTTAAGAGGCAACTGCTCTACCAGGCTGAGCTACTGACCCGAGGATGGGAAAGAAAGAACTCGTGGACAGTGTAACAGCAGAGGGCTACTCGCCCTGCACCCCGGGACGGCTGACAAGCTCTTTCTCGAGAGCCGCCGCCATCTTCTTCACCAGCGTGAGCTGCTCCGGCTTCAGCTCGCGCTCGAGGTTCTTGATCACCTCCGGCGCGCGCGGGTTGCCGCCCTGCTCCGAGAGAGTAAACCACGCGTACGCCTTCCCGATGTCCTGGGGAACGCCTTCCCCCTTCGCGTACATCACGCCGACGTTGAACTGTGCCTCGGTAAACCCCTGCTTTCCGGCGAGCGTGAAGAGTGCCAGCGCCTTCGCGAAGTCCTGCTTCACCCCTTCGCCGCGGTAGAATATGACGGCGAGGTTGAACTGTCCCCGCATGTTTCCGCTATCCGCCGCTTTCTGGAACCATTCCTTCGCCTGTCCATAGTCCTGCTTCACTCCCTCGCCCACGTAGTACATGATGCCGAGGTTGAATTGTGCCCTCGACTCTCCCTGCTTCGCCGCTTTCAGGAACCACTCGCGTGCGAGTTTCAGGTCCTTCGGGACTCCTTCGCCGTCATGATAGACGGCGCCCAGATCGAACTGCGCCCCGGCATCGCCTTTCTTCGCGCGCGCCTCCAGCGAAGCTCTCGATTCCTCAGCAGCAGCGCCGCTCCCCGTTCCCTGCGCTGTGGGCGTCTTCGGCGTTTGGACAGCGCCACATGCGGCGAGGAGGAGGACTGCTACACCGATGATGGGGATGCGCAGACTGTCCATGGACGCGAGCCTACACCACCCGCCCGATCGATGCCACCCACTGATAGGGCAAGAAGGCAAAGAAAGGCAAAAGGGCAAAAGGTTTTAAATATCACTTTTTTGCCCTCTTGCCCTCTTGCCATTTTGCCCTTTGGTCGGCCGCAGTGGACGTACCGATATATCAGTGCGTAATCATCTTGCTTCGAGGGGCTATCCGACTATACTTCGCGGCGCATTTCCCTTCTCCCATGACCGATCGCCACCACCCGTTCTCCGGCGATGACGATGATGATGATGTTGTGCAGGTACTGGACGATGACGACTACTACAATGATGATGACGAAGGATTCGATGAGGAGGAACCGGGGAATGATCTCGGGATCCCTGAAGACTAGTATTGCTTCCACGATGTCCGTTCATGTAAATCGTTGACCGAAGTGCTTTGAACTTTGAGCGATGAGCTGTGAGCTGTGAGCTTTGAGAAGCGGCAAACTCATCGCTCAAAGCTCATAGCTCAAAGCTGGTTGTGAATTTTGATATGCACAAACTTTGCAGAAGCAACACTAGCTCTTCTCCATCTCATTCCTCCGCGTGTTCGTCATGCCGCGACGCGTTCTGCGCCGCTACGGTCGATGGATTCCATCGCATGGCGCTGGATCGTGCGCCAGTCGTACGGGAATTTGAACGTTTCCAGCGCCCGGACCAGACTGCCGAAGCACTGCCAGGGTGTGGGCTGTTCGAAGACGAACGCGTTCCCGCTCTCCTGCACCGGGTTGTAGTTCTCCAGGATGTCGCGGGGGAGTGAGACGGGGACCACCCCGTAGCGGAGGGCATTCTCGAGTTCCTCGCCCTCGTTCTGTGGGGCGAAGAACATCGCCATGTCGGAGCCGGCGAGAAGTTTCCGGAGGTGGAGTTCGTCATCAGGGATGATGGCACAGCGGTGGCTGTGCTCCTTCGTGAGCGTCGTGAAGAGTTCGCCGAACTTCTTCGAGCCGCGGCCGCGAATCACGATGTTGATCGGGAGAGTGAGCAGTCCCGGGAGCACTTCCTCGAGGAGGGAACCGCCCAGCGCGTCGGTGATGCCCGTGGGAAGGCAGACGATCGGTTGCTTCGGTTCCGCGATCCAATGGAGCTCTTCCTGCAGGGCCGCCTTGTTGTCCGCTTTGTGCTCGATGGTGCGGGCGGAGTACTTCCGCACGATCTTGTTGTCGTATGCGGGCGAGAGAGGTGGCATGGAGTGGGTGTGTGTTATCCTTCTATTATAGCGGTTTTTGGCTTGGTAATCAGCTCTAAGTAATTGTCATATTGTCATATTGTTCTATGGCTATGTTTAAGGTTTGATCAGAAAATAAAGGGCATTTTTTGATTCCTTAGAGAGGAAACCGAGGAATCCGAAGAAACCGAAGAGTCCGAGGAACAAAGTTGATTAGAATTTCATCGGTTTCCTCGGTATCGTCGGTTTCATCGGTTTCCTTTTTTCAATGTTATGAAACATCTGGTCATCGTCGACGGCCATCACCTTCTCTATAGGGCGTACTGGGCGATCCCGCGGACGATGCGCACGTCGGCGGGGGAGCAGGTGAATACCTCCTTTGGTGTTGCTTCCATGCTCCTGCAAATTCTGAAGACGGAGGAGCCCGACAGTATGGTGTTCTGCTTCGATGCAGGGGAAGAGACATTTCGGCATCAGGAGTATGAAGAGTACAAGAGCGGCAGGGCGGAGACACCGGATGATTTCTACACGCAGATCCCCCGTGCGCTCTCGCTGATCGACGCCTTCGGCATCAAGAGTGTCTCCGGGAGCAACTATGAGGCCGATGACTATGCCGGTTCGTACGCCTCACAGGCCGCAGAGCGCGACGAACGCGTCACCATCGTGTCCGGCGACCGCGATCTTTTCCAGCTGGTCTCGGAGAAGATCCGCATCGCCGTCCCGCACAAGGGGTACCAGGCGGCCGAGTACTTCAGTCCCCAGGAGGTGCAGGAGAAGTTCGGCGTCACGCCTGCCCAGATACCTTCTTATAAGGGCCTCGTCGGCGACCCGTCGGACAACCTGCACGGCGTCAAAGGCATCGGGCCCAAAGCCGCTGCCGCTCTCCTGCAGCAGTACGGGTCCATCGAGGGGATCTACGCCCATCTCCCGGAGGTGAAACCCTCGTGGAAGAAGAAACTGGAGGAGGGGAAGGAACAGGCGATTTTCTGCCACCGGATGTCGGAGCTCGTCACGGATATCCCTCTCCCCATCCCTCTCGACGCGCTTGCACTCAGGGAGATTCCCCCGGAGCCGGTGTTCCAGGTCTTCAAGGAGCTCGAATTCACGCTGGTCACCCGCAGGTTCCAGACATTCCTCCTCTGTCCCTATGGTCGGGCGCATTTCTCCGGCGGCGCGAAGCCGGAAGACGGCAGTGGTTCTGTTGCCATGAAGAAGGTGGGCGACCTCGGAAGCACCGAGCAGCTGTTGCTGTTGTGAGGTAAGGTAAGGGCTGGGGTTGGGGGTCGTTCACTTTTTGTGTTCCTTGATTTTTCGATGAATACAAAAGATGAATTACGGAGAAGTTTTTCGCTGCAGGACACGCATGGTGATTTTTTCACCCGAAGGATTTTTCAGGCCGTCTGTATACCAAACGTAGTCAACAGCCTATTGCAGCCATTTCCCCTCGTTCTCTAGACTCGGGGTTGTTGCTTACGTTCCGGCTTCCGTTGGAACGATCCTCTTCGATCCTCCCCCTCTCTCCTATGGCCAAAGAACGCGTCATCTCGAGTCTCGATATTGGGAGTGCCAAAATCCGTACTGTCGTTGCCGTCGTGGACGCTGTGGACGGCGGTCAGGTTCCCAGCGTCATCGGCGTGGGGCTGTCCCCCTCGCTCGGGATGCGCAAGGGGCATGTGATCGACATCGAGGAGACCATTCACAACATCATTTCAGCTCTGGAGGATGCAGAACGCATGGCGGGAGTGCCGATCAACCATGTCTTCGTCGGCATGAGCGGATCGCACATCGAAGCGTTCGACAGCCGTGGCGTCATCGCCATTTCGGGGAGCGAGATCACGGTGGAGGATGTCGCGCGCGTGCTCGAGGCGGCGCAGGCGGTGAGCATCCCCAGCAACCGGAGGATTCTTCACATCGAGCCCAAGTCTTACGCGGTGGACGAGCAGCGCGGGATCAAGAATCCCGTGGGCATGACGGGCATCCGTCTGGAGGTGGAGGCGCATATCATCACGGGGCAGATCCAGCACGTGAAGAACATGGAGAAGTGCATTGATCAGGCGGGCGTGGATATCGACGCGCTCGTGCCGGCGACCATCGCCATCTCCGAGGCGGTGCTCACGAAGCGCCAGAAGGAGCTGGGCGTCGTGACCATCGACATCGGCGCGGGTTCCACGAGTGTGGCTGTATTCGAGGAGGGGACGATCCTCCATTCCGTGGGCCTCCCGGTCGGCGGCGAAAACGTGACGAACGATATCGCCATCGGCCTCCGCACGTCCATCGATACCGCGGAGAAGATCAAGATCGAGTACGGCTCGGTCCTCCCGGCGGAGATTCAGGAGCGCGAGATGATCGACCTCTCCACCGTCAGCAAGATGGACACGCAGACTGTCAGCAAGAAGTACATGGCCGAGATCATGCAGGCCCGGTACTACGAGATCTTCTCGCTCGTGAAGGAGGAGCTGAAGCGCGTCGGGCGTGACGGGCTCCTCCCGGCGGGAGCCCTCCTCACCGGAGCGGCCGTCAAGGCGCCGGGCGTTCTGGACATCGCGCGCGAGGTGTTGGGTCTTCCTGTGCAGATGGGATTCCCGGTGGAGATCGGCGGCGTGATCGAGAAGGTGGATGATCCCGCGTACGCGACCGCTCTCGGCGCCCTCCTCTGGGGGGTGCGCGAAGGGCAGCGCCGGACTGGTTTCTCCATGGCGAATTTCGACGTCCGGCGGGCCTTCGGCCAGGTCGGCTCATGGTTCAAGAATCTCCTCCCGTAACCCCCCGTTTCCCCCTTTTCCCATGTCCGACACGCTGCGCTCCCTCTTCTCCGGCTCGCGGGGTTCCTCCTCGGGCTCGAATGGCGGTCTCTTCAGTTCCAAGAGTTCCTCAGCCTCCTCTTCTTCGTCCAAGAGCAGTGACGATGACGCGGGTCCCTCCACGGGGTATCAGGAGGTGCGTCCGGACATGGCTCCGAGCGCCGTCATCCGCGTGCTCGGCATCGGCGGCGGCGGCTCCAATGCCGTCGCGCGCATGATCACGAGCAAGGTGAACGGCGTGGAGTTCATCGCCGTGAACACGGATGCGCAGGCGCTGTTCCACAGCCCGGCGTCGACGAAGGTCAATATCGGCCGCGGCACGACGCGGGGGCTCGGTGCGGGTTCGAATCCGGACATCGGTCTCCAGGCGGCGAAGGAGAGTTCCGAAGAACTCAAGAAAGCCATCGAGGGCGCGGATCTGGTCTTCATTACGGCGGGGTTGGGCGGAGGCACCGGTTCGGGGGCGGCTCCCTACATCGCGGAGCTCGCGCGCAGCATGGGCGTCCTCACGGTCGGCGTGGTCACGAAGCCGTTCAGCTTCGAAGGGCTCCGCCGCCGCCAGCAGGCAGATGAATCGCTCGATGCCCTCCGCGGAAAGGTGGACACGCTCATCACGATCCCGAACGACAAGATCCTCTCCCTCATCGACAAGACGACGCCGCTCACGGAGGCGTTCCAGATCGTGGACGAAATCCTCCGCCACGGCATCGAGGGCATCGCGAATCTCATCACCGAGCACGGGCTCGTGAACGTGGACTTCGCGGACGTCCGCTCGGTCATGCAGGACGCCGGTTCCGCGCTCATGGGCATCGGCTACGGCACGGGCGACAGCCGTGCGGCCGAGGCGGCGCGCGCGGCCATCGACAGCCCGCTCCTCGAACTCAGTATCAGCGGCGCGAAGGGGATCCTCTTCAACATCACCGGCGGTAACGACCTCAGTATGTTCGAGGTGGACGAGGCCGCGCGCATCATTACCGAGGCGGCGGACCCGGAGGCGAACATCATCTTCGGCGCCGTCATCGACGACGCGTTCACCGGTCAGGTGAAGTGCACGGTGATCGCCACCGGTTTCGACGAGAAGAAGGACGCGATGTCCCTGTCATCCGCGACACCGATGCTCAAGACGCTGCCGTCCTTCAAGAAGGCCTCACCCGATGCGGCCGCCAAGGCGGAACGCACGGACGAAGCCGTCATCAGGCTCGCCGGGCAGCAATTGAACGAGGAGGAACTCGAAGTCCCGACGTTCATGAGAAAGAAAATCGGCAAATGAGGTGACCGAGGTGACCAAAGGGACCGAGGTGACCGATGTATTTCATCTCCGTATATATGCATATTCGTCCCTACGAAAAGCTTGTTGTCTGGCAAGAAGCGCATAAACTTTGTCTTTGGATCTATAAGAATACGCGCCATTTTCCTTCAGATGAGAGATTTCGCCTCGTAAGCCAGATGTGTAGGTCGGCATACAGTACCCCGATGAATATCACTGAAGGCAGTAGTAAGAGTTCAAAGAAAGAACGATCATATTTCTATGAGATTGCCGCTTGTTCTCTGGAGGAATTGCACTATCAATGCGTTCTTGCGAGAGATCTATGCTATATGGACACTTCGGATTTCTCCAAGACGGACGATCATATCCAACGAGTCAGTTTTCTCTTAATGAAGTTGCGTCAATCTGTTCGATAACCTCGGTGACTTCGGTCCCCTCGGTCCCCTCTGTCCCTTATGCGTGTTTCCATCCAAAGAATCGATCCCTCCCTTCCTCTCCCCACATATCACACCCGTGGTGCTGCGGCATTTGATTTGATTACCCGTGAAACGACAACCATCGCCCCCAGGTCCTTCGGTCTCGTTCCGGGGAACGTGATCGTGAAGGTTCCTGATGGTTTCGCCTTGCTGGTACTGCCGCGGTCTTCTTTGCCGCGGAAGAAAGGGTTGATTTGTCCGCATTCACTGGGACTCATTGACCACGATTATCATGGTCCGAAAGACGAAATTTTCGTCCAGGTTCAAAACGTTACGGATAAGCCGGTTACGGTCGAAAGAGGGGAGCGCATCGCGCAGGGGCTCTTCGTGAAAATCGAGCGTGCTTCGTTCCGGGAGGTGGATGGACACGGTGCGGAGACTCGCGGAGGCTTCGGGAGCACGGGGACGCATATGTAAAAGAAAAAGTAACTACTCATTTGACCCTGCAGCCTACCCGCCTCACTCCGGCTCTCTGTAGCCACCTCTCTCCCTATGGGGGAGAGAGGAATCCATACAACACCTCAGTCGGAGGTGAAACAAAGCTCCCCTCTCACGAGCGTCAGCGAGGGAGAGGGGCCGGGGGGTGAGGCGGGGCATGATTAGCGGTTTCCCCTACAGGGTCAGTGAGCGGTTACCAGAAAAATCGGAGAATTATCCCCCAAAACTTATCGACAACCCCCGGCGGGTTCGGAAGCACGGGGTGAGCCTAGTGTTGCTTCCACAAAGTTTGTGCATGTCAAAATTCACAACCAGCTTTGAGCTATGAGCTTTGAGCGATGAGTTTGCCGCTTCTCAAAGCTCACAGCTCACAGCTCATCGCTCAAAGTTCAAAGCACTTCGGTCAACGATTTACATGAACGGACATCGTGGAAGCAATACTAGTCCCAGTCTTTCGCGATTTGTTTGATGTTATTGTAGAGGAATCCCTTTCCTGTTTTCGCGTCGCTTCCTTCGGGAATGAACTGCCCTTCTGCGAACTGTGCGAGCAGTCTCATCGCTTCAATCGGATTTGCACCTAATCTCCTTGCGATTGTGGTTCCCAGCTCTTCCGGCGTTTCGTTTTCTCCGAGCCTCTCTCTCGTTTCTTTTCCGAGGCGGGCGACGGAGTCCACATCGTGCCGGTCCTTACCGATGACTTCATTGAGCGAGAGAGTGTTCACCGTTTCGATGCCAAGGCTTTCCGCAAGGTTGAATGAGAACGCGTTCATCTTGTCGCGGAAAGCGCCGGTGGGGGTAGTGCCCCCTGAGACGGGGACGGTGTTGTTGATTTCATTCCAGCTGAGTGATGGTCTTGATGGGATTTTTGGTTCCATCGCTGTGCCCGTCACGAGGTTATCGTAGTGGACGGAGGCTGCGATGGTTGTGGCGAGCTTCGTGAGATCTGCCTGAGTGAGCGGTTTCGCTCCCGGCACTCCTTCGAGGTACATTCTTGCGCGCGCCGCGTAATATTGGAAGACGGAGTTGTACCCCACATAGCCGTTCTTCATGGCGGGGGGAGAGACTTTCCACAGGTTACCGGAGAAGACGCTGATAAGGTTTTTCACGTTGTTGTAGTCGAGCACGCTCAAAAGCATCGGGATATCCTCGTGGTCGATGTTCTGTGCGACTTTGAGTGCCTTCGACATGCGGTCCTGCGCCGACTTGTTCTGCATGACTTCCTGGTAGAGGAAGTAGGTTGTCCGGTAGTCTGGCTCGACCTGGTCGGGTGTGCCGATGCGGCTTGCGATTTTCCGGATCTCCGGGAGGGTGTTGTTTTTGTCCGTGAAGTAATCAATGAAGGGGAACTGCATCAGTACTCCCCCCTGTTCTCCGGTGAATCCATGGAGCCGGTCCACGTTCATGATGCCGTGCGCGATTCCCTGAATCAGGTAGAAGAACTTTTCCTCCATGGTCATCTTTCCGTTGCGCATCGCGTAATTGAGGACTTGTTCGTAGAGGTGCGGGTTCACCTCTTCCTCCTTCGAGAGTTCGCCGCCGCTCTGCTCCTTGATGCGGTTCTGGAGGAGTCTATGGAGCATGCCCTTGAGCCCTTTCCGTATGTTCGAGAGGTCGTCGGTGGTCGCCTGGAAGCTGTCCTTCCCCTTCTTGATGCCGCCGTCGTTCGTGGTTTTCCAGTGCTCGAAGAGGCTCTTCTCGCCCCAGATATCGGTGATGAGCTTCTGGAGGTAGGTGTTCCGTAGCAGGTTGTCGCGCCTGCAGGGGCCGTGCGGCATGGAGTAGCGCGACAGGCGCTCGAGCGTCGTCCAGAACGGCTCGTGGTCGAAGTCCATGCGTCCGCGGTTCGTGAGGAGGTTCACGATGGCTTTCACCTGGTCGCGGTTGGTCGTCTCGCCGACCATCCTGAGGAGCTGCTCCTCGTCGATTTTCTCATACCGCTTCTCCCAGATTCCCACCTCCTCCTGCTCGGAGGCCTTCTCGCGTCCGCGGAAATCGTGCTTCAGCCAGCCGAAGTAGGGGATGACCTCCGGGATGAGGCCGGTGATGCGCTCGCCCATCCGGCTGCGCGCGGCCTGGCTCCTGCGGTTCCACATGCGCTGGATATCCTCCTTTATGTCGCGGAACATTGAGATGATGTCGGAGATGCTCATCCACTCGACGTTCCTGGTAAACCGCCTCCAGAGCGACGCCGCGGTACTCCGCGGGACATGTGTGAGGTCCATGCGCTCGAGGTCGATCTTCCGCATGGCATTGTCGAAATCCTCCGCGAGTTTCTTCGTCAGCTGGAGTTTCTCGTTGAAGCCCGGGGCGGTGTGTCTCCCTGCGGCGAATTCTTCCTTGCAAATCGCGTACTCTCTCTGCAGCTGCGGAAACCACTCCGTGATCGTCGGATCGTTCTTGTACTGCGGATAGGCCTTGAGGAATGCTTCGATTCTCCCGATGATCCACTCAATGTTCTTCAGTTCCTGCGCCGGGTCTATGGTTTCTTTTTCTTCCGCGGTCTGGGGTCTCGGACCCTCTTCCGCCTCTCCGCCTGCCTCGATGTCGTCTATCCCTAAGTCACCCGGTTGGTGGAACTGGAAATCAAAGCCGCCGCCTGTCTCTTCCGGTGTATCTTCTTTGGCATTCTCGCCTAAGAGGAGCGAGAAGAGACTGCGCTCATCCGCAGTCGCTTTTGGCTTGAGGCCCATGCGCCAGTCACTGTAGTGACTCAGGAGCTCATGCATGAATACATCCCGCCCCATGTCACCTTCCGGAGCTTCCTTTGGGATCATCCACGCATCTTTCAGGCGTTGCTCCAAATCCTCCATCGAGATGCCCTGTGCTCTGGCCGTTTCGGTGAGTGCGCGGTGGCTTGCGATGAGAAGCCCGGGGAAAACTCCGGTTCTCCGCGTGAGGATGTCCAGTATCGCATGACCTCGTTCGTGCATCAGCACGTCTTCCTCCTCCGTGTGGGTTTTTGCGAGCTTCTCGGAATTGATGACGATGGTGCCGGTGGCAGAATCGTAATGGCCGTTCGAGTCATATCCTCTCTTTGTGGCTGTCTTGTACTCGTCACTCGACGGTATCCTCCGGACGAGCTCCGGATCGGTCCAGAGGCTCCGGAGGAGTGCGAGTGCTTTCTCGAGTTCGCTCACTTCGATGGCTGCGCTCTGGAACGCTCTCGTCCCTCTTTCCTCGATCCTGTGTTTGTCGGCGACGGCGATGAGGTTTCGTACATCGAACTGTCTCTGACGGAGGCGGTCTAAGAGTCCGAGTGTCGTGCAGACCGTGTGATGGAGGTACTTCGGCAATTCCTGCATGACGCTCTCGAGCCGTTCCCGCAATGTCTTGCACGTGTTCTCGGTGTTCTCCATTGAGCCGGCGCCTTCGATAGATTCCCGCATGCGTGCGGCAAGCGACGGCATGGCTTCGAGTGACGCGATCTGCTGTGCGTCAGCCTCCAGTGTCTTCATGCCCATCGATCGCACTTTCCAGCGGTGGCGCTGCGAGATTTTGCCCTTGAGGTATGGCAGGTACATCTCCCGCATGCGGGTGAGATCTTTCATCTCACTGTTATCGAGTTGTGCAAGCTGGGTGGTATCCAGTTTCTGCAGTTTTTCCGCAAAGGAACGTGCGAATTCGTCAATGGCCTCGGCGTCTTTCCGTGCGGCGTCCAGATCCGGTTCCAGCGACTTCGTTCTCTCGAGTGTCAGGAGCACTTCCTCGGCGCACGTCATGTACTCGGGGCTCCCGGGGAGCGGGAGAGAGGGAGCCTTTTTCTCATACTGTGACCGGATAAACTCGCGAAGTCTCTTGAGATACATTTCCAGGACTTCCTCTTCCATGACGCCCCACGGTTTCCCCTTCGCACGTGCGACCCCCGGCATTTTCTGCAGACGCGCGTACTCCGCGAGCAATCTCGTCTGGAGCTCCGCGTCCAGTACGCGCTGGACCGTTTCGCTCTGTCTCTTGAGCGTTACTCTGTACTGATCTCTGCGTGCCCGGGCTTCCTCGTCTGTCGTCGCAGGCCTCCGTCCGAAGAGTTTCCACTTCCGCCCCGACTTCGTGACGATTTCCTCGACGTACTTCACCGCATCGCGGTCGAGTTCCTCCGCGGTAGGAGGTGAGCGCAGGTATTCATCAGGAAAGTAGTTCTGGCGGATTCTCGCAAGCTCATACCGTATCGCCTTTCGATCGCCGAGCTCACTGAGAATGCGTCGTTCATACGCTTCAGGCGTGGGTTCCTGCTCTGCCCTCTGCACGATGGCTTCGATCTCTGCAGGGTCATTTTTCCCGAGGATCTTGCACTTCTGCTCGATGATTCCCATTGTTTCCTCGTCACGGGACTGCTCCCTCTCGAGTGCCCGTGCAACCGAGAGGACGCGCTGAGGATCCTTAAGGAACCGTTCCATGACTTCTCCCTTTTCTTCCGTCGTCAGCTCTCTTCCTCCGAATTTCGCTGTGAGCTCGGCGAGTGCGGTTTCCTGGATGCCGTTCTCATCGAGGAGGTCAAAAAGCTCGTCCAAATGCGGCACATCACGTATCAGCAATTCCGGCGCGACCTCACGCATTCTGCTCCGCGTGCGTCCGGTGATTCTATTCACCATGTCGCTGATTCCCCTCGGTCCTCTCCTCTGGGATTCGGGACCGGTCGGACCTTCGATTCTGCGCCGCGTTCCGGTTGTGTATTGGATGAACCGCTGCTCCTTCTCAGGAGAGTGCTGGAACGCGAGGTGCGCGACAGAGACCCGGCGCAGCATCTATAGTTTACAAAAACGAATAAAGGCGTCAAGTAATCTTTCTTTCTGATGGGTGATCTGCGGCAGGTAGTGCGAGAGCGCATCGCGCACGACGTAGGGGTCGGTCTCGCCTGTTTGGATGATGAGTTCCTGCCTGGAACCCTTTGCGGGGGCG
>Ga0082335_1004202_pt1 | contig 22097 bp, 22 predicted proteins | sample Subgrocontami58m_FD_72375 | JGI IMG/M metagenome (GOLD analysis project Ga0082335, IMG submission 72375) | Subsurface groundwater microbial communities from S. Glens Falls, New York, USA - GMW37 contaminated, 5.8 m (SPADES assembly) (version 2) ...
CTTATTTCGTCATGCTATCTTAGCACTATTACACTCCCCCTTTCTTCATCTTTACTTGGCAGGATCTAGTGCTTCACCTTTGTAGCGGTGGGCGTGTCGGCGCAAATCCGACCTTCGGAAGGATTAGGCAGCTGTGCTGACGGTGAGGCGACACGCCCGGCGCGTGAGCGACGCGGGCTCGCTGGCAGGACGAGGCTGAATGCCAAGGCGGGCCAGGCTCCTTCCCGCATGACAGTGCAACCCCCTCAGATGGGGGTAAGCTGGCACCTAAGAGCCCGGTTTATTGCACGGAATGTATGGTGGAAATGAAACAGGACATCTACTCCTGTCCAATTTCCTGCCTCATTTTGTGAACCATGAGCACATGAATTGCTCGCACAACTTCTGTATCCACCGTCCCTTGTCCTCCGGGAAAATCTTTCAACATTGCATTCTATCTGAGTATTTTTCTTTTGAGTCTTCTTAACTTCATATTATTGGAGACGGAAAAAGTCAGAGATTGTAGCGTCCTCCGGCTCCAAACAGAGGAGACTTGAAACCCACCGGCGAATAACTACACATCCATCCATGAATATCTTGATATTCATCTGTGAATAACAGCTTCAACCTAAGGATCGGTTGTGCTTCACTGTGTGCTTGAGGACGTAGAGATTGGTCTTACCCTGTCCCCTACGTTGAATTTCTAGCCATCCTTGGTGTTGGAGTTCGCCTATCGCCCTCGTGACCGTCGGCTGAGAGGTGCCTAACTCTCTTGCCATGCGCTCCTGCCCGAGGAAGACCATGTTGTTGTGCCAGGCGTAGCTCAGGAGCTTCCCGTAGACCACTTTCGCGGCAAAGGACAGGCCTGCATCGTTCAAGAGCTTATTTGGGACCTGAGTGAACCCGCTGGCAGAAATCGGGTCGAAACCCTTTAAGAGAATGTTCTGCACTTCACCAAATGCCCTTGATTCCGCTAATTTTTGCATAGTGGACATGAACGAGACGCTAGCATGCTAGCGTCTCGCTCATGCGCTGAGCGCCTCCAACACCCGCGCAAGTAAGCTACCTTTGCCATTTGCCTGATAATCTTCAATCATGAAATTCACGGCGATGCGGTTGATTTCATTCTCTGATGTGTGGATGCCCTGCCTTTTGTACTCATGAACCATTTCTGCCAGTTCCCTCTTCTCCTGTTGGCTGAGCCGCACATAGGAGACCACTTTCCCATAGCTCTTCACACCCGCCGGATCGCCTCTATCAGGCTATCTGGGTAGGGTGATAGCGTGCTTGCTAGCACACTCGCAGGATTGCTTGCGTGCGCGCTTTCTGAATCTAGTGTTGCGTCGGTCGGGTCAGGGGTAACGGAAGGTTGTGTTATGGGTTCGGCAGCGGTCACTGAATCGGAGACGTCAGTTGATGTCTGTGCTGGGGCGGAGGACGGTGCTTGTGAAGAGGATTGAAAGAACGCTGATCCAGAGAGTTCATTGGTCATAGCACGTTCGTCCAGCTTCTTGGTCATAGGAATAGCTCCTCCACCGGTACCACCAGTTACACCTACGACGACCGCTCGCAGTTGGCCACGGTCACCATGCCGGGCTCCAATGTGTTCAGCTATGAATATGACGCCGCCGGACAGATCTCTGGCCGCACCTTCCCTGGCAGTGGCGGCCAGAAGGTCAGCTACACGTACCTCCCCGGCGGCCTGCTGAGCACCGTGCGAGCGCCCTTCCTGCACCAGGCCAACCCCATCTACGCCTACGATGCCGCCGAGCGCCTCACGAAGATGGTCTTACCCAACGACACCACCGCGAACTACACCTTCGATGGGGCAGGGCGACTCAGCCGCGTGACGAACAAAACCCCTGGCGGCAGCACTATCTCAGACCATCAGTACACCGATATCGATGGGGCCGGAAATCGGAAAACGGTGGTTGAGACAAACGGCAGCTTCTCCGGCGCCGTCAACTTCACCTATGACGCCCTCAATCGCCTTTTCACCTCGATCTATCCCAACAATCAATCCCTGGACCACAGACGCGTCGATTACACCTACAATGACAGCGGTGATCGCCTCACGGCCACTCGCTATAGCAGCGCGGATACGAGCGCCCAAGTGAGCAGCACTGGCTATAGCTATGACGCCAACACTGGCCGCATGACGGCAGCAGGCGGCGCCAACTACTGCTACGATAGCAACGGCAACCAGACACGGCGCTGCGGCAGCAGTTGTTCCTCCGGCGGGGACGCGTTCACCTACAATGTGGAGAACCATATGACGCAGGCCGTGGTGGGCGGTACGACTACCGCGTACACCTACAACGGCGACGGGGTGCGCACCAAGAAACAGATCACCGGCGGTTCCACTACGGACTACTACCAGGACATCAACGGCAAACTGCCGGTCGTTGCCGCCGAAAAGGTCAGCTCAGACTGGACGTATTACGTCTACGGGAAGAACTTGATTGCCAAGAGAGAATCGGCCGGCACACCGAAGTATTATCATTACGACGGCTCCGGCAACGTGCGGGCCATCACGGACGCCACGGGAGCAGTGGTGGAGCGGTACGATTACGACGCTTTCGGCTCACTGAGGAGTACGGCACCTAGCGGGTCTCCCAATGATAGAAGGTTCTCCGGCGAGCAGAACGACGCCGAAACGGGCCTGGTGTTCTTGCGGGCCCGCTACTACGATCCCGCGATTGGGAGGTTCATCAGCAAAGACCCCGGTCATCCGACTGCGGCACGCCCTCAGAGTTTGAATCAATACAGCTATGCGGAAAACAACCCCGTGGGACTAAGTACTCTATTTCGGAATTTCGGTGACGTATTTTCCCGCCAAGGGCTAAGCAGCATGGCTAAGGTCGGTCGGAGCCGCGTGCAGGCGCGTGAGCAGGTTGGTGAGGTCGGAGCGAGTGAACCGCCACTCGAACGGCTGCGCGATGCGCTCGTAGCGTTCCTGAAAACTGAGCAGGCGGTCATTGACCTCCGCCAGACCGGAGAAGTCATTAGGGGTCAGCACCTTGCGCTGCACCACCGAGAAGTAGATCTCGATTTGGTTCAGCCAACTCGCGTGCACCGGCAAGTGCACTGGGATAAGCGTGGGCCACGCCGTCTGCAAACGTTCCGCCGAACGCGTGCCACGATGGGCTGACCCGTTATCCATGACCCAGAACACCCGCCGCGCCGAACGATAGGGTTCCTGGCTCATGACCATCCCGACAAGGTCATCGAAGGGCGCAATGCCACTCTGGGCCGCACCGCGACCGAATATCTTGGCCCGATGCACATCCCAGGCGGCCAGGTAGGCCCACGCGCCACCCCGGTCGTACTCGAACTCCACCCGCATGCTCCGACCCGGCCGTGGTCCCTCTGTGGCGGCGCACCGCACCCGCGCCTGAATGCTGGTCTTCTCGTCCGCCGAGAGCACGTAGTCGTTGTCGGCGAGCGGCTGGCCCTGCCACAGGCCGGCGTACAGGTCGAGCACGCGGCCAGCCTTCTCGGCAAACGCCGGGTCCCGCGGGAAAATCCAACTGCGGTGACGCCAGGGATGGATGGCGTCTTCATGAAGCCACCGCCACACGGTGGTGCCGCTGATCGCCGCGACGATCCCCTGCGCCACCACCGCGCGGCACAGCTCCGCCGTGCTGAAGCGCGCCAGGGGCAGCCCGTGATCCCGGGGGAGCTCACACGCCAGCGCCTTCACCGCCACCACCACGGCTGGGGGAAAAAGCCGCGGGCCGACCGCCGCGCGGACGATCCTGCAGTCCGCCAACGCCCTCTTCGAAAAAGCGCTTGCGCCACTTGCTCACCACCTGACGCGGGAGGTCCAAGCGCCCGGCGATCTGGTCGTTGGAGAGTCCTTGGGCAGCCAGAAGGACAATCTTGGCGCGCACCACATCCCGATACGGTGACGTATATCTCCTGGCCTGTGCTTCGAGGGCGCGCGCCTGCTCCGGGCGAAGGTCGATGAAGAACGGGCTAGAACGTGGCATAGACCCTCCTTGAACAGGCCCATTGTACCACGTCTCGGGCGGCTAATATACGTCATTGTAGTAACGAAAATCACTACTAAGTTACTATCTCAGAACTGGGGTTGGGGCATTGAGGCGGTGGTAACGACGATACCAGAGCAGGGCGCGGGCGAGTGTGAGCAATGCCAAGTAGTTCTCGGCGTGTTTGTCCCAGCGAATCAGCAGCGCGCGACATTTGCTCAGCCATGCCAGGGTTCGCTCCACCACCCAGCGCCGGGGCGGTTGCCAAGGGTGTTCAGCCGTGCGCTCCGCGCGTGTGCGACTGAAATGGACCTGATACTCGCGGGCGGCGGCGACGGTGCGCCCAGTTTTGTTGGCATAGCCCAAGTCCAGACACAGGTGGTGGGGCGCTGCCGCCGTGGGCTGTGGACGATCGACCACCACCGCATCCAGGGTGGCAACCAGCAGGCTGATATCGTTCTTGTTGGCGGCGGCGATGACGATGGCCAACGGTGCGCCGTTCCGCTCCACCAGTACGCTCTTCTTGGTACCGTTCTTGGCGCGGTCAGTAGGATTGGGGCCAATCAGGTCCCCCATTCGGGCCTTGCCCAGCATCCCGTCGGCAGCTTGCCATTCCCAATCCACGCCGTGGAGTTCGTCGCAGGCTTGCACCGCAGCTTCCCAGACCACCGCCATTACCCCCAGCGTGCGCCAGCGTTGGAACGTGCGGTGCACCGAACTGTCGTCCGGAAACTCTTCGGGGAGTTGGTTCCACTGGCACACGCTGTGGAGTCGAAAGATGATCGCAACCAGGGCGGCCCGCTGGTCGATCCGCTTGCGGCCTTCCCTCTTGGGCGGGTCCACTGCGGCGAGCACCGGGGTGATGAGCGCCCACAACTCGTCGGGGATCCGCCATATGGTAGGCAACGGGTCCAGATGCCGTGCTTTTGGAGGCATGATTCTTGCTCTCAGTTGAAGTGCGATCGCCTACCTTCTTCAACGCGTTAGTTCTGAGATAGTTGCTAAACAGTCTCGTGCAGCGCACGCCTCTGGCCGGCCATCGCGATGCTCGTGGTAAGATTGCCGTGTATGCAAGCGCGCATACACAATACTCATTGAGGATACATGGTCTACAAAGCCGTCCTTTTCGATTTCATGGGCACGCTTGCCCGCTTTATGCCGGAACAGGAAGACCTTCTGGTGCGCTCCGCTGCCACTTTCGGGATCATCATCTCGCCACAGGACGCACGGCGAGGATTTGCTTCAGCCGCCGATTGGTGGAACCGTCAGCTCTTTACCTTCCCCCTGGACCAGCGCTCCGATGACCAGAAACAGGACCTGTATCGTGAGTTTGACGACAGAGTAATGCGCGGCGCGGGCGTGACCGCGTCCGCGGAGATGGCATACCAGGTGTTCAAACATATCATGAGCGAGAACAGGCACGCGCGCCTGGCCACCTATGACGATGCTGTGCCTGCCTTGCAGGAGCTGCAACGACGCGGCATCACTCTTGGGGTGGTGTCAAATATGGATAGGTCTTTGCCCCGCATCCTGCAGAGGCTGGAGATTGACGGCTATTTCCCGCTGGTGGTCAGCTCCGGGGAGGTGGGTATCTCCAAACCCGACCCGGGCATTTTTCTCGTAGCGATTGCGCGTGTAGAGATACTGCCTGAAGATGCCGTCTACGTGGGTGACCAGTATGAAAACGACGTGGTTGGCGCGCGCAACGCGGGGCTGTTTCCCCTTCTCATCGACCGCTATGACCTGCTCCCGCCGGCTTTGGATGCGACGCGAATACGGTCTCTCGCGGAGGTGCCGGACTATGTCGAAGGCCGTCGCTAGCTCGACGGCCTTGCATTGCTGGGTTCAGTTTTCAGGGTCACTCGTTGCTTAGCTTTCGCCCCAGCGTGTACATGAAGAGGGCGAAGAGGGATATGCCGATGATGCCCTCCACTGACGCCAAGAACGCGCCGAAGGTGGTGGCTGGCTCAAAACGCGCAAAGTGCATCGTCGATAATGATGCGAGGCTGTAAACGAAGTAGTCTAATGGGCTCAGAGGTTGGCCGGCCACTCGCTCCAGCGCTATCGGCGAGGAGCCAGCAAGGTCGATGAAGTAGTAGACCATCGCAAAAAGCGTCACCAGGGCCCCTGCCCACCCGAAGAGTCTCCACGGGTTCTCGCCATACTCACAAATGGCGTCCTGCACCAAATTCCCCAGGAAACGCCGGCGTTTCATTGGCACAGCCTTGGGCGGCCGCAAGAACAGACGCAGGTAGAGAAGCCGTTTTACAAGACCAGCAGGTAGCCATTTACTGAGGCCGCTCTTTGGCGTGATCGCCATCTCATCTTTCACCCAGCGGTCACCCTCTTCGGACGGGAAAGAGGCTAACCGATCCATGTGCTGCTCCTTGCGATACGCCCAGGATGCGTCGCTGTGGCGGCCGAGGTCAAGAAAGTTGTGGCGCAGGGTGAGGTACACTTCCCGCGCCCGGAGCCATTCACCCGCCAGCTCCTCCCCTACGCCCTTCCCAAACTGCTCAGAGCTGCAAGGGGAGAACAGTATCCGTGCGCCATAGAGCCGCGCTCCTTCTAAAGACGTTGTATTCGACCATAGCACGGTATGGGAGAGGACTGCTCCGGTGAGGTTTGCGTCACGCAGGTCAGCAGTCTCCAGGGTGGCTTCCTGAAGAAATGCGCCCGCCATATCTGCATGGCGCAGATCAGCACCCTCAAGACAGGCATTCCGAAGATCGGCCATGCGAAAATGTGCGTCACGAAGATTCGCGCCGGTTAACGAAATACCCTTCGTCCAGGGCTCAAACCATGACGGCCATTTCGTAGTTGCCAGGTCCAATCCCATCTCTTCCATGAGATCTTCCAGAGCTTCGCCGCTCAGGTCGATCTCACTGAGGTCACGACCGGCCAAATTGAGGCGTTTGGGGCCGCCTTCGCGCAACAGGAGGTCGAGGAACTGCTCCGTGGTGATGTCGGACATTGGGCACGTCCTACCAGGGAATATGACTTAATCTTACAGGAAATCCAGCAATGACGTAAGGTTGGGAATGACCGAATTCTCAGGTGCAACACCCACCTGTCTAGCCGACCTGTCCAGCAATACCGCCTTCATCCCAAGCTTTGTCGCTCCCTCCACATCGGGCGCCAGCCCGTCTCCAATCATGAGCGCATCCTGGGGGCTGGCGTCCATGGCATCAAGGGTAGCCGTGAAGATACGGGCGTGCGGTTTGCGATACCCCGCTCTTGCCGAGGTAATGATCGCCTGGAAGAAGCGGCCCAGGCCCAATCCATTGACCAGCTCAGCAAGCTCCCATTCGTGGTTGGAGATGATAGCCATGCGGTAGCCCCGCTCGGACAGCGCTGTGAGCGTCGGGATGGCATCGTCGTAGACGCGATACATCTCTGGTTGCGTGTCCAGCTCATAAATTCGGGCAGCAATGGCCTCCAGAGGGCCGGCTATTCCCATCTGCCGCAGGCGCTCCGCAATGACCTCCGTTTTATAGCGGAGGAACTGCGCTCCGCTCATGCTGATCTGCGGGTGGGCCGGGCCGTCTGGCGTTTCATACGGCCCCCAGCCGGCGTCTTGCCCAGAGGCAACCACGCGGGGATCAACCTCAACGCCAAACTCACGGCATGCCCGCACATAGAGCCACTCGTGGTACGGCCAGACCCGCGCGAGGGTTTCTCCAAAATCGAAGAGCAACACAGAGCACGCAAGCTTCTGCGTCGCGCCCGTCACCTCCGTTGGACGTGCTTTGTTCAACCCACTCTCCTCAAGACAAACGGTCACGCCTTACGCTGCCAGTCGCGTCAACACATCCATGAGCCGCGGCTGCCAGCGCTCTGCCCGCCCGGTGGCGTCCACCCGCACCTGGGTAACCCCAACGGCAACGCCCTGGAGGCGCTGCAGCCTGGAGGCGTCCACTCGCAGCCCGTCCAGAAGACGTATCACTATGTTCTCTCCCTCGCGCCCCATTGAGGCGACTCCCGCCCTGGTGGCCAGGACTTTGGCGCGCACCGCAAACAAGAGGTTGTCCACCGGACCGGGCGCGGGGCCAAAACGGTCTCGTAGCTCCTCGTCAACATCATCCACGCCCTCCTGATCCTGCGCCGCCGCCAGCCGGCGGTAAATGTCCAAGCGGTTCTCCATGTCCGGGACATAGTCTTCGGGAAGGTAGGCAGGCATCTGAAGTTCCACGCTGACCGATGGCGTCTGCGGTATGCTGGAAGGCGCGGGCTTCCCCGCCGCTTCAGCCTTTGCATCCTCCACCGCCGACGCAAGGATGCGGCAATAGAGGTCGAATCCCACAGCGCCGATGTGTCCGCTTTGCTCCACACCCAGCAGGTTGCCGGCGCCTCTGATCTCCAGGTCTTTCATGGCGATGAAATAGCCTGCGCCCAGCTCGGTGGCTTCAAAGACGGCTTGCAGGCGTTTTTGCGCAGGCTCGGTCAGCGCCTTGTTTCTGGTGTACAGGAGGTATGCGTAGGCGCGTTGCATGCCGCGGCCAACGCGTCCCCGAAGCTGGTAAAGCTGGGCCAGCCCCAGCTTGTCCGCGTTGTTGATGATGATGGTGTTCACATTCGGCAGGTCGAGGCCGGACTCAATGATAGTAGTGCACAGGAGGACGTCGTGCTTGCCTGCAGCAAAATCCAGCATCACCTGCTCAAGCAGCTCTTCCGGCATCTGACCGTGGCCCACCGCGATGCGGGCTTCCGGCACCAGGTTCTGGAGCTCATGGGCAACCTGAGCGATGGTCTGGACACGGTTGTGGACGAAGAAGACCTGGCCACCCCGTTCCAGCTCCCGCACGATGGCCTGACGGATGAGGTCCTCGCTATGCTCCATAACGTACGTCTTGATGGGATGGCGCTCCTCCGGTGGCGTCTCCATTGCGCTCATGTCCCTGACACCCACCAGAGCCATGTACAGCGTGCGGGGAATGGGCGTTGCAGAAAGGGAGAGGACGTCCACCTCCCGGCGCAGTTGTTTGAAGTGCTCCTTGTGGACGACGCCAAACCGCTGCTCTTCATCGACAATCACCAACCCCAGGTTCTTGAAGGCAACATCCTTCTGCACGATCCTGTGCGTCCCGATGACGATATCCACTTTCCCTGAGCGCAATTCAGCCACCACCTGCTGCTGCTCCCGCTCTGAGCGGAACCGGCTCAGCACCTCAACGTTTATTGGGAACGCGCTCAGCCGCTGTGTGAAGGTCTGATAGTGCTGCTGGGCTAGCACCGTCGTCGGGACAAGCACCGCAACCTGCATGCCGTCTTGCACCGCTTTGAACGCAGCCCGGAGAGCTACCTCCGTTTTGCCGTAGCCAACATCCCCGCAGATGATGCGGTCCATGGGCCGGGGCGCCTCCATGTCATCCTTCACGTCGTGGACCGCGATGAGCTGGTCTGGCGTCTCCACGTATGGGAAGGATGCCTCAAGCTCCTGCTGCCAGACGGTATCCGGCGAAAAGCTGATGCCCGGCAGCACCTGGCGGGCGGCGGTCGTCTCCAGAAGCTCTTTCGCAATGTTCACCGCTGCTTTGCGGACACGTTCCTTCGCGCGATCCCATTCCTGCGTGCCGAGACTGCTGAGAGCAGGGGCATAGCCACCAGGCCCCACGTAGCGTGCCACCCGGTCCACCTGGTCGGCCGGGACGTACAGCTTGCCGCCGCCGCCGTACTCTATGAATAGGTACTCTTTAGTGGCGCTCTCATCGGCCATGACGACAGTGCCACGGAAACGACCAATACCATGTTCTATGTGCACCACGTAATCCCCCGGCGCAATCCCCTCCAGCGGGTTCTCTCTGCGTGCCTCCCTCCGGGCGAGGCGCCGCCTGGCCTCTTTTACAAAACCGAACAGCTCAGCATCTGTGAAGAGCGTCAGGGAGGTCTTCTCGACGCCGTCATCCGCGCTCCCCAAAATCAGGCTCCAACCGCCGGGCAGTGCGCCCTGCAGCAGGGTCAGGCTTCCCGGAGAGGGAGTCGCCGCCAACGACTCAACTGGTGTTGCGATGATGCCCTCTTGCTCCAGCAACTCAGACAATCGCTGCGTCTGGAGCGACACGAGAACCACCCGCTCGCGCGCAGCCACCCGGGACCGTATATCCGAAAATAGCGCGCGCAGCCGGCCGGCATAGCCAGGGGCAGGGGCAAAGGCCAACGATTCGTCTCTCTCACCACCCCAGCGCTGGATCTCCAGATGCGTCATCTTTCCACACGCGGCCTCAATATCCGGCCACGAGAGCAGCGCCTCTGGATAGTTTGCGGGGAGGTCGCCCTTTGTGTGTAGGTTGGTCCTGAGCTCCGCGGCGCCCTGTTGCAGCTCTCTCCAGGTTTGAGAAAGTTCCAGACGTTCATCCACCACCACCACAGCATTCGCGGGGAGATACTCTAACAGGGATGTATGGTTGAAGATGGTTGAGTAGAACCATAGGTCGGACACTTCGTTGCCCTGAGCCAGGCGGGCCAGGTCATCGCTGATGCGGGCGCGCGTCTCTCCATTGCAGTTGTCGAGATGCAATGTCAACAGAGATTCCGCGCTCAACGCGGGCAGCACTTCTTGCGTTGGTATGACGGTGACTGTTTCCAAGAGTTTGGTTGAGCGCTGGGTGCCCGGCTCAAAGAGGCGGATGCTCTCTATCTCGTCCCCAAAGAGGTCCAGCCTGAAGGGCATATCGAGGTGGGGCGGGAAGCAATCAATGACGCCGCCGCGCCGCGCGTACTGGCCGGGCTGCTCTACCGTCGTTACTCGCTGGTAACCCATGCGAAGCCATTGGGCGGTCACCTCTTCCCATTTCGCTCGCTCGCCAACCCCATAGGAAACAACCGATTGAGCAAATATTTTCGCATCCAACGTGGGCGTGACCAGCCCTCCCAAGGGGGCCACTATCAGCGGCGGAGGCGCCGCATCCATCGCGTACCTGCTGATGGCATTCAGCGCTCTCAGACGGTCGTGCATCACCCGCGGGTCCGGACTCAGACGCTCATACGGCAGAACGTCAGGCTCAGGGAACTGCCACACCTGCTGATCATCTCCCAGCCAAGTCTGTAGCTGCTCAACAAGGAGTGTCGCCCGGCTTGGGCGGGCCGTCAGCACCAGAACTGGGGCGTTTTGCTGCTGAGCTAACGCCGCAAGAAGCGGCGCTTTTGCCTCTTCCAGCACTACCACGTTTCGGCTCTGCCTTTGCTTCTCAAGACTACGTACAAGATCACAGTAGGCCGGTTGCATCTGGATGAGTGGGAGAAGACCTGATATGTTCATAACGCTACTACACGAAACAACTAAACGGGCTAATTCCGAGAATTAGCCCTCTTTGGCTTCAAGTATAACATTGGAAACCAGCGCCTCGTGACATTGAATGATGGCTGAAGCCGAGGTTTTCATACCACACTGCAGTACCTCAAAGGGTGGGTTGCTGCGCCCAAGAATAATCGCTTGCTTGCATGTAGGATTCAGAAAGGGCGCTGAAACACAGGCAACAAGGCATTACCTTGGAAAGCCTCACCCAATGACGGTGGTCTCCCATGGCCGGATTTTTCAGCGGTCTCGCTCAGGAATACTTTACAGAATATGGCACCTCAGATATACTCGCGCTAAAGCACCCTGAAAAGTGCTGCGTCGCGTCCGAGTGGGTGTTCCGCACCAGTTGTTCCGTTAGACGGTCCTGCATATTGCGGGTAACTGACCCCTCGCACATCACGTCACATACCCCGGGAGTAGTAATGCCAGTCACGCACGGATTAGGAGCATATTTAGAGGGCGTCTACATACTACACAGTGAGGGCGTCCCTGCCATTGGGGCGCGGCTTGCCGACTTATTGGGCGTTAAACCGCCATCGGTCACCGAAGCAATGCACCGTCTGACCAAACAGGGATTGGCTTTGATGGATGCGCGCCACGTCTTCACCCTTACTGAGGAGGGTTGGCGTCACGCAGAAGGCATGATGCGACGGCACCGCATTGCAGAGCGCTGGTTGACCGATGTGGTGGGCCTTGACTGGGCGCAGGCTGACGTTGAGGCGCTGAAGCTTCAGCATGCATTTTCTGAAGAGGTCGCCGATCGCCTTTCGGCCATGATGTCCCATCCAAAGACCTGCCCGCATGGGAACCCGATCCCCGGCAATTGGGAAACGCCTTCGTATTACGGTCTGCTTCTCACCGAGGCCGCTCCGGGTAGCGAGGTAGTGGTAGAACGGATACTGGAGCACGCTGAGGTTGACTTCAGGCTGCTGCGGTACCTGTGGGATCACGGTATTCTCCCAGGCGCACATGTAGTCGTGGGAGAGACTATCCCTGGCGGCGGAACATTGGCGGTGACCAGAGACGGCCAGGAAGTGATACTGGGGCTGAGCGCCGCGGCAAAGATCCAGGTCCGGCCAGCGGAGGCGAACTAGGTGCGCGCTATGTTGATGGTGCAGACCATCGCGAAAGGTGGAAAATAACGATGCCCACATATGAGTACCGCTGCACTGGGTGTGGTTATTGCTTTGATCTTAGGCAGAGCTTCCAAGACCCACCCGCTGCTTCGTGTCCAACGTGTCACAGTCAGGCGCAACGCCTCATCTCTGCCGTGGGGATTGTTTTCAAGGGCAGCGGCTGGTATGTCACAGATAGCCGCGGTTCAAGCACCGGCTCCGGTGTTTCAAACGCCGAAAAGACTGAAAAGACAGACAATCCCGAGACGGGCAGCGAGACCAAGACTGAGACATCCGCACCAGCCCCTGCAGAAACCTCTCCCGTGGGTGTGGCCGAAAGCTAGCTGTACGTGTCTTCTGGCACGCGGATAACATCGGGCCGGCAGCATGAAAGCCCTGCTCCAGCGCGTCCGCCACGCGAGGGTCAGCGTCGATGAGGAAGTCATCGGCGAGATAGCCCAGGGACTACTAGTTCTCCTCGGGGTCGAACACGCAGACACTGAACAAGACGCCGTTGTCCTGGCTGAAAAGACCGCGCATTTGCGCATCTTCTCGGACGAGGAGGGAAAGTTTAACTATTCGGCCCTTGATCTGAGTCATGCAGTGCTTGTCGTCAGCCAGTTCACGCTGCTTGCAGACACCCGGCGGGGGAGACGTCCCAGCTTTACCGGGGCCGCGCCTCCACACATCGCTGAGCCGCTGGTCGAAAGATTCGTCGGGGCCATCAGAGGTCTAGGGCTTACGGTCGCGACTGGCAGGTTTGGCGCACATATGCTGGTCAGTCTTGAAAACGACGGCCCCGTCACATTGATGCTGGATAGCAAGTCCTCTTGAGATAGGGGAGGGCTGTCCCTAGCGTGTAGCACCTCCACGCTGTTCGGCAGAAGAGAAGAAAATAGAAAGCTATGCCATTCTGGTGGTCGCCCCAGCCCGATGCTCCGCCGCGCACACGCATCCTCAAACTCGGCACATTCTTCCTCACGGTGTGCGCTATTGGGGCGGTAGCTGAAGTAGCAGGACTCACCCTTCAGACCACCCGCTCCATCCTTCAACCTGCCAGATCACCCATTGAAAATACTCCCGCCGAGTACGGGCTATCCTACGAGCCGGTGAGCTTCCCCAGCAGCGACGGGACTCAATTGCGCGGCTGGTTCATTCCCGGAGGAAAAACCGCGGTCGTCTTGACCCACGGCCACGGTGGCAATAGGGCATCGATGCTGTCCCAGGCAGCATTCCTGCGCGAACGCTTAGGGTATTCAACGTTGCTCTTCGACTTCAGGGCAAGTGGCGAAAGCGGCGGCGACCGCGCCACGCTGGGGTACGATGAATGGAAAGATATTGATGGCGCCGTCAGCTATCTGCGCAGCCGCCCTGAGGTAGATCCGGACAGCATCGCCGCCTGGGGCGCATCCATGGGCGCATCGGCGCTTTTGCTCATGGGGAACCGCGCGCACTCCTTAAAGGCGATAGTGGCGGATTCCGCCTTCGCCAGCGGTGAAACGCTTGTAAAGCGGTTTGACCACTGGTTTCGGCTCCCCGCCTTTCCCTTCGCCTATGCAGTGCCTCTGGCTATCAAACTCTTCATGGGCATAAGTCCGTCAGAGCTGGCTCCGGTGAGGACGGTCTCTGCGGTCTCGCCAACGCCTATTCTCTTTGTGCACGGCGAGCTTGATGAAGGCATTCCACCCGAGGATGCATTGGCGCTCTACCAGGCAGCCGCCGGGCCAAATGAGTTATGGATTGCCCGGCAAAGCGGACATACGGCTGCCTGGGATGCAGAGCGAGAGGAGTACGAACGCCGGGTGCTGGGTTTCTTCCGGCGGTATTTGCGAGAGTGAAGCGCTTACCTGATTCCGTAGCTCAGCTCAAGGCTGATATCCAGCGCTTTGAATGAGTGGGTGAGGGCTCCCACTGAGATGAGATCGACGCCGGTCTCCGCAATGGCGCGCACCCGCTCCAGGGTGATGCCGCCCGACGCCTCAACCAGCGGCCTTCGTCTGCCCATCGCGGCAGACCACTCTTTGATTGAACGCATGGCGTCACGCATCTGCTGAACCGACATGTTGTCCAGCAGAATGCAGTCAGCGCCGGCTTCAACGGCTTCCTTTGCCTGATCCAGGTCTGTCACCTCCACCTCAACGCGCACGGTGTGCGGCGCACGCTCCTTTGCAAGTCGCACTGCGTCCGTGAGGGTCATCTCCACAAGGGCTAATGCTTCCAGATGGTTGTCCTTAATAAGCACACCATCCGCGAGGTTATGCCGGTGGTTGTGACCGCCCCCCACCCGCACGGCGTACTTCTCCAGCGCGCGCAGCCCGGGGGTCGTTTTCCGTGTATCGAGGATACGAACGGGCATTCCCTCGACTTCCTTGACGTACTTGGCGGTTTCACTGGCGACGCCGCTAATCCGCTGGAGGAGGTTGAGAGCCGTCCGTTCTGCCTTCAGGATGCTGCGCGCGCTCCCGCTGACGCGTCCAAGAACAGCGCCTGGTGAGACCGCTGCGCCGTCAGTGAGCGCCGCAGAGAATTGCACCGATGGATCAACCCGCTGAAAGACCGCTTGCGCCACCGGCATGCCAGCCAGCACCCCGGTTCCCTTTACCACCAACGCGCCGTCGGCCTGCCAAGAAGCTCTGATCAGGCTGTCTGTGGTGACATCCCCCATACCGAGGTCCTCGGACAACGCAGCATCAATGATACGAAGGAGGTCCGCCTCCAGGACCGGGAAAGAAAGACTATCGGTTATGTCTGGCATAGAGTACCTCGGAATCCTGCGAGCCTGGGATTCATTGAAAGTAATTGCTAGCCTGCCTCCGAAGCGACTCTTGTCTGGTTCAACTCCAGGAGATTGCCATCAGGGTCTGCGAAACGCGCCGTCCGCCGTCCGCCGTGCTCCTCCATCCCCTTGGGGAAAGCGATACGCCTCTCCAGAAGCGCGCTGTGCGCCAGGTCAATATCAGCGGCTTCAAGGGCAATGCAAACACCACCGGGGCTAGGCGCCTCATGGGTGGAGAGCACCAGCAAGAGGTCAGAACACTGGAACGCGGCATGTCCCTGCTGCTTTTCCCACCAGACCAGAGGCACACCAAGGATATCTCGGTAAAAAGTGACAGAGCGAGCGAGGTCTGTGCTGGGCAGCAAGACATAGGCTATTCCTTTGGCAAGCTGTGTCATCACTCTTGGACTATCCTGCTTTGAGCCAGTTTTATGAGATCCACCGCCGTGGCGCCGTCTACCCTCGCAGTGTTGATAGCGAGGTCATACAAGGCTGGGTTCAGCCAGTTCACTTTGTAATATGTTTGGAAATAATCGACGCGATTCTTGTCATCCGCGCGGAGCTTGTGCACTGCTTCTTCGTGAGACAGGTTTTCATGCTCTTGAAGCCGTCTGGCGCGAATATCGAAGGGCGCCGTGATGAGCACCCTGAACACATACGGAACATCACGCAGGAAGATCGCGCCGCCGTGTCCTACGATGACGGAGTCGGCTTCTTGAGCGGTCTTCTTCAGAACGTTTTCTATGAGGCTACGATAGCTATCCGTTGACAGCAAAAACGGGGTCGTTTGCTCCATCGGAAAATTGCCGAGGGGATCGAGACCGCCAGAATGATGTCCAAGATACTCCAGCATCCTCTCCAGAAAACTGGGGACTCTCTCCACTTCACCGATGGTTTCAGGAGACACGCCGGCAGACTCGGCGGCAGCTTCCAGAATCTGTCGTTCCACAAGAGGAATGCCGAAATCATGGGCAAGATCGGCTGCGATTTGGTCTCCCAAACTACCCTGTAATCGAGCGACCGCGAAGACATTGCGTGCCATGCGCTCCTCCTCTCTGGGGTACCGACCTTACGGCTCGTTGAGCTGGGTGAGACTATTGTGGCGAGTTACTCAGTGAAGTGCAAGCAGATCGTTTTGAAAAAATGAATGATCAAGATCGCCCGGGTGTCCCTAAGTAACTATCTCAGAAAGCGCCGAGGGCACTGGTTCGTTCGAGGACGCTTGCCACCCTCTCCTCGGCGAGTCGCCTTCGGAGACCTGGCCCTTTCCCCCTCTCCTCAATCCTCTCCCACCAGGGGAGAGGATTGAGGAGAGGGGGAAATCATACGAATTACCACCGTCTTACACTCGTTTTGAGATAGTTACTAAGCGCCCTGCTCAATGAAGACAATGTGCCGCTGCCACTCGTCCGCGGTGTCGGGGTAATCAACGCGATAGTGCGCGCCTCTGCTCTCGGTCCGCAAGAGCGCGGCTTCGGTCATTAATCTTGCAACCATGAGTAGGTCGGATAGCTCATAACTGGGACGATCTGTCGGCTTTCCCAGGGTGCGCTGCCAATGATAGAGCACGGCCGCAGCTTGCGAGAGTCCATCTCCGGAACGGATGATCCCCACATTGTTCCAGAGCAGGTCCTGGAGCCGCCCAATCGAAGCCGGCGCCACATCGTCTTCCGCGGCATAGGTGTTTTTGAGTCTATGCGGCAAGTCGTCGGGCTTGATCACAGGGGGTTGCGGCTGCGTCTCCTTCTCCAGCGTGCGGTGCACGATACGCTTGCTGAAGACCAGCACCTCCATCAGGGAGTTGCTCGCCAGACGATTTGCGCCGTGGACACCGGTGCAGGCGCACTCTCCGCAGGCGTACAGGTGAGGCACCGTAGTCTCTCCCCAGACGTTGGTCTTGATGCCGCCCATCATGTAGTGGGCTGCGGGAGCAACCGGGATGTATTGTTTGGTGATGTCCAGCCCGTGCTCCAAGCAGAAAGCGAAGATGCGGGGAAAACGGGCTGAGACCACGTTGCTGTCCAGGTGTGTCACATCCAAAAAGACATGGTCCTCGCCGGTTTCCATCATCTCATGGACGGTGCTGCGGGCGACGACGTCTCGGGGCGCTAGCTCAGCCAGGGGATGGTACTTGGTCATGAAGCGCTCACCCCGGTTGTTCCGTATCAGCCCTCCCTCGCCTCGTACCGCCTCTGAAATGAGGAAGACCGGGACGCCAGGGAGACGCAGCGCTGTGGGATGGAACTGGAAAAACTCCATATCGCTCACCACGGCGCCCGCGTGATAGGCGAGAATGATGCCGTCGCCCGTCGCCACATCCGGGTTGGTGGTTATCTTAAAAAGACGCCCTGCTCCGCCCGTTGCTAGGATGACGTTAGCCCCCTCGTACTGATACAGGGTTTGCGTGCGGGTATCCATGGCCTCCACGCCCTCTGCGCCGTTCGGGCCCAGGAGAATACGGGTCGCCTGCGCGTACTCCAGCACGGTGATGTTGCGCCGACGGGCAAGCGCGCTCAGGGTCAGCTCGATGTGCTCCCCGGTGGCGTCGCCGCCCGCGTGGAGGATGCGGGAGACGCTGTGCGCGGCCTCCCGGGTCAGGGCAACCTCGCCATGAATGGTGTCGAATGGAACGCCAAAGCGGATGAGGTCGGTGATGCGGTCAGGGGCAGCTTCCGTCAGAATACGAACCGCCTCCGGGTCACAGAGGCCGGCGCCGGCAGCAATGGTGTCTTCATAGTGGAGCGCGGGGGAATCGTCCAGGCCGACGGCGGCCGCAATGCCGCCCTGCGCGTACTTGGTGTTGCACTCGTCAATGCTGCCCTTGGTGAGGATCAGCACCCTGCCGTGCTCCTGGGCCAGCAACGCGGTGTACAGCCCGGCGATCCCGGAGCCGATGATGATGTAGTCGTAAGTGGGCATCATGTCTCCTCTGGTTGAGAAGTTGCTAGCTCAGCGATAAGTTCGCTCGTTCCGGATTACGACACGTGTGATGATCACTTCTTGATCGGCGTCGACCACTTCATAGATGACCCGATACCGACCGACACGAATTCGATATTCATTGTCTATCTTCACACAGTGCAGAGGCCTCGGCTCCTGGGCAAGTAGGCGGATCGCTTCCTGTACTCTGGAGTAGATATGCAGTGGTAGCGCAGCAATTTCCCGGTCGATTCTACGGCTAAGATTGCTAACGCGATACGGCACGAGACCGCTCTATCTCGGCAAAAACTTCCTCAACGTCTCTCTTTTCTTCCCGGTCTTCTTCTTTTCTTGCTTTTAAGACCCACCTTATATCTTCGAAGTCTTCCATCGCGTCATTCATCTTGTCGATGATCCGCTTAACGAGCTTTTCTGAGGGCTGCCCCTTTCGCTCCAGGAGCACATACCGGAAATTAGAATATAAGTCCTGTAATTTTTCACCTATCAGCGTGGCAAGCCGTACCTTTCCCCTACCAGGGGTTGCATCTTTGTCCGTGATCCCTACGAATGCTAAGTCCGCTTGCCCGCAGGCATCGAGGTATGGCCAGCACTTGATGAGAAGCTCCAGCAGCTCTATAGAGCTGCCATAATGAACGATAAAGGTAGCGTTCAGCTTTTTGTCACGGATCAGGATGTCGGCTTTCGGCCAGGAGCTCTGTGGCAGGCCGGGCGTTTCCAGGGCGACGCGACTCTGCACCTCAACTTGGGGATATTGGCTAAGGCGACGGCTCAGGTGCTGGTAGAGTTCTTTCACGAAATCGGCACTGTTACTCACCTGACAACTCCCTTAACACGAAACCAGATTCTGGGCCAGCAGCGCGGTGTACAGCCCGGCGATCCCGGAGCCGATGAGGATGTAGTCGTAAGCGGGCATAAGCTATCTCCATTTGTCCTTAGCGATGAAGAACTCTTGGGTAAGCACTTGGTAGAACTTAAAGAGGGAATCGCCGTCTTTATCAGGGCTCATTATACTGATGTGCATGGTAGGCTCGGACCTTGTAGCAGACGTACTGCTTAATCCGCCTAGCCCATGTATTTCGATCTGGCGATACATTTGTTCGGAAGTAGAGAACCGTAGGCTTTCGATGTCGGACAAAAACAGCGTGCAAGAATACCGCAACTCCCGACGTTCGCTTAGACCAACTTGTACGAGGCGGTCGCGGGTCGTGATCACGGTCGCGGCGGATTCCGATGGAAGGAACGCCGCAAGGATAAGCTCGTGAGGGTCGTCAACAAGGAGCTTGGAGAGCCATTCAGCCAGGGCATCGCTTGCCGAGCAGTTAAGTTCCGCCAGACGCGCAAGAACTTCATCTTTAGTCATCAGCCTTCTCCTGTAAAGAAACGTGCTGCTAATTCAGCAAACCAAGATCGCGTAGGTAGGCTAGTAGTTAGTAACAGGTCATTTGTCACCCTGAGCGGAGCGAAGGGTCTGCTTACCCTCAGTAGATGCTTCGCTGACGCTTAGTAACTATCTCAAAACGGGTGTAAGACGGTGGTAATTCGTATGATTTCCCCCTCTCCTCAATCCTCTCCCACCAGGGGAGAGGAAGCTCCTTCGTCCCCTCTCCCTCGATGGGACCGAAGGTGGTGAGCCTGTGTACCAGAGGGCCAGGGAGAGGGTGGCAAGCGTCCTCGAACGAACCCGTGCCCGCTGCGCTTTTTGAGATAGTTTCTTAGCCCAGCAACCCCTTCTACCGCAGCCAAGAGAGGTATTTTCTCGGTCGAGCTCATCAGGTGGAGAAACTCGGTTGAGGCTTCAGTCTCCTTGTCCACAGGCCCTAAAGTCCACCTCGTCAATCATTCCCCGCATTTCGCGCCTGAAAACCAGCCGGTCGTACTTTTCGCCCCGACACATCCAGCAGGAGCAGGCGAGGTTAAACTTGCCCAGTCTCCCCGGTCCGCCCGAGAACGGAAACCAGTTCAGTGGTCTACTTTCCGCTCCCCACCAGGATCCGGGCCCCCACGCGTTCAGGATGATCTTCAGCCGCCGACGAATGAAGCGCCGTCGCTGGCGCCGACGGTAGCCACGATTGCGTTCCACGTAGCCCTCCCCAGGCCGCGGCCGCTAGCCGCGCGCCTGTGAGAGGAACCACGATCATACTTCGCATCATCGCCATAAAATCTTCGCCTCTTTGCTAGTGTGGTGAAGCAGAAGTCCGCTGAAAATGTCATTCTGAGCCTCAGCGAAGAATCTGGGGAGGTGGCTCCGCCCCGTCAGATGCTTCACTTCGTTCAGCATGACAACCCAATGTATTGCACTAATTCATCGAATTTTTGACTCAGGACACTAGTGAAACATCGATAAGGACAGTTTGCACACCTGCTCCGACCTCTCGTCAATGCACCTCCAGCATTCGGCTCAGGGCCACCTTTGCCCACGTTGCAATCGCCGGTTCCACGACCAATTGGTTGCGGACGCGCCCTTCCACCAGTTCCTCCAGCACCCAGCAGAGGTACGCGGGATGGATGCGGTACATGGTGGAGCACGGGCACACCACGGGATCGAGGCAGAAGACCAGCTTGTCCGGGTTCTCACGGGCCAGCCGGCTCACCAGGTTGATCTCGGTGCCAACGGCCCACTGAGAGCCCGGCAGGGCCTCCCCGATGGTCCTGGCGATGAACTCGGTGGAGCCGTTGAGGTCGGCCGCCTGGACGACTTCCAGCGTGCATTCGGGATGCACCAGCACCTTTACATCCGGATACTTGGCGCGGGCGGCCTCCACCTGATTGACAGAGAAGCGCATGTGCACAGAACACCAGCCCCGCCAGAGGATGATCTTGGCCTCGGCAAGCTCTTCCGGCGTATGGCCGCCGTAGGGCTGATCGGGGTCCCACACCAGCATCTGGTCTGGGGAAATCCCCATCTTGACGCCGGTATTGCGGCCCAGGTGTTGGTCGGGGAAGAAGAGCACCCGCTCCTTTTTGTCAAAGGCCCACCGGAGCACTGCTGCCGCGTTGGAGGAGGTGCAGACGATGCCCTCGTTCTCGCCACAGAAGGCCTTCAGGCTGGCGGTGGAGTTCATATAGGTGACTGGCACCGTGGAGCCGGCAAGGCCGATCTCCTGGAGCTGCTTCCAGCAGTCAAGCACGTCATCCGGATCGGCCATGTCGGCCATGGTGCAGCCGGCGGACATGTTGGGAAGGATGACCTTCTGTTCGGGCCCGCTGAGGACGTCGGCGGCTTCCGCCATGAAGTGCACGCCGCAGAAGACGATGTACTCGGCCAGGGCTTGCTGTGACGCCCACTGGGCGAGCTTGAAGGAGTCTCCCTTCAGGTCGGCAAACTGGATGATATCCTCACGCTGGTAGTGGTGTCCCAGCACGACGACCTTTGATCCCAGCTTCGCTTTGGCGGCGTGGACGCGCTGCACAAGCTCCTGGCCGCCCACGCTCCAGTACTCTTTTGGAATATCCTTCTGCCAGAGGATGAAACCGGGCTCTTTGCTGAGCGGCTCCGTTTCCAGACTCACCTGGGTCTGACAGCTAATGTTGTCTATCTGCCACTTCAGCTCAGGATCGGCGAACTTTAGTGTTACCATAGGTGCTCCCAGTCCGGCGCGGTCACGCCAAGCCCACGAGGTAAACTCGACTCGAGTCTGTGATCGATTCCGTGTAACTCACTAGTATAAGCTGGATTGGGTATAGGCGGGAAGGGATGTTTGTGAGCAGCCAGGGCAACTGCAAGTTCTAAGCGTGCAGCACACGCAGGAGATACTGTTCGTCCCAGCCGGCTTTGAGACGTTTCCCTTTGACGCCTATCTTGGCGGTTTTTTTGCCGGAGCAGATTAAGCGCCCAGCGCCGAAGGACGGCGAGACCTTCGGTCCGCAGCCGCACCCACCCGCGTGCGACTCTCGTCTTCGCGAAAGGCGATGTCGAGCACCCAATGCTGACTGTTCTCGATGCCCCAGTGGGCCCGCACGGCGGCGGCCACCAGGCCGGCGTGGCCGGGCAGGGAGCT
>Ga0082335_1004205_pt1 | contig 22087 bp, 18 predicted proteins | sample Subgrocontami58m_FD_72375 | JGI IMG/M metagenome (GOLD analysis project Ga0082335, IMG submission 72375) | Subsurface groundwater microbial communities from S. Glens Falls, New York, USA - GMW37 contaminated, 5.8 m (SPADES assembly) (version 2) ...
TATTGCCCGCCTTGGCAGCGAGCGTGTCGGCATCGTAGCGGCAGTGGATCAGCGCATCGGTGGCCGGATTCCACAATCGGGTATCGATGCCGTTGAGGATGCCGAAGAGCCTGTCGCCGCGTGTGGCGAGCAGACCTTGCAGGCCGAAACCGAGGGCGTCAGTCTGAATCTCCTGCGCATAGGTCGGACTCACCGTGGTGATGGCATCGGCGAGCTGCAGGCCAGCCTTGAGAAACGAAAGCTTACCGTAGTACTCGACCCCGTCAGGGGTGAAGCAATCCGCAGGCAGGCCGAGCGCGGCGACCCATTGCGGCTCGAATATGCCCTGAAATGCAAGGTTATGTATGGTCAGGAGCGTCGCCGCGCGCGTGTCGCCCGCATAGTGCAGATAGGCGGGCGCGAGACCGGTCTGCCATTCGTTGCAGTGAACCACCTGGGGGCGCCACGCAAGCGGGCTGTCGGAGTTGCCGAGCAGCGCCGCGATGCGCGACAGCAGGCCGAAGCGCAGCGCATTGTCGGCCCAGTCCTTGCCGGCTTCATCCTGGTAGGGTCCGCCGGCGCGGTCATAGAGTGCGGGGCAGTCGAGCACGAGGAGCGGCACGCCAGACGGGGTCTGGTCCTCGAGCAGGCGCGCCTCCGGAAAATTCGCAATTGCAGCGAAGCGCGCAATTTCGCGGCGTCGGGGCAGTTGCGCCAGCACTTGGGCATAACCAGGCAGCAGTATCCTGGCATCGAGACCGAGCGCGCACGCCGCGGCAGGCAAGGCCGCGCTGACATCGCCCAGGCCGCCGGTTTTCACGATGGGGGCGCATTCCGGTGTCGCAAACAGGATGCGCAGTTGGCTCGGTTTCACGGATGGATCGGAGGTGAAGTGGGCAAAGAATCCTGGCTGCGGCGTCGCATGCAGGCACGGCCGCTTTGCCGGTCCAGGTGGCCAATGTTAGCAGGGGAGCGGATGCGATTGCTAGGCTTTGCGTCCGAGGGCGGCCGGTGATTCTCGCCAGCGACATCGGCGCGACCAAGGCGTTCTTGCTGCTCGCACAGTTGCGCCGGGGGCGCATCGAGACGGTATTGGAGCGGCGCTATGCCGTGGCCTCCTTCACCGATTTTGCCGCCATGCTGGCTGACTTTCTCGGTGCATGCCGTCAGCATTGCAGCCGCGGCGTGCGTCTCGCCAGCGCGTGTTTCGGCGCGGCCGGCCCGGTTTCGGGCGATTGCATCCAGATGACCAATCTGCCGTGGCGGCTCGATGCCAGGGCAATCGCTGCGCAGTTCGGCATCGGTCGCGTGCGGCTCGTAAACGATTTCGAGGCTGCGGCTACGGGCATCGAGGCGCTTGGCCCCGACGATGCGACGATATTGCAGCGTGGCGAGCCCTTGCCACGGGCAGCGCGCGTGATCATCGGCGCGGGTTCCGGCCTGGGAGTCGCCTATGCGCTGCCGCAGGGCAGGCGCATGCAAGTAATTGCAGGAGAAGGCGGGCACGCGGGTTTTGCTCCTGCCGATCCCGAACAGATGCGCTTGTGGTGCGCGCTCCATGCGCGCTTTGGCCGCGTCAGCGTCGAGCACGTGGTTTCCGGTCCGGGGCTGCTACACATCTACGAATTCCTGTGCGGCACCGAACCTCGATCGCCGGGGTTGGAGGAGAGCGTGCGCGCCGAAGGGCCGGCGGCAATCACGCGCTATGCGCTGGAGCTGGGCGATGCGCTTGCGTGTCGGGCGCTTGACCTCTTCATCTCCTGCTACGGCGCGGTGGCCGGCGATCACGCGATTACCGTGACGGCGCGGGGCGGGGTCTATATCGCGGGGGGCATTGCGACAAAGATTCTCGCTCGGCTTTCTGCGGGCGGTTTCATCGCGGCGTTCAACGCCAAAGGCGCGCACGCCGAGATGGCCGCCAGCATTCCGGTTCAGGTGGTCACCACCGAGCGCCTCGGCTTGCTCGGGGCGGCGCGCATTGCCGCGCGTTGACAATTGTCAATGCCCGCGGGTAAGTGGCAGTTATGCTCGGTTCATGTCTGTTGGTGCGTGAAAGGAGTTGGTTATGCAAGTTCCCCAAGCACGTTCACACAAGGGCAAGGCGTCGCCGAAAACAACAGGCGGTCGCGGCAATCTGGCCGCGACTAAGCCAGACCAGGGCAATTCCAGGAATTGTCCGGCGACAGCGCCCAGCATCAGCGCGGAAGAGCGCCAGAATTTGATCGCGCGCGCCGCGTACTTTCGGGCGGAAAAGCGCGGCTTTTCCCCGGGATGCGAGCTTCAGGACTGGGTCGAAGCTGAAATGGAAGTGACGCGGCTGATCGGCGGCGCCTAGCGTTACGCGGGGGCGAGAATCACCGCGCCCAATGGAGGCACGGTTACGCTGGCCGAATAAGGCCGATTCATCCAGGCGCGCGCCTCCGCTTCGATGTGGCTGGCGTTGCCGACGTTGCTGCCGCCGTAGTAGAGCGAGTCACTGTTCAAGATCTCCACGTAAGTTCCAGTCATGGGCAATCCGATGCGGTAGCCGATGCGCGGAACCGGTGTGAAGTTGAGGATGACAATGAGGACCGCCCCATCGCGGCTGCGCCGCTCGAAACAGATGATCGACTGCTCCGCGTCATGACAATCGATCCACGCAAACCCCTCGGCGGCGTGATCGAGGTCGTGCAGGGCGGCGCGATCCCGGTACAGACGGTTCAGGTCGCGCACCAGGCGCGCGATTCCCGCATGCGCCGCATCTGCGAGCAGACCCCAATCGAGCTCCGCCTGCGCCGCCCATTCGCGTTCCTGAGCGAATTCGCTGCCCATGAAGTTGAGCTTCTTGCCGGGCGAGGTTATTTGATAGCTGAACAGCAGGCGCAGGTTCGCCAGGCGCTGCCAGGCGTCACCCGGCATTTTCCCCAGCAGCGAGCCTTTGCCGTGGACCACTTCGTCGTGCGACAGCGGCAGGACGAAGTTCTCGGTGTAGGCGTACAACTGGCCGAAGGTAAGCTGGTCGTGATGAAAGCGCCGGTGCACCGGGTCTTGGCGCAGGTAGTCCAGGGTGTCGTGCATCCAGCCCATGTTCCACTTGAACGTGAAGCCGAGGCCGCCGAGGTAGACCGGCCGCGACACCATGGGCCACGCAGTCGATTCCTCGGCGATACTGAGCGCGCCGGGGAACTCGGCGTGGAGCATGATGTTGAGCTCACGCAGGAACTCGATCGCTTCCAGGTTTTCGTTGCCGCCGTAGCGGTTGGGCAGCCACTCGCCTTCGCGCCGCGCGTAGTCCAGATACAGCATCGAAGCGACGGCGTCCACCCGCAGTCCGTCGAAATGAAACTGCGACAGCCAGTAGTGCGCGCTCGACAGCAGGAAACTCCTCACCTCGTTGCGGCCGTAGTTGAAGGTATGCGTACCCCACTCCGGGTGCAGGCCAAGGCGCGGGTCCTCGTGCTCGTACAGCGCCGTGCCGTCGAAGCGCGCGAGGGCGAATTGGTCCTGCGGAAAATGTCCCGGCACCCAGTCGAGGATGACACCCAGTCCAGCGGCGTGGCAGCGGTCGATCAGGGCGCGCAGATCGTCAGCGCTGCCATAACGGCTGCTGGCGGCGAAATAGCCCGTGGTTTGGTAGCCCCAGGACTCATCCAGCGGATGCTCGGAGACCGGCATCAGTTCGATATGGGTGTAGCCCATGTCGGCGGCATACGGGATCAGCGCGTCGGCGAGCTCGCCATAGCTGTAGCAGCGGCCCGCCGGAGGATGGCGCCTCCAGGAACCGACGTGTACCTCGTAGATATTCAGCGGCGCGTGCAACCAGTCGGTGCGTTCGCGCTCGGCCAGCCACGCGTCGTCGCTCCATGCGTGGCTCGCCGGCGCGCTCACGCGCGCAGCCGTGTCCGGACGCAGCTGGAAGCTTTGCGCGTAGGGGTCCGACTTCACCGCTACGGCGCCGCTTTCGCGGTTGCGGATCTCGAACTTGTACAGCGCGCCCTGGGGCAATTCCGGCATGAACAGCTCCCACACCCCGCTCGCCCCGCGCGATTGCAGCGGATGCATGCGTCCGTCCCAGCGGTTGAAGTCGCCGACCACGCTGACGCGCTCGGCGTTGGGCGCCCACACCGCGAAGCGCACCCCGGGCACGCCCTCGAGCGTCAACGCTTGTGCTCCGAGCGTGCGATAGGCCTGATGCAGGCGGCCGACACCGAACAGATACAGGTCGTCGTCGCTGAGCGTGAGCGCAAACGAGTAGGGGTCGAAGCACTCGCGTGTTGCACCACCTTCGGTGTAGCGCAGGCGGCAGGGCGCGCTCGGGCGCGCGGCGAGTCGCGTTTCGAACAATCCTGCGACTGGCCCGCGCGCAAGCGGCGTCCAGCCATCGGCTGTCGCCACGGCGGCGGCGCTCGCATGCGGATTGTAGGCGCGCACGCTCCAGCCGCCGCTGCTTTGCTGCGTCCCGAGACAGGCATACGGATCATGCAGGCGTGCGCTTGCGAGCAGCCGCAGCCGCGGATCGGCTCCGGCGGCGAGCGCTGTATTCATGGCGTCAATGCGGCCGCCCCAGCGGTTTGATGTGGCAAAGGTCCATGGCCATGAGTATAGGCGAAGTTGCGATCAAGGGTCACATGGAAGGATTTGATCTTGGCGGCCAGAGCCTAAGTCGTCCGCCGACGAAGCAGCCTTTGCACATCAACCTTGCGCATGATGCGCTCGCCTTGATTCTCGCCGGCGGCCGTGGCTCGCGCCTCGCCGAACTCACCGATTGGCGTGCGAAGCCGGCAGTGCCTTTTGGCGGCAAATTCCGCATCATCGATTTCACCCTGTCCAATTGCGTCAATTCCGGCATCCGCCGCATCGGTATCTGTACGCAGTACAAGGCGCAGAGCCTGATCCGGCATGTGCAGCGCGGCTGGAGCTTTCTCGACGGGCGCTTCGAGGAGTTCGTCGCGCTGCTGCCGGCGCAGCAGCGCGTGACCGCTGAGTGGTATAGAGGCACGGCCGACGCGGCATGGCGATCGATTCGATGGTATCGGGCGGGTGCATCATCAGCGGCTCCGAGGTGCGGCGTTCGGTGCTGTTCTCCAACGTTCACGTGCAAAATTTCTGCAAAATAGAGGATTGCGTAATCCTGCCGAACGTCGAAATAGGCAATAATGTCGCTCTGCGGCGGGCGATCGTGGACACGCGCTGCCGGCTGCCTGACGGATTGTCGGTGGGCTTCGATCCCGAGGCGGATCGCAAGCGTTTTCACGTTACCGACCGAGGTGTGGCGATAATCGTCCCCGAGAGCCTGGGACAGCGCGTGCACCACCTGCGCTGATCGCTTGCGCAGTGGGGTAAAGCTCCCAGTTCAACTCCCATTTGGATGCGCTCGACGGTGACGTAGAATGCGCAAAAGCATTCCAATTTCACCGATGGCGCCGCCTTTCAACGATCTTCCTCTCCATGACCCCCTCACGCCCTCTTGATTTGGTGCTCGTATGGCACCTGCACCAGCCGGACTACCGCGACTACGCCAGCGGCGAATTCCTGCTGCCCTGGGTCTACCTGCATGCAATCAAGGATTACACCGACATGGCCTGGCATCTGGAGCACCGCCCGGGCATGCGCGCGGTGGTCAACCTGGTGCCGGTGCTGCTCGATCAGCTCGAGGATTACGCCGACCAGTTTGCGAGCGGGAAGCTGCGCGACCCCTTGCTGCGCCTGCTCGCGCGCGACGAAACCGAGTCGCTGACCGAGGCCGAGCGTGCGCTGGTACTTGAGCGCTGCTTTCGCGCAAGTACGGAAAAGATGATCGAGCCTTACCCAGCCTACAAGCGCATGCACGAGTTGTTCCGCGCGATTGAGGCGCAGGGCGGCCACGCATTGCGTTACCTGTCCGACCATTTCTTTTACGATCTGCTCGTCTGGTATCACCTCGCCTGGACCGGGGAAACCGTGCGGCGCGAGTCGGAGCTGGTGCAGCGGCTGATGGCGATCGGGCAGCATTTCGAGCGCGCGCACCGTGGCGAATTGTTCCGGCTGATCGGCGAACTGGTGCGCGGGGTGATCGGGCGCTACGCGCTGCTCGCGAGCGTGGGTCGGATCGAGCTGTCGACAACGCCGCACTATCACCCGCTGGCGCCGCTGTTGCTCGACTTTCACTCGGCGCGCGAAGCCCAGCCAAAAGCGCAGCTGCCCGATGCCTCGATCTATCCTGGCGGTCGCGCGCGCGTCGCCGCCCAGCTGCAATCGGCGCTCGAGAGTCATGCGCGCCGCTTCGGTGCGGCGCCCTGCGGCGTGTGGCCTGCCGAAGGCTCGATATCGGAGGCCATGCTCGGTGTGCTGAGCGGCAACGGTATCTGCTGGGTCGCAAGCGGCGGACAAGTGCTCGCGAACAGCCTAGGCGCCGCGCACCGCGGTGCCGCGCGTGCGCGGCATATGTACCGACCCTACCGGCTTGCGTCCGCCCCGGACCTCACGCTGTTCTTCCGCGACGACAAACTGTCGGACCGGATCGGATTCGAATACCAGCATTGGCACGGCAGCGACGCGGCAGCCAATTTCATCAGCGAACTGGAATGCATCGCGGCCCAAGCGCCGCCGGACGAACGCCCGTTGGTGAGCGTGATCCTCGACGGCGAGAACGCCTGGGAACATTACCCTTACAACGCCTATTATTTTCTTAGCGCAATGTACAAGGGGCTGGAATCACACACATCCATTCGCCCGACGACCTACTGCGCGTATTTGCAGCAGTGCTCGGGCGGTCCCGCCGCCGCCGCGCCACCGCCGGCGACGCAAAAGCTCGAACGGCTGGTCGCCGGCAGCTGGGTCTACGGCAATTTCGCCACTTGGATCGGATCGAACGACAAGAACCGCGCGTGGGACCTGCTCTGCGCGGCTAAACAGAGCTTCGATCTGGTCAAGGCGAGTGGCCGGCTGAGCGCCGAGAGACTTGCCGCAGCGGAGCGCCAGCTTGCCGATTGCGAGGGCTCGGACTGGTTCTGGTGGTTCGGCGACTATAACCCGAGCGCCTCGGTGGCGAGTTTCGACCGGCTCTATCGCGTCAAACTGGCGAATCTATACCGCTTGATCGAAATGCCCGTACCCGCGACATTGGCGGAGCCAATTTCTCACGGTCACGGCGATCCCGAGGGCGGGGGCAGCATGCGCCGTGCGAGCGCAGCGGGAGACGCAGCATGAATGACATCGTGTCGGCCAACGCAGCATTCATGCAACTCGCATTCACGGGAAAGGCTCGCTTCGCATGAGCGCATCGGTCGCATTGCTGTTCGGCGTGCATGCGCATCAGCCGGCCGGAAATTTTCCGCAGGTGCTGGAAGAAGCGCACGCGCGCTGCTATCGGCCGTTTCTGCAGACTTGTTGCCGCTATCCTCGATTTCGCTTTGCGTTGCATTTCAGCGGCCCGCTGCTCGATTACCTCTACCGGCAGCATCCTGAGGACATGGCGCTACTCGCACGCATGGTCGAGCGCGGGCAGGTCGAGCTGTTCGGCGCCGGCGATACCGAGCCCGTGCTCGCCGCGATTCCGAACCGCGACCGCACGGGCCAGATCGCGAAGCTCAGCCGCAAGCTCGCCGCGCGCTTCGGCCGCGCGCCCCAGGGCGCATGGCTGACCGAACGCGTGTGGGAAGCGACGGTGGTGCCTGCGCTTGCCGATTGTGGCATCCGCTATGTCACTGTCGATGACTACCATTTCCTCGCAACCGGCAAGCCTGCGGCCGAGCTCGACGGCTATTTCACCACCGAGGAGGACGGACGCAGGCTCGACTTGTTCCCGATATCCGAGGCGCTGCGCTATCGTATTCCGTTTGCCTTGGCCGAGGAGAGCGTTGCTTACCTTGACGGCCTCGCGCGGGAGCCGGGCCCCAGCGCCGCTGTCTATTTCGATGACATCGAAAAATTCGGCATCTGGCCCGAGACCTACGAATGGGTATACGAAAAGGGCTGGCTCTCCCAGTTCATCGAGCGCGTGCTCGCTTCGGAAAAAATTACCACGCTGCATTTTGCCGAATATCGCGAGCGCGCACGCACACACGGCATCATCTATCTGCCGACTACCTCCTATGTCGAAATGAACGAGTGGACGCTGCCGGCAGCGGCGGCGCATACCTACGCCGATTTGGTGGACCGCGAGAAGCGCTCCGGCTGCCATGATGCAAGCAAGGCATTCGTGCGCGGCGGCATCTGGAAGAATTTTGTCGCGCGTTATCCGGAGGCGAATTGGATGCACAAGCGCATGCTGGGCCTGTCCGAGCGGCTCGAGCGCTTGTGCGCGGCTGAGCGCAATGAAGAGATGTATGCGCAGCTGTATCTGGCGCAAGCGAACGACGCCTATTGGCACGGCCTCTTCGGCGGGCTGTACCTGCCGCACCTGCGCCGCGCGGTATACGCGGCGCTGCTCACCCTTGAGCGCATGCTCGACCAAGTCGATCCGCGACCGACGAACCGATGTTGCGACCTCGATCTGGACGGAACCGACGAGCTTTTTCTGCTGGCGGCCGAATTGCAGGCGGTAATCAGGCTGGATGGCAGTGCTGCCCTGGTCGAACTCGACGCCTATGCGTTTGCACAGAATTTCGGCGATACGCTGAGACGCCACGCGGAGCATTACCACCGGCGCGTACTTGCACGACCGGCGGCGGCGCACCGGGGCGGCGGCATTGCCTCCGCCCACGACCGGACTGACCTGAAGCACGACATCAGCGCCGAAGACCTTGCGCCCGACGTGGGTGCGCGCACCCTGTTTCGAGACGCCTGGGTCGCGGCGGATGGAGGTTCGCGTGCGCTCGCGGATTACGCAGTTGTGCAGGTCGACGGTGCGAGTGTGAACTTCGGCGCAGCGTCTGGGGGCACGTCAGTGCAAAAGACGATTGCGCTCTCGGCCAACGGCGTCAGCGTCGACTATCGGTACGCCGGCGCGTTGAGATCGACCGAGTCCGCCCGCTTTGAAAGCGCGATCGATATCGCGATGCCGAGCTGCGATGGTCCAGGCGGCCGCTACCTCCACGCTCGCGCCATCGTCGGCGGATTGGGAACGGTGCTCGAACTCGAAGCGGCGACCGAACTGGTGCTGGAAGATAGCTTCATGGGCGGCAGTCTTACGCTGCGCTCCAACCTGCCGCTGCACCTGCGGGCCGCGCCGTGTTTTACCGTGTCGCAATCCGAAGGTGGATTCGAGAAGATCATGCAGTCGGTCACGCTGACGCTGTCGTGGCCGCTCGACGCCGCGCACGCGAATGTCCATCTTTCGCTGGAAATCCGCAAGCACCCCGACTAAGAGCCCGCATCAAAAGTCATTTTGTTACGGCTAGATTAGGGGAGCACGAGGGGCCGAGGAAGGGGTGGGACCCTTCCGTTCCCACCCGGGCCCCGAATGGCATGAAAGCAACTGCTGCCACCAGGGAAGTCCCCTTGGGGGACATCCTCTCGTTTAGTTACAGACTCTAAGCGCGGGGTGCCCGGCGATCAACCGGTATGGCGCGAATTCGCGACGATCTGATGCAGTCTGGCATCGTCGAGAATCTGCACCTCCTTATTGTGCACTCGAATCACGCCGGCCAGGTCGAAGCCGGACAAGGCGCGGCTGACGGTTTCCTGTGTCAGCCCGAGAAAGCTGCCGAGGTCGAGACGCGTCATGCGCAGGTTGAAGCGGGTATCGGAGTAACCGAGCCGCGCGTAACGCTCACCCAGAATCAACAGAAACGCCGCAACGCGGGCCTCGGCGCCGAGCGAACCGAGCAGCCACATCTGCGTATGCTCGCGTGTGAGTTGGCGGCTCAGCAGGCGGTAGACGAACTGTTGCACCTCCCCGGGTTTTCCGCCCATGTGCGCAAGGCGCGGCAGCTGGATGACGGCAACTTCGCTGTCTTCCAGAGCTACCGTTTCGGTGCGGTAATGCTGCGCTTCGATTCCGTCCAGACCGAGCACGTCGCCCGTCATGGGAAAGCCCAGTACCTGATAGCCGCCGTTTGCGTCAAGCAACACATTCTTGAACGTGCCGGAGCGGATCGCGTAGATGGGCCCGAACGGATCGCCGCAGTGATAAAGGGCCACACCCTGCTGGACTCGGCGCAGCGTGAAGCTCACGCTGCGGTCGAAACTCGCGCCGCCGAGCTCGATTTTGAGCAGCGCCGCGAGTTCGTGCAATCTTAAAGAGGCGGCACCGTTCTGCTGCTGCGCCTCCGCTTTTGGATCGGTCACTGCGGCTTCTTTTGTCTGGACGAGGAGGTCGTGTGGCGCCTAATTTGCCTTACAACAATTTGCATGCCTCATCGAATTCCAGCCGCGGATTGCGCGGCATCGCCTTCGCCGGATCGCCGTAGCCGAGGTTGCACAGGAAATTCGACTTGATCGCGGTGCCCGAAAAGAACTCGGCGTCCACCTTGGAGTTGTTGAACCCGGACATCGGGCCGCAGTCCAGACCGATCGCACGTGCGGCGATGATGAAATAGCCGCCCTGCAGCGTGCCATTGCGAAACGCCGTCGTCTCGGCGAGCGCTTTCTTGTCTTCGCCGGCGAAAACTGCGCGCGCGTTCGGATTGTTCGGAAATAGTTTTGGCAGCATGTCGTAGAAGTGGCTGTCGTAACCGATGATCGCCGTCACTGGCGCCGCCATGGTCTTGTCGACATTGCCGGGGCTGAGCGCGGGCTTAAGGCGCTCCTTCGCTGCGGGGTTGCGCAGGAAAAGGATGCGCGCGGGGCCGCAGTTCATGCTGGTGGGCGCCCATTTCATCAGCTCGTAGAGCTGGCGCAACTGTTCATCGCTGACGCTCTTCGCTTGCCAACCGTTCTGGGTGCGCGCCGCGCGGGAAATCAGGTCCATGCCTTCCGGGCTCAACTTCATGTTCGATATTCTTTGACGAAAGATGACAAGCATTATAGGCGAACGCGCGCGCAGGGCGGCGCCGTGGCGCAACTGCCCGATTCATATCGTGTCGTACAGCCGCAGGTTGAAATTCAGCGCGATCACGGGCTGCAGCCGCGGACCGGTGAACCAGCTGGGGGCGCAGTCTTAATAATTCACTTTCGGTAAATATTTTATGTTATTGTTTTTAATTAGTTTATATTTTACGGCATTCATGCGGCAAATGCATTTAAGTCTTTGTCGCGATTGAAAAAATCTTCAAAAGAGGTCTTGACCTGAAGCATTAACTCCTCTACAGTGGGAAATAGTAGCGTTTAGTGGGAAATTATGGGATTTCCCACTATAGCTTCGAACACTAAAAAAGTGAGGCAATGTTTCAGGGAGCTGCAGCCTTAAGTCTTGATGCCAAGGGACGGCTTACCGTGCCCTCGCGTCATCGCGACGCGCTGCAAGAAGCGTCCGCCCCCGCCGCCTCCAAGCTCGTGCTCACCGCGCATCCCGACGGCTGCCTGTTGCTCTACCCGGCGGCCGCGTGGGAACCAATACGCGATCGCGTAATGGGTTTTCCTTCGCTCGATGCGCGCTTCTCGGTGTGGAAGCGCCTGCTCGTCGGATTCGCCGAGGAAGTCGAAATTGATGCCGCCTGGCGTGTGCTGATTTCGCCCGAATTGCGCAAATTCGCGAGCCTCGAAAAGCCGGTGATGCTGGTCGGGCAGGGAAGCCATTTCGAAGTCTGGAATCAAGGGATCTGGGAAGAGCAACTGCAGCAGCTGACGGCGCAATCCCAGTTGCCGCCGGGGATGGAAGATTTTGCTTTGTGACCGCCTTTGCGGCTGATGAGGACGCACGCGCAGCGATGGCGCAAGGCTCGCATCAGACGGTACTGCTTGAGGAGGCGATCGACGCTTTGGCAATCCGTGCCGATGGCGCCTACGTCGATGCAACCTTTGGCCGCGGTGGTCACAGCCGCCTGATTCTTGACCGGTTGGGTCAGAGCGGGCGCCTGGTCGCGCTCGACCGCGATCCGCAGGCTGTCGCAGCCGCATTGGAGATAGGTGATGTTCGTCTCAGCGTGGTGCACGCGAACTTCGCCGAACTGGCCGCGGTGCTCAAGCGCCTCGGCTTGGAGGGTGTGGATGGGGTGCTGCTAGATTTGGGCGTGTCCTCGCCGCAGTTCGACGACGCCGCACGTGGCTTCAGTTTCCGCCGCGACGGCCCGCTCGACATGCGCATGGACGCGAGCCGGGGGCAAACCGCTGCACAGTGGCTGGAAACAGCCAGTGAAGCCGAGATCAGGGAGGTGATCCGCGACTATGGTGAAGAACGGTTTGCTAAACAGATTGCAGCGGCGATTGTTACTGCTCGGCAACGAGTGCCCGTTGTCACCACAGGGCAACTTGCCGCTATCGTGGGTGCGGCCGTCCGCACGCGGGAAAAGAACAAGGACCCGGCGACGCGTACCTTCCAGGCTATACGGATTTACGTCAATCAAGAGCTTGCGCAGTTGTCGCTAGCCCTGCCGCAAATCGTCGACGCGTTGAACCCGGGCGGCCGCCTGGCGGCGATCAGCTTCCACTCGCTCGAGGATCGCATCGTGAAGCGCTTTATGCGCGACGCCGCGCACGCCGACGTGCCGATCCGTCTGCCGCTGCGCGCGCGCGAACTGCCGCAGCCCCGGCTGCGTCTGATCGGCAAACCGGTGCATCCGTCAGCGCAAGAAATCGCAGCCAACCCGCGCGCGCGCAGCGCCACGTTGCGCGTGGCCGAGCGCATCGGAGTCTGAAATGGCGCGGCTCAACCTCATGCTCCTGCTGTTGCTCACTGCCTGCGCGCTCGCCTTGGTGACCTCGCAGCACCAAGCGCGAAAGCTGTTCAACGAACTCGAGCAGGAGCAGGAGCGCGCCAAACAGCTCGAAGTCGAATGGGGCCAGCTGCAGTTGGAACAAAGCACCTGGGCCCTGCATGCACGCGTCGAGAAGATCGCGCGCGATCGCTTGCGCATGAGCGTGCCTGACGCGAAGCGCACCCAAGTGGTGATGCCGGCTGAGCCGCTGACGGAGATGATGCGATGAATTTCGCGGCGAGTCCGGTGCTGGCGCTGCGCCTGCCGCTGTGGCGCTCGCGTCTGCTGCTCGCGCTCATTGCGGCCGGCTTCCTCCTGCTCGCGTGCCGCGCGGTCTACCTGCAGGGCTGGAACACCGATTTTCTGCAGCAGAAGGGCGAGTCGCGCTATAACCGTGTACTCGAGATCAGCGCCAACCGCGGCAAGATCACCGACCGGCGAGGCGAGGCGCTTGCGATCAGCACCCCGGTAAAGTCGGTATGGGCGATCCCCGAGGAGGTGCAATTCTCGTCGCAGCAGCGCGCCAAGCTCGCCGCGCTGCTGGAAATGCCGCCAACGGAAATTGACAAGCGCCTGAACGAATCGACGTCGTTTACCTACCTCAAGCGCCAGATTCCGCCAGAGGTCGCCGAGCGCGTGAGCGAATTGCGCATTCCCGGGCTGTTCCAAAATCGCGAGTACCGGCGCTATTACCCCGGCGGCGAAGTGATGGCTCACGTGCTCGGCTTCACCGGGGCGGACGATGCCGGCCAGGAAGGCATCGAACTCGCGTTTAACTCGACGCTCGCCGGCAAGTCCGGCAGTCGGCGCGTGATCAAGGACCGGCTGGGCCAAATCGTCGAAGATCTCGAATCGATCCGCGCGGCGCAGAACGGGCGCGAGTTGGCGTTGGCGCTCGACGCGAAGCTGCAGAACCTCGCGTTCTCGCAGCTGAAGCTCGCAGTGGACGGCAACAGAGCCAAGGCAGGCGCGATCGTCGTGCTCGATGCCAAGACGGGCGAGGTGCTCGCGCTCGCAAATCTGCCTACCTACAACCCCAATAACCGCAGCCGCCTGTCGGGCGCGCAGTTGCGCAATCGTGTGATCACCGACACATTCGAGCCGGGTTCCACGCTCAAACCTTTCACGGTGGCGGCCGCCATGGAGCTGGGGAAGGTCACGCCCGAAACGATGGTTGCCACTGCGGCCGGCAGCTTGAGCATAGGCAAGGCAACCATACATGACGCCCATCGTTTCGGCGATATGAGCGTGACGCAGGTAATCCAGCGCTCGAGCAATGTCGGCGCGGCCAAGATCGCTCTTGGCCTGCCGGCGGACGCGATGTGGCGCATGTTCGACCAAGCCGGATTCGGCAGCGCGCCGCGACTCGGCTTTCCGGGGGAAGCGAGCGGCAAACTGCGCCCGTACAAATCCTGGCGACCAATCGAGCAGGCCACCATGGCCTACGGCCACGGCATCTCGGTGTCGCTTTTGCAGCTGGCGCGCGCCTACACGATATTTGCGCGCGACGGCGAGTTGATGCCGCTGTCCTTAGTCCGGGTCGATGCCCCCCTGACGGGCAAGCAGGTGGTATCCGCGGCCACTGCGCGCAAGCTGCGCGACATGCTCGAGCTCGCAGTGGCGCCCGGAGGCACGGCGCCGAGGGCGCGCGTAATGGGCTACCGGGTTGCGGGGAAGACCGGCACCGCCCACAAGGAGGAAAACGGCGGCTACGCCGCGCATAAGTACGTGTCCTCGTTTGTCGGCCTCGCGCCGGCTTCCGATCCCAGGCTGGTGATTGCCGTGATGCTCGATGAGCCCTCCGCCGGCCAGTATTACGGGGGTGCGGTGGCGGCACCGGTGTTTGCGGCGGTGATGGGCGGTGCGCTACGCATGCTGGGTGTGCCGCCGGACGCGCCACTCAAGCCGCTGGAATTGCCGCCGGATGGATCCGAGATCAAGGAGGGCGTTTAGACGCAGGAAATGGAGCAGGACGAAGCAGAAACGCGATGGTCAAACAAAGAGGATTACCTCGGCCAAACTAACGTGACGCAGACAGCGATCGACATATTGAGGCAGTTGCGGCAGCAGGGAGCGAAAATCGACGGCATCAGCGCCGATAGCCGCGGCTTGTCTGCGGGCGACGTTTTTGTCGCCTACCCGGGCGCAAGTGCCGACGGCAGGCGCCACATCGCCGACGCCATAGCCCGCGGCGCGGCTGCGGTGCTGTGGGAACGCGAAGGCTACTCCTGGCGCGAGGATTGGGACCTGCCTAATCTTGCTGTCGACGGCCTGCGCGGCCTCGCAGGCGAACTCGCGCACGAAGTGTACGGGCACCCGTCCGAAAAGCTGTGGCTGGCCGGCGTCACCGGCACCAACGGCAAGACCTCCTGCAGTCAGTGGATCGCACAAGCTTTCAACGCGCTCGGGCGCAAGACCGGCGTGATCGGTACGCTCGGCAGCGGCTTCCCGGGTGAGCTTGCGCCATCGGCGAATACCACGCCCGACGCCATCGTGCTGCAGCGCGAATTGGCTTCGTTTCTGAAAGCTGGGGCGCAGGGCGTGGCGATGGAGGTTTCCTCCATCGGGCTGGATCAGGGGCGCATCAACGGTGCGCAGTTCGACGTGGCGTTGCTGACCAACTTTACGCGCGACCACCTGGATTACCACGGTGACATGGAGCGTTACGCTCAAGCCAAGGCGAGCCTGTTCGATGCACCCGGGCTGTCCGGTGCCGTGCTCAATATGGACGATGTGCTCGGCGTGCGAATCGCGCGCAAACTCGCCGGCAGCAAGGTCGCGTGCGCCGGTTACAGCGCACACAGCGGTGTCGCCAGTGCCGCCGGCCTCGCGTTTTTTCTCGAGGCGGAGAACGTGCGCCTAACCGAGCCGGGTCTCGCCTTCGACCTCGTCAGCTCATGGGGACGCGCCGAAGTCAGAAGCGGGCTGCTTGGGCGCTTCAACGTGGCCAATCTGCTCGGCGTACTGGGTGTGCTGCTTGGCGCCGGAGTGGCTCTGCCGCAGGCGGTTGCAGCGCTCGCCACGCTCGCCCCGCCCCCCGGACGCATGCAGCGCCTCGGCGGCGCGGGCAAGCCGCTTGCGGTGGTGGATTATGCGCATAGCCCGGATGCGCTCGGGGAGGCACTCGTCGGGCTGCGCACACTGACAGACGCGTCCAAGGGCCGGCTTATATGCGTCTTCGGTTGTGGCGGCGACCGCGACCGCGGCAAGCGCGCGTTGATGGGGGCGATCGCTGCGCGCAACGCGGACCGGGTGCTCCTCACGAGCGACAATCCGCGCAGCGAGGATCCGCTCGAAATCATCACGGACATCCTGGAAGGGGTGCTCGGCGAGGCACAGGCGGAATCCGAACCCTTGGTCATCGCCGACCGGCGCGAAGCCATCAACGCGGCGATCGCGGGCGCTGCCGCCGGCGACGTCGTGCTCATCGCCGGAAAAGGTCACGAGGATTACCAGGAGAGCGCCGGGCGGCGCATCCCGTTTTCGGATGCCGCAATCGCGGCCGAGGCGCTGGCGCTATGGACGCAATGATGGATCTGTACGAAGCGGCTGCCGGCGCCGGCGGCGAGGCGCGCGGGGCGAACGTGACCTTTGCCGCGGTCTCGAGCGATTCGCGCACCATCGGCGGCGGCGCGCTGTTCGTGGCGCTGCGCGGCGAGCGTTTCGACGGCCATGAATACATCGCGGCGGCGGGCGCGCGTGGCGCAGTCGCTGCCATGATCGACCGGAACGCGCCGTCAGCCAGCGGCCCTGCGCCGTTGCCGCTACTCGTCGTGGACGATACGCGCTTGGGGCTTGGCCGGCTCGCCGCCTATTGGCGCGGGAAGTTCAAACTGCCGCTGATAGCAGTGACCGGTTCGAATGGCAAAACCACGGTGAAGGAGATGATCGCCTGTATTCTCGCGGCGCACGCCGGACCAGGGCACTCGTTCGCCACGCCAGGCAATCTCAATAACGACATCGGACTGCCGCTGACGTTGCTTGGGCTGCGCGCAGCACATGCCTGCGCCGTCGTGGAATTGGGCATGAACCATCCGGGTGAGACCGGGTATCTGGCCGCAATCGCGCAGCCGACCGTGGCGCTGGTAAACAATGCCCAGCGCGAGCACCAGGAATTCATGCAGAACGTCGAGGCGGTGGCGCGCGAGCATGGCGCGGTGTTCTCGGCCTTGCCCGTGGATGGCGTGGCGGTGATTAACGCAGACGATAGCTATGCCGACTATTGGCGTGGTGTTTGCGCATCGCGGCGGGTGCTTGACTTCGGCATCGAACGATCGGCAGCCGTAGGCGGCCGCTTCGAACTGCGCGATTTTGGCAGCGACATCGTGCTGCGTGCTCCGGAAGGGGAGGTCCCGATCAGCCTGCACGCCGCTGGAGTACACAACGTGCGCAACGCGCTGGCGGCCGCCGCGGCGGCTGCGGCCGCCGGTGTAGGCCTGGCCGCGATCGCGCGCGGACTCGCTGCCTTCGACCCGCCGCAGGGGCGACTGCAAAGACGTGTAGCCGCAAGTGGCGCGATCGTACTGGACGATACCTACAACGCCAACCCGGATTCTGTCATCGCCGCGATCGACGTGCTCGCGCGTGCGCCCGGCCGCAAGTTCCTGGTGTTGGGCGACATGGGAGAGGTAGGGGCGAACGGCGCGACATTCCATGCCGAGATCGGCCGCCACGCGCGCGCTGGCAACATCGACCGTGTGTTCCTCATCGGCGAACTCTCGGCCCATGCCGTGGCCGCCTTCGGTGCCGGGGCTGAGCATTACACCGACATCGACGCACTGCTGGCTGCGCTCGCGCCCGAATTGCAGGCCGGTGCAACCGCGCTAGTCAAGGGGTCGCGCTTCATGCGCATGGAACGCGTGGTGCGTGCGCTCACCGGCCTCGCGCAGGCGGGGAAAGGACACTAGATGCTGCTCGAGCTGGCTCAATACCTGGCGAAAGACATCCGCGCCTTCAACGTGTTCAGCTACATCACGCTGCGCGCGGTGCTCGCGTGCCTCACGGCGCTGACGATATCCTTTATCGCGGGGCCGTTGGTGATCCGCAAGCTGACTGCCTACAAGATAGGCCAATCGGTGCGCGACGACGGCCCGAAATCGCATCTTACCAAGGCCGGCACGCCCACCATGGGGGGGGCGCTGATTCTGGTTTCAGTCGGCATCACCAGCCTGCTCTGGGGCGACCTTTCCAACCGCTTTCTGTGGGCGGTGCTGGTGGTGACGCTGGGCTACGGCGCAATCGGCTGGATCGACGACTATCGCAAAGTGGTCGAACACAATCCGAAAGGCCTGTCGGCCAGGAGCAAGTTCGCGTGGCAGTCGCTGATCGGCGTGGTTGCCGCCGTATACCTTGCCTTTGCCGTGTCGGCGCCGAGCAACGCCAAGATCCTCGATCTATTCACCGCCTGGGTGGGCAGCGGCTTCTCCATGGACCTGCCGCCCAAGGCCGACCTGATACTGCCTTTCTTCAAGAATATCGCTTATCCATTGGGCGTGTGGGGATTCATCGTGCTCACCTACCTTGTCATCGTGGGCACCAGCAACGCCGTCAACCTCACCGACGGGCTGGACGGACTCGCGATCATGCCGGCGGTATTGATCGCCGCTGCGCTTGGCCTATTTGCCTATGTCGCGGGCAACGCCGTGTATTCGAAATACCTGATATTGCCCTATATCCCCGGCGCGGGAGAACTGACCGTGTTCTGCGGCGCGTTGGCTGGCGCCGGCCTGGGCTTTCTCTGGTTCAACGCCTACCCGGCCGAAGTGTTCATGGGCGATGTGGGCGCGCTCGCAATCGGCGCAGCGCTCGGCACGGTCGCGGTAATCGTGCGCCAGGAAATCGTGCTGTTCATCATGGGCGGCGTGTTCGTGGCCGAGACGCTGTCGGTGATGCTGCAAGTGCTGTACTTCAAGTGGAGCGGCGGCAAGCGCATATTCCGCATGGCGCCGCTGCACCACCATTACGAGCTCTCCGGCTGGAAGGAATCGCAGGTGGTCGTGCGCTTTTGGATCATAACGATGATGTTGGTGTTATTTGGACTGTCGACGCTAAAACTCAGATGATCGCAAACAGAAAAAGCGGGGCGACTGAGGCGATGGGGGAGACTCATGTTCGCGGGATTCTTGCGAACGTGATGTCGACACCAATCGCCACAGTGCGCTTTTGGATCATAACGATGATGTTGGTGTTATTTGGACTATCGACGCTAAAGCCCAGATGAATCTCGCTGGCAAGAACGCATTGGTTCTGGGGCTGGGCGAAACGGGCCTGTCCTTGGCGCGCTTTTTGGATCGCGGCGGCGCCCGTGTGCGCGTGGCCGACACGCGCGAGGACCCGCCCAACCGGGGGGCGCTAGCCGAGACGGTGCCGCAGGCGGAGCTAGCGCTCGGCCCCTTCCGGGATGCCTCATTTGCCGACATCGATCTTCTCGCCATCAGCCCCGGGGTAGCGCTCGCCACGCCGCAGGTCAAGGCCGCGGCGGCGCGTGGCGTGCCGGTGGTGGGCGATATCGAACTCTTCGCGCAGTCGCTGCGCGAACGCAGCGTCCCCACGCATAGACCGCGGCCGCAGGTGCTCGCGATCACCGGCACCAACGGCAAGACCACGGTGACTGCGCTCGTCGGTGCCATGTGCCGGCGTGCTGGTCTCGCGACCGAAGTGGCGGGCAATATCGGTCCGCCGGCGCTCGAGGCAATGATGCAGTGCGAAGATGTCCGACATGATCCCGAAGTGTGGGTACTCGAACTCTCCAGCTTCCAACTCGAGACCACGGCGACGCTCGACGCGGACGCCGCTGCAATGCTGAATCTCAGCGAAGACCATCTGGACCGCTACCCTGACATGGGCGCGTACGCCGAGGCCAAGGCGTGCATCTTCCGAGGCAAGGGCATCCAGGTGCTCAACCGCGACGATGCCTGGAGCATGAAGATGGCGCTGGCCGGGCGCAAGCAGGTGAGTTTCGGCCTGGATGCGCCGCGCGCGGCCGGGGATTTCGGACTGCAACGCGCCAACGGCGAATTGTGGCTGGCCCAGGACGCGACGCCGCTGCTCGCGCTAAATGAACTGCAAATCGCCGGCCTGCATAACGCGGCCAACGCGCTCGCCGCGCTGGCGCTGACGCGTGCACTTGATCTGTCTTATGCGCCGCTACTCGCCGCACTTTGCGATTTCAAGGGCCTGCCGCACCGGGTAGAAAAAGTGGCCGAATTCGAAGGCGTCGCCTATTACAACGACTCCAAGGCAACCAACGTCGGAGCCACTGTCGCCGCGCTCGACGGTTTTTCCGAACTCGCCGCCCGAGGCGCGCGCGTGGTTTTGATCGCCGGCGGCGAGGGCAAGGGGCAGAATTTCGCGCCGCTTGCGGCGACTGTCGCACGCTGCGCGCGTTGCGTGGTGCTGATCGGACGCGATGCGGAACTCATCGCACGCGCGATCGGCGGCGCCGCTGCGCTCGCGCGCGCGAGCAGCATGGAAGAAGCGGTGGAACAGGCACATGCCCAGGCGCAGCCCGGGGACGTGGTCTTGCTGTCGCCGGCCTGCGCCAGCTTCGACATGTTCCGCAACTATCCGCACCGCGGCGAGGTATTCGCGGCGTGCGTGAGGAAGATGGCTCATGCTGAACTACGTTAAAGCCGAGCGCGGGTCGCTCGCGGAGTTCGACCAGGCTCTCGTATGGACCGCGCTGATCCTGCTGGTCCTTGGTGCGGTGATGGTGTATTCGGCCTCGATCGCCACCGCCGAAGCGAGCCGCTTCGCCGGCAATCATCCGGCGTATTACCTGCTGCGGCACGCGCTGTTTCTCGGGGTGAGCCTGATCGGGGCGCTGCTGGTGTTCCAGGTGCCGGTGCGCGTCTGGCAGAGCTCGGCACCATGGCTTTTCATGTTCTGCATTCTGTTGCTGGTGCTGGTGCTGATTCCGGGATTGGGCCGTGAGGTGAACGGGGCGAAGCGCTGGCTGTCCCTTGGCATCGCGAACCTGCAGCCCTCGGAGTTCATGAAGCTCGCCGCGCTGCTCTACGCCGCGGACTACACCGTGCGCAAATCGGCGCTGATGCACAGCTTCAAGAAGGGGCTGCTGCCGATGCTTGCGGTGATGCTGGTGGTCGGGTGGCTGCTGCTGCGCGAGCCCGATTTCGGCGCCTTTGTGGTGATCGCGTCGGTCGCCATGGCGATCCTGTTCCTCGGTGGCATGAACGGCAAATGGTTCGCCGGCCTGTTCGTGATGGCGCTGGCAGGATTCCTGGTACTCATACTCAGCTCGCCCTATCGCATGCAGCGCATCTTCGGCTTCATGGATCCCTGGGCCGACCCCTTCGGCAGAGGCTACCAGCTGTCGCATGCTCTGATCGCGTTCGGCCGCGGCCAATGGCTGGGCGTGGGCCTCGGGGCAAGCGTGGAAAAGCTGTTCTACCTGCCGGAGGCGCATACCGATTTTCTGCTCGCGGTGATCGCCGAGGAACTGGGACTGGCCGGCGTCGTAGTGGTGCTTGCGCTGTTCGCCTGGATTGTGCTGCGCGCGTTTGCCATCGGGCGCCAAGCGGCGGCGGCGGAGCGCTACTTTGCGGCGCTGGTGGCGCAGGGCATCGCCGTTTGGCTCGGCGTGCAGACGCTGATCAACATGGGCGTGAATATGGGCGTGCTGCCGACCAAGGGGCTTACGCTGCCGCTCATGAGTTTTGGCGGCAGCGGAATATTGTCGAATTGCCTCGCGCTCGCAATCCTGTTGCGCATCGATTACGAAAATCGCGCGCTCATGCGGGGGCAACCCGCATGCGCGCGGCGATTTCAGTGAAGGCTAATGCGGGCGAAGCCCGCGTTATGCCGAAACTAGAATTGCGTTGCGAAGCGGGGGCAGCCTGTATGAGCAAGCGCGCTGCGGCCGCGGTGTTGGAAGTGAAACCGTGCAGCGCACGATCATGATCATGGCGGGCGGCACGGGGGGGCACGTGTTTCCCGCGTTGGCGGTTGCCGAACGGTTAAAACAAGAGGACTGGCGCGTAGTGTGGCTGGGAGCGAAAACCGGAATGGAAGCGACATTGGTGCCCAAACACGGATACGAAGTGGCCTGGGTGCGCTTTTCCGGGTTGCGCGGCAAGGGCTTGCTGCGCGCGTTGGCACTGCCGTTCAATCTGCTCATCGCGTTCTGGCAAAGCGCCCGCGCAATACTCGCGCAGCGTCCCGACGTGGTGCTCGGCATGGGCGGCTACATCAGTTTCCCTGGAGGCATGATGGCGGCGTTCCTCGGTCGTCCGCTCTTGATTCACGAACAGAATTCGGTTGCGGGTCTCGCCAACAAGATTCTGTCGCGCTTGGCCGACGGCGTGCTGCAGGCCTTCCCGGGGGCATTGCCGAGGGCGCGGGTCAGCGGCAATCCGGTGCGCAGGGAAATCGCCGCATTGTCGGCGCCGCGCTCG
>Ga0082335_1004207_pt1 | contig 22083 bp, 25 predicted proteins | sample Subgrocontami58m_FD_72375 | JGI IMG/M metagenome (GOLD analysis project Ga0082335, IMG submission 72375) | Subsurface groundwater microbial communities from S. Glens Falls, New York, USA - GMW37 contaminated, 5.8 m (SPADES assembly) (version 2) ...
ACTGAAGCAAGCCTACTCCTGAACTCGAGTTGAAGTGTCTTTTCAGCGGTGGGAATCAGCCCAAGGTGTCGTTCCGGTAAAACAAGCTCAGAGTGGCGCGACAAGTAGCCAACAACCGGGACTCCAACGCTGTTTGTAATTGCCTCTGTAACCGATTGTAAATGATTCGTGCTGCCGACAAAATTTAGCACGACACCCACAATATCAACCTGAGTGTCAAAATTTTTGAATCCTAATACTGTTGCGGCGGCGCTACGGGAGGTGTGACTTACATCTATTACCAGTATCACAGGGGATCCCAGGAGTTTTGCTACCTGTGCGGTGCTGCCGGTATCATCGGCGCTGGAGTAACCATCATATAACCCCATCACCCCTTCAACTAATCCTATATCGGCTCCCCGCATAGCCCGGTTGAACAATTCCAGAAGCGCCTGGGGCGGTATCATCCAGCTATCCAGGTTCCTGGACTGGCGATTATCCTCTTTTACTATTAATGTATGATAACCGGGATCTATATAATCTGGTCCAACCTTGAAAGGCTGAACTTTGAGTCCGCGGCGACGTAAAGCGTCCATAATACCAACGGCCACCGTAGTTTTTCCAACACTGCTGCTGACTCCAGCGATAACGACACACCCCATCAAATATCCTCCAATATTTCAGTCCTTAGGAAAGACCAGAATGGAGCGGTCGCTAAAAGTCTGGTTGCTTGTTGCCAGTTCTCCGAGAGAAAATGTTTGTTGTTTCTCTTGTTCCAGTGTCAAATCCTGGAAAACCGAAACCCGGATTGATGGAACTATACCTCCGTCCAGTAACTTCCGGGCTACAGTATCCGGCATCAGCTCCCACGGACGCGGCAACACAATAAGGTGACGCCGACTGCGTTTCAACTCGGATATCAGTTCAGCCACATCGGTATCTATCCCTGCCCTCTGGTGCAAGCTAACGATAAGGCTTTCCTCCAGAGTGATGCCTGCCCTGGCGGCAGCCACCTGTGTAGAGCTAATTCCAGGTATAACTTCGACGTTATTCCATTTACAGCGGACCCTCTCTATAAGCTCTCCCGCAGAAACACAGGAGTCACCGGCAGCGCAAACGACGCACCGTTTCCCTTCAGATGCCCTCGTAGCAACTACCTTGAGAACTTCCTCCTGGTTCTTGTAGTCCATAACGAGCTGTTCACCTCTTATCCATGGCTCTGCCGACTTGAGAACGGTGGCAAAGCCAGCCACAACATTGGCCTGCCATAAAAGCTCGCTGCCTAAAACGCTTAAATACTGGGGGTGACCTGGACCTACACCAAGAACTATTATTTTTTGTCCTTCAGACAAGCTAGACCTCCGTAAATTAAATTACAGGTATTGCATGCTCCACTTTATCGGTCACCCTCACCTTAGTCCTCTCCCCTCAAGGGAGAGGAAACTATATTGCAACTTTTCATTTAAGGTTTCGTTAAATTCCCTACTTTATAGCCTCTCGGCGTGACCATTTTGTCTATATAAACAAACGTCTGGGAATTACCGATGATAATAGTAGTGAGCATATCTATGTCCTGCTCCAGAAAATGAGCCAAATCTGTGATTATTACCCTCTGTCCCTTCCGGTACGCATTGGTTACTATTCCCACAGGAGTCCGTGGCGAACGGCGAGTTAAAAGTATTTGTTGGGCTTTCTCTATCTGACGAGTACGTTGCTGGCTTTTTGGATTATACAAAACTATCACCATATCAGCCCTGGCAGAAGCTTTAAGACGCTTCTCAATGGTCTCCCAGGGTATCAAGAGGTCACTCAAGCTGATAGCGGCGAAATCCTGGGATAATGGCGCTCCCAGCAACGAAGCTGAGGCGTTCAGGGCTGACACGCCGGGCACTATCTCCAAATCCAGTTCCGTTCCCGTTTTCCAACCTCTCTCCCTCATCAACTCCCAGACCAGACCGGCCATGCCATAGATACCGGCATCACCGCTGGAAACCAGGGCTACAATCTTTCCATTGCGGACTAAATCCAGCGCAAGTCCGGCCCGCTTTACTTCCTCCATCATGCCCGTGGCAACGACTTCCTTGCCGGTAATTATCTCTGATATAAGCTCTATATAGACTTTATAGCCTATAATAATCCGGCTTTGCTTTATTGCCTCTCTGGCGTGATAGGTTAAATTTTCAAGGTCACCAGGCCCCAGTCCGACTACGTTAAGCTTACCCCTGGAGATTGCTGGCTTTGATGGGTTAATACGGGCTACAGCCACCGTTACCGTATGGCTTTTGTGCTTTGCTACCAATAACGGCCCTTTGGCCATACCTGCGCTTATAAGAGCTGCGGGTTCACATACGCGTGATACACCTTCCACAGCATCGAGATCTTTTTTGCTATAAAACGCTATTGAAACGCCTAGTTTTTGGGCAAACTGAAGCAAGCCAACCTCATCGTTTTTGATATCGATCGAAGCCAGGTTTCGAATGGAAAGATAGCTCAATCCGGATTGCAGGAATACGTTTGTAACCAGAGCCTCTATTCCCTCCATCGGGGTCCCGCGCTTACAGCCAATACCCGCCACCAAATTTTTTGGCCGGTATACTACGGTGTTTTTCATCCTGCTTACTGCATCTGACGATAATATTTTGTCAGATATAATAATGTTGGCGGCAAAATTACCCTGTAACATTTCCTCCAAACTGGACAATAACGTGATGTTCTCCGGCCAGGACAGAGGGGCATTTTCCCCTGAAATATTTCCCAGAGGCCACCACGTTTCCTCACCAGCATCCTGAAAGATAGCCACTGATTCACCGTTGACCAGGGCGGCGCTGGCCTGTGTTAGATTTTCCTCATTCTCTATCTGCCACCCCCACTCTTTTCCCAGTAAGTCCAAACTCAGAGTTCCTATTACATCTGAAGCTGTTGTTATCACTGCCTGTCCATTCAGGATTTTTGCTACATGGCGGGACAACTCGTTAGCGCCACCCTTATGTCCCGACAAAGCGCTGATGGCAAATTTACCCGCGTCATCTACCACCACCATAGCGGGGTCAGTCCGTTTATCTTTCAGGCAAGGGGCTAACAACCTGAAAGCAGCCCCCAGGGCCATGAATAATACCAGACCATCGTAATCTTGAAACAGATAATGCAGCTTTTCTGAGAGTGGTTCAGTGAAAGGTATTACTTCACCACCGGTTTGACTAATTTCAACCAGTTTAGACGGCACATAAAGCTGGCTATTTGGCATTTGGGCTAGTAGCTTTCGTGCTGTTAGCATACCCGGCCTGGTTATGGCGACGATGGCAACCTTTGGTATAAAAGACAAAGTTACTCCCCAAAAATTACTTACGAACACAGACTTTAGCAAAAATTAACCAAAAAGAAAAGGCGAGGTTGAATACCTGGCCTCGCCCCGTTTATTTTCATCACGATTAGCTCAAATATATCAAAAATACTGAGCTGTTGGGTTATCTTGTTGCTCCTACTTTTTCTACAAACACAATGCGGTGGTCTAATTTATCAAGAATCTCCTGTAGTTTCTCTATGGACATGTGTTTTTTCCTGGCCAGAACAGCGGATAAATACCCTTCATCTATTCCCATTTCTTTGCAAAACTGATATCGTGACTTAAAATGACGGCTTATAATATCTGCAAGTAAATCGCGGTAATCTGGTTCTCTCATATATCCTTGCCGGACGCCCAGTCTGGAATCCAGGTCCTGGCAAATCTCGAATATAGGTTCCTCCACTACAGTACGGGGGTCTACACCAGCAAAGGCTTCCCTTAACCTATCTGTCCACACATTTGAAAACTGGTTCCAATCAGGATTTATATCGTAAAATGACTTTACCTCAGAGTATATTAACTTTTGTTGTTTCGTTAGTTCATCGAGGTTAAAAACCTCACCATCTAATGTCTTATAGTAATTCATATTCTTTCTCTCGAAAATCTTTTAAATAATATAACCACTATTTGAATTACCTTTCAGGATTTTCAATGAATTCGACTTCTTTCCCGTTAAAAAAGTATATAACTTTCTGTCGGAATTCTACCGCTACTGTCTTTAAGTATTCCCGAAGCTCAGGAATATTTTCTTCTTTTAATGCAATTCTATATTCCCTACTCTTATCTGCAACGGGAAGGCGGGTATCCGGGTCAGTATATACCCCCTCTGGAAACCCGGGATTTCGTGTCCATGCACCAAACTTGACTAATAAATCTCTTTTTAATTTTGTCCATCTGTTACGTGGATGTAAATCACCACTTCCAATATCGGTATCCTCATGGATTGGCACCAGAAAACGACACTCATAAACTGACACTGCCATACCTCCCTAGGCATAGTTACTACTGGTGGTCCGCTACCGGGTTCGGAATGGTCGTGCCAGTGTATCTGGATTTACCATATCATATACTTGTCTGTATGTCAAGTATCTAAGTCCTGTTTGTTTATTAAGCATGTAGCATAGGTGCAGAACAACTGGTGGGTTGCGCCTCGCTTAACCCAACCTACATTTTCCTCGCCGGGCGGCGGCCATGAGCAAAGCTCTTATCATACAATCGAGACCTCTGGGCAATGCCGCTTTTGTGTATCATGGGATCTAAAGCCTTGCCTACTAAAACGAGAGATGGATTGTCTATGTTCTCACCTTTGACCTTATTTTCAATATCGGCCAGTGTGCCTCTGATAACCATTTCCTGTTCCCAGGACGCCCTGGCAACAATAGCCACAGGTGTCTCTGGCGGGTAACCGCCTTCTATCAACTCGTTAACAACTACAGATAACTGGGGTGTACTGAGAAAAAGGACAATTGTAGTTTGATGCCTTGCTAAATCGGCTATTTTTTCATTTGGGGGCATGGGAGTGCGGCCCTCTAGCCGGGTGAGAATGACAGTCTGAGATATTCCCGGCAGGGTAAGCTCAGCTTTGAGCGTGGCGGCAGCAGCAAAAACCGAGCTAACGCCGGGTACAATCTCGTAGTCGATGCCTTTCTCTTCCAGAAGCGTTCTCTGCTCGTGTACAGCGCTGAACAGGGCAGGGTCTCCGGTGTGCAACCGGACAACCAGTTTGCCTTCTTCTACTGCACCCACCATTAAGCCGACAATCTCTTCGAGGGCCATGGTTGAACTGCGGTATATCTTAGCCCCTTCGTGGGCCATTTTTTCTATGCCGGGGTTGACCAGCGAATCGGTGTAAATAATTACATCAGCCGACTCAATAAGTCGCCCGGCTTTAATAGTGAGTAATTCCAGATCGCCGGGGCCGGCGCCAACGAAATATACCTTACCCTTATCGGTCATAGCTCTACTTTCTTACAATAATCAAGGACATATATTCTATCTTTCTTTGTCCCAAAAGAGAAACATGGCTAACTACCACTTCATCTGGCGAGGTAACTTTACTGATAAATACTGCTTTGTCCGAAAGGTTTAATTCCTTCAACAATTCGAGAATAACGCCCATTGCGCGATTTACTTTTAACAGGACTATGGTATCAAACCGGGATAAAGTTAACTTAAGAGTCTCATATGAGGCGGTTGCCGGTAATATAGCTATACTTTCATCGCCGTCAGCGAGAGGGATTTGAGCCCTGGCTGCTGCTGCCAGTATGGACGAAATACCAGGAATAATCTCGATAATTACCTGCGGGTAGCGCTCCCGTATTAAACGATAAACATGTATGAACGTACCATACAGGAGTGGATCCCCCTCCGTCACAAATACGCAGTCCAGGCCGGTGGAAAGCCTTTGCCAGATCGCTTCTGATGCCTGCCCCCAGTATTTATGTAGCTCCTGAACGTTATGGGTCATTGGGAAATGGAGGTTTAATATCTCCTGTTTGCTCCCGGAATGGAGCTGTACATTTTCGTTAAGAAGGTCTTTAATGATATTCCAGGTATAGCCTGCCTCACCGGGGTTTCCCTGGGGAACGCAGACCACCGGCGCCTGCCGGAGTACGTTGTAGGCCTTCAATGTAATAAGCTGAGGGTCTCCCGGTCCAACCCCAACCCCATATAACATACCGACTTTTTGGACTTGTTCGCTAACCACCACCTTTTTTCGCCGCCTTTAAGGGTAATTTCCATGCACTCAAAATAAAAACGGGATTCAACGATTCAAAGCGAGTTAATGCTCCCGTAGTCTTGCTGCGAGCTATCATAACCATGGTTATCTCTTTTTGCCACATATTTTTTTTCAGGACTTCCAATGCTGTTGATAGATTCTCCACCGAGGCTGCATTCATAACCAGTCTACCTCGTGGAACCAACCGCCGGCAAACTTTTTCCAGAATTCCCTCTAATCTACCGCCACTACCTCCGATAAAAACTGCATCCGGGTCCGGCAACAGGTCCAGCTTATCCGGAGCAATAGCCGGTATAACTTCTACGTTACTGGCGTTAAACTTCTTAATATTCTTCTCAATATTTTTAATATCTGATGGGCTTTTCTCTATGGCGAAAACCTTCCCGTTATTCGCAAGCCTGGCTGCTTCGACGGCTACAGAACCCGAACCAGCCCCTATATCCCAGAGCACACTCGTTTCTCTCAGATTTAACTTTGCAAGCGTGATAACTCTGACCTCTACTCTTGTAATCAGTCCTTTTAGTGGATAACGCTGGAAGAACTCTGAATCGGGGATACCGAGAGTCCAACTACTTATGTTGGTTTTCTTTACCATCCAGGCTGGCCCTCCCCAAAAGCCTTTTCCCTTCGAAATCGGTCATTAAGTACTCTATTGACATTGCTCCGTTGACAAGTTCCCAGCTCTGCCGCGCAGCCAGACGGCAAATTTCGTTAAATAGTTTCGTAGCCATATCGGCAGGGATTATTTCGTAGATATGTCTAACTGTATTAGCCTTTGAGATATTATAAATTACTTCTGATGATGTTCCTATAGCAGACGCCACAGAGGCTAGAAACTTCATGTCCGTTTTCGAACGGGATACATGAGTTTGGAAGTGCCCTGAGGCAATTTTGGATAGCTTGCCTATCATACCGCACACAGTTACCTTTGAAACACCTATCCGTGCACTGGCTTTTAAAGTAAATCCCACCCAATCCCCCATCTGAATAAAGGCAACCTCCGGTAAAGGAATCTGATGCTGTGCGAAAGCCTCACTCCGGGCGCCGGTAGTCAGCACCAGATTTGTATTCCCGTTGGATACGGCTACATTTATAGCTTTAGCGATACAAGCCTTGAAAGCAGTTGTTGAATAGGGTATCACTATACCTGTAGTGCCCAGGATAGATATACCATCAATTATACCCAGGCGTGGATTTAGGGTCTTCCCGGCCAGTTCCTTGCCACCCGGCACCGATATCACGACTCTGACCCCTTTGCTGCCCGATTGTGAGTCAATAATCCCGGCTACAGACTCAGTAATCATACGGCGGGGCACCGGGTTAATAGCCGGGCTGCCTATCTCCAGCCCCAATCCGGGAAGGGTAACCTTACCCACCCCTTCACCACCCTCAATTATTATAACGGGTTCATTCGTCCTTGATACCGTAGAATATATCTCAGCGCCATTGGTAACATCGGGGTCATCTCCGGCATCCTTTATTACGGAGCAGACAGAGGCGTTATCTACGAAATGACAATTATGGACCTGGAAACGTACTTTCTGGCCGGCGGGAAGAGTTATCTCCACCGAATCTACTTTTTCACCCGTTGACAGAAAAATAGCGGCCGCTTTTGAAGCCGCTGCGGCGCAGGCGCCAGTGGTGAATCCTGTTCGCAGTTCCTTTTTTATCTGCAAAGAGCCCGTTTGTTTTTGTTTCAGCAAACAACACCCACCTCCCTGAGTCTATCAAGAGCTATATCTATCATTCTGTCATCTACACCCAGGGTTTTAGCCAAGCGGAACTGAATATGGGGATAGCTCTCTTTTGCCCTTTCAACCGCAGGTTGGATATTATCGTATAACACTTTGCCTGGAAACAGGAGATAAGGGACTACAACTACCACTTCGACGTTTTGTCTTACTACTGAGGCAATAGCTGCTTCAATAGTGGGAAAACCAAATTGGGCCTGGGCTGGCTCGACCCGAACCTTTCCACCATAAACATCCACCATACCTGTTACCAGTTTATACAGGTTCTCACCTGAATCATATAAAGGCCGGCTGCCTCGCACTACCAGGACAATCCCTTTAGATTTGTGGTTTTTTTCCGTTCCTGAGTTCGTAGCACTGTCTACACGTTCAACCACAATCTGCATCAACCTTGAATCTACACCCAGTGGTCGGGCATATACGAGAGAAGCGCCCGGTATAAGGGGTTGCAGTTGCTCCAGTTGCTCAGGGATTTCTAACTTAATGTGTTTCCCTTCAAACAGGAAAAAGGGCAGGACGATTATTTTACTGGAACCCTCTTCAGCCAGTCCCATAATTGCTTCTTTCAATGTCGGCTGTGTAAACTCGAAACCAGCCATCCTTACTTTCGACCCGTTGCCCAGACGGCAATACAGGCGGCGCACTACTTCCTGCAGACCGATGTCGGTATCTTTCCCCCGGCGGCTACCGTGGCCCAACAAAACAATATCCATAGCTATATCACCCCGTAACCTGTCTTTGAACTAGTTTCTTTCGACGGGAATAATGCTCCCATAACAGAGAAAAGGTAAAACCCAGGACTAACCATAGTATTGTTTGTCCGGCGAAAGAAAGAACTCTAAATTGCCAGACTAATTCCATAGGCATACGTACTTTGTCCGGATTAGAGGGCATAAGTACAAAGAGAAGGGAGGCATAAACAGCATATCCTATCAAAACGACGTATAACCGGTTTTTATACACACTTCCAGTAATACGCCTTCCAAGAACCTGATATGCAGCCACCGCGATAGCCATTCCCAGGGTTGACAGGGCAATAAAACCCAGAGTAATAGTTTGTCTGTAGGCGATCGTTTCTGGTTCACCTACACCAGGGGGATTGGCCGGATATTTGAAAAAGGGTAACGCCGCCACCGACCAATATGCAAAGGCTGTCAACATCAATCCCTTGAGCCGTTGACTTGAGCCTGGCAACCAGCTATTAAAAAGGGCATACGGCCCAGCAAACAGGCTCCCCAGAATAGCCCCCAATACCACTGTGCCTACGAGTAACCCTATCTTCTGGAGACCTCTGGAGACGACTTCTGCTTCTGAGGTAGCGAATGCCTTTTCAATGGCCAGCGCTTTTTCTATTACCGGTTCGGTGAATAGGATATGGAACAATCCCATGGCCAGTCCACCCAGCATACCGGCCAGGACAGCCACTTTTAGAGCCATTGTAAGACGTATTTCTGGCATAAATTACCTACGATTACTAATGACAGGGAAAGCCAGCAACATGGCGAGCATCATGGAAGAACTCATGCAGCCACGTCAACTGGGTTGCTGTTTGACCGGCAACAGTGTTGATTATTTGCCCCTGGTCAAAACCAACAGCGAACAAAATGATAGTTGATAAGACCATAGGTAATAAATACCACCACGGAAAACGAGATTGTACTCTTGATAAAACCCTTACTGACATTAGTGGCCTCCTCGATAAAATTAACTTAACCGTTTGCCCAATTACTATAGATTTTGAGATATCCTGTGTATTTTCCCCTTTTATCACTCCTTTTGGTTGGTTAAACTTTCTATAGCCAACAATATAAGCGCATTAACCGTTGCCGCTGTTACAGCGCTACCTCCCCGTGTACCTTTAACGGTGATAAAAGGGGTATCCCTTTTTGCCAGTTCCGTTTTTGCCTCCGATGCTGCCACGAAACCAACTGGCATTCCGATTATTATAGCTGGCATGGCTTTTCCTTCATCTATCATATCCAGTAGAGTTAGCAACGCAGTGGGTGCATTACCTATAGCTACCAGGGTGCCATCCAATTTATGTCCCAGGCTGCGCATAGCCGCTGCTGTCCTGGTCATACCACCGGTATTATTCCCATTTACTTTAGGCGTATCCAGAGCACAGTGTATCTGGCATCCAAAAGTTGCAGCAAGTTTTGAATTTATTCCTGCGACTACCATATGGACGTCTGTAAATATATCCTTACCCTTTTGTATTGTTTTTATAGCTGTGTCAATTGATTTAGGATGGAATAGTACCTGTCTGGACATCTCCGGCTCCCCTGACGTATGTACAATCCGAGTCACCACCTGAAACTCCCGTGGGGTAAATTTTAAGTCGGGCAACAATCCGACGATTATTCTAAAGCTTTGCGCCTCGATGTCACCCGGTGGTAATGAGTAAGTTTCTAACAAATTACGCTTTTGCCGTATCATAATCCCTGCTCACTTAAAACAAAAGTCTCCCGCCTTGAAAAGGGCGGGAGACTTTCAAACTCTTATTTTGTTATCTTGAAAAGAAGATAAATAAGATTGATTGCATCCCTAGCCTCTCCGCGAAGGCCCACGGTGCTGGCGAAGGCTGGCGGTCTGGCTTATCCCCGAAATATCGGGGAATTACAGTTGCGGGACAGCGCCGGAATTGCACCGACTTCGCCAATGTCTTGAAAGACTCCCTAGCCATATTTATTTAAATTATGTCCTGAGTCTATCAGAGAAAATAAGCCAAGTCAAGGCACAGGAAGCTAAAAAAGAGCCGCCTTGTCTATCGACATAAACCATCCAACCATATATAACAAATATTACAGCAACTCCCTGAATAATAGGTTACCCGGAGGAGTCGTATTGTGTGACGCTTATCAGGGAAATTGTCACTCTTACAGGCAAAACACATATAATTCAACTGTATTAGTAATAACCCTGAACCTTATTATCTTCCAAAGTGCAAACAACGTAACTTTTACCATAATAATACGATATTTTACTAATATTTTACGTATGTATTCATTCTGGTTAACGTTTATTTTGACAATTGATATATATTTAAGATAAAATTAGCATATTGTAATTATTTGTGTTTCAAAGAAGTGACTAAATATTTAGGAGGAGATTTGTGAGAAAAACGTATTGGTTGCTTATAGTTGCACTCATTGCTTCATTTATCATCAACCCGATGACAGCCCTGGCCGATAAGGGTGACCGCGAGGATGAACACGATTCCCAACAGATTTTGGTGAAGTTCAAGGGTGGCGTGGCAGAAACTGAAAAAGATAAAGTTCACGGCAAACACGGTGGTAAGGTGTTAGGGGTGATACCCGGTATAGATGTTCAAATAGTTGAAGTAGGCGAAGGGCGGTCTAAAGAAAAGAAAGATGGTTACCGCAAGGAAACCAATATAGAATTCGCTGAGCTAGACTATGTAGCTTATGCAATTGCCACTCCCAACGACCCGTCGTTTGGTAACCAGTGGGGGATGACAAAGATACAAGCCCCTGATGCCTGGAATCTTACCACCGGTAGCTGCAGCGTGAAGGCCGCAATCCTTGATACTGGAATTGACCAGAACCATGAGGACTTGGCTCTAAAAGTAGTAGCCAACCGGAACTTCACAAACAGCCGGACGGTAGACGACCAATACGGCCATGGCACTCATGTAGCCGGAATTATAGGGGCTTCGACTAATAACAGCAAGGGAGTAGCTGGCGCAGGATACAACACGTGTCTGATGAACGGCAAAGTGTTGGGAGATAACGGATCGGGTAACTATAGCTGGATAGCTAGCGGTATCACCTGGGCTGCGAACAATGGCGCCAAGGTAATCAATATGAGCCTGGGCGGCGGGTCACCTTCATCCTCACTTGAAACCGCAATTAACTATGCCTGGAGTAAAGGCGTGGTGATAGTCGCCGCAGCCGGGAATAGCAACACAAATTCCCCAAGCTATCCCGGTTATTACAGCAACGTTATAGCGGTCGCTGCCACGGACAGGAATGATGTCAAAGCGAGTTTCTCCAATTATGGCTCGTGGGTTGATATAGCTGCTCCCGGTGTAGATATTTACTCGACACTGCCAAATCACAATAACCGTATTGGGTTAAAGAACTACGGCTATCTAAGTGGAACTTCAATGGCTACTCCATTTGTAGCCGGTGTGGCGGCGCTGGTTGCTGCCAGGTACCCGGCATGGACAAACAATGACATAAGAAACCGGTTACTGGCTTCGACCGACCCCACTACTGGCTTTAGTACCACACTGGGCAGAGTGAATGCTTTAAAGTCCGTGCAATAAACTGTTCATAATCCAATTAGAGGTGCGCCCCGGATATCGGGGCGCACCTTTTTATATTTCGGTATCCATGCGAGCCAGTGTGGTTCCCCTCTGGTCAAGAAACTCAAAGGTAAGCTTGCCACGCTGTTTTAATGCATATATGCTCGCCTCTGCAACGGCTGTAGGTCTTACGATAACCTGAGCATAGGCCATTTTGGGGTCCGGTTCGTCCAGTTTTAGCCTTACCTGTAAAGAAGAGCCAGTTTGGTTAATCGATGTTATGGATATCAGGTATCCTGGGTTTGGCTTCGGACCCAGTGTAGCCACAATGTAGAAATTTTCTTTAAAATCGGCCTGCGTTGGACGGGTTGAATAATACTTAGTCCAGTCCATCCCGGTCACAACTGCATAAACGGGCTGATCAGAGAGAATGGCCCAGGCCTGGGGTTCCTTTGGTTCTTTGAAAGATAAACTTCCCGAACTATTATTACAGCCCGACATTGTAAGTCCTCCAATTAACATCAGCGCGCCTATTAATCTCCATAGCTTCGTCATCTTGCCCTCCTTAGTCTGACGACTACAAGTGGCTTCCGAATGCTACTATACCACTGAATACGAATTAATGCACAAACAAATTGCCTGTCTTAATCAATATTCCTATTGACAAGGTTCACAACCCGTGTTATATATTAAACGCAAAGTCCCCACCATATTCTTTTACGCTTCAATAATTTCAAGTAATAATTTTACTCCAGATGCTCCAGACTGAAAAGGTTCATAAATCTACGCTCCTTTTATTATTTACCTTGGAAAGGGAGGTGATGCCTATAGCGAGTGAAGTGGGCCCATCACCTGCGTGGCAGGTGTTGGGGAACACGATAGAAATTAATCCCACAATGTTACTTTAAAGGAGGATTTATTAAAGTGAACAGACTAGCAATTCTAGGTATATTGATGTTGATAGTATCCCTTACTCTGACTGGGGGTCAGGCTTTGGCAGATAAATTGACCACGTTTGACAGCCAGGGAAACGATAATGTTTTGAATGCGCCCAAAGCTGCCTGCGCTCGCATTCAAGATGGTAGTATCAAAGACTCGGCGGGCAATCCGATCGTTCTGGGTTACGATCAATACGGTTATAACTATCAGGCTCATATGTTCAACGGGACTTATGACAGCGTTGACCGTAAATTAGACGGTAAATACTGGGGTTCAACGGGGGATTATGTTGACGACAAGCTGATGATGAAGTGGAGCGACTCTTGGTTGGCAAATGTTGACTGCGATGGAGACGGCAAATTGGACAGGGGTCTTGAAAACGGAGTATCGGGCGGTATCAGCAAAGGTTGGGAAACTAATCACGTTCAAGGTAATTATTTGGATACCGATGGTGTTCTCCAGCACTATACATGGTTTGTTAAGATAGTATGGACGGGGCCGGGAAGTCCTTTGTGGGGACAATATACCGTTATCGAAGAGATCTATAACGACCCAGCAGGCGGCTTCCATGGCGTCTTTGACAAGATTCCTTCTCCGGGCTTCGGCCAGAATGACCATTGGACAGACTTACCGTAGTAACTCGTGTGCTCGCATTTTTAGGGCGGCTCCGTTGAATCGGGGCCGCCCTATTCTTTCAGCCCTCTAAATCGTGCCATTTCCTTCTGCTGTATTGTTAATATCAGCCTTCGCCTGAAGCCACCACATTATCCTATAAGGTTTAAACATATCTACATCTCGTGTATTTTCAAACAATTTATGTCCGATTCACCTGAGTGAGTTAGCCCCATTCATGGACAGTAAGACCAAAAACCCCTCGCTTGTTCTTTTTTACAGCTTGCTTTTCTATCTGAAATAGCCTAGAATAAACTAAATTTTAACCGGAGGTTTTGGCTTTGGTTTCTCCTTTAGAGGGCATTCGTATCCTGGACTGGACAATCTGGCAACAGGGGCCGGTAGCCACTGCTATGCTCGGCGACCTGGGGGCTGAGGTTATAAAAATCGAGGAAAGGGTAGCTGGAGACCCCGGGCGCGGTATGAAGCGGGTGCGGGGTCTGGGAGCAGAGTTACCCGGTGGGCGCAATTTTTACTATGAGAATAATAACCGCAACAAAAGAGGTATAGCTCTCGACCTGCGTAAAACACAGGGTAAGGAGATAATATATAGACTTACAGAAAAAGCCGATGTCTTTGTCCAGAATTTCCGGCCCGGTGTTGCTGCACGTCTGGGACTAGATTATGTCAAACTCAAGCAATACAATTCCAGGCTTATATATGCTACGGCTTCGGGATATGGCCTAAAAGGTCCGGATAGCGGGGAACCCACCTTTGATTATCTGGGGCTAGCCCGCTCCGGTATAATGAATGCAGTCGGGGAACCCGATACCCCACCGCAGGGGATGGTTGGTGGTCTCGCCGACCAGATGGGGGCGATTTTTCTGGCCTATGGCATCCTGGCCGCACTATTAACCCGTGAGCGTCTGGGTATCTCTCAGGAGATTGATGTTTCCCACTTTGGCGGCATGATTGCCTTTCAGAGCTTAAACGTAGTAGCAGCCTGTCTGGTAGGTCAGGATTTACCTCGGCAGGAAAGGGCTAACTCCTTTAATCCGATGTGGAACCACTATAAATGCAAAGATGGCAAATGGTTAGCCCTGGCCCACCTCCAACCCGATAGACACTGGCCTATGTTATGCGAGGCAATGGGGATTTCTCACCTGGAGAAAGATCAGAGATTTGCCGATGCTGTTAGCCGTGAGAAAAACGCCAGGGAGATTGTTGCCATTCTGGATAATATATTCGCTACACGCACCTGCGCCGAATGGATGGAATATCTCAAATCTCAGGGGGATTTCATTCTATCGCCTGTCAATCGTGTCGCCGAACTGGTCTCCGACCCGATGGCGATAGCTAACGGTTATATAAAGGAATTTGACCACCCTACTCTGGGGAAGGTGAAACTGCCGGGCATACCGGTGAATTTCACTCAGACACCAGGCTCTATAAGATTGCCGGCGCCGGATTTCGGTCAACATACCGAGGAGGTATTGATGGAGTTAGGCGGATATTCCTGGGACGATATTGAAAAGCTAAAACAGGAAGCGGTAATATAAATTGAAATAAAAAATCCCCCTACGCCCCCTTTAATAAAGGGGGTGGGATTTAAGAGGTAAGTGATAATATGGTTACAGCAAAGATTTCTGCAATGGACAGGGTAAAACACCTCTATGAAAACCGCAGCTTACGGGCTAAAGAGCTACGCGCACAGGGCAAGAAAATCATCGGCTACTTTTGCTGCTACCCACCTATAGAATTTCTTACTGCTTTGCATTTGGTCCCTTTCCGCATTCAGGGTACCGTTAAAGAGCCGATTACTAAGGCCGATGCCTACTTGGAGACCATCATGTGCCCTTTTATGCGAAGCTGTTTCGACTTGGCATTAAAAGGCCAATACGACTTCCTGAACGGCCTGGTGGTGCCCCATAGCTGCGACACTGTCCAGCGTATCTATGAAATATGGCGGCACTACCGTAAGCCTGAGTACACCCATTTTATCAATGTACCCCATATGCTGGATGCCACCTCTTACGAATTCTTTAAACGGGAACTGGAGAGCTTCCAGCGAAGCTTGGAGGAATATACGGGGTTAAAGCTGACACAAGAGCGACTGGATAAAGCAATTGGCCTCCACAACCAGAACCGCTCGTTGCTCAGGGAGTTGTATGAATTGCGTAAGACTGAGCCGCCCCTTATATCGGGCGCCGAGATTACCCAGTTGCAGGTAGCGGGTATGGGTTTGCCAGTTGAAGAATATAATGAACTCATCAGACAGGTAATTCAGGAGGTAGACTCTCTACCAAACCGGCCTGAACCCAAGCCCCGGTTGCTGGTCTTTGGCAGCGAGATGGATGATTCGTCATTTATTCAACTGGTGGAGGACTGCGGAGCGAACGTGGTGATGGACGATCTGTGCACCGCCACTCGCTGTTTCTGGCAGGACGTGAAAGCCACACCCGACCGCTTAGATGGACTGGTAGATCGTTACCTGGGTGGGATTAATTGCCCCCGCACCTACCGCCCCAAGACAGGCTCGCACAAAGAGGATGTGGTAAACCGCTTTGGCTATCTGCTTGACTATGCACGGGATTTCGGGGTGCAGGGAGTGGTTTTCTATATAATCCGCTTCTGCGACACCTATGAGTTCGATGTCCCCGACGTGCGAGACTATCTCGAAGAGAATGGCTTCCCCGTCCTGCATCTGGAGGATGACTATAGCGTGTTCACCATCGGCCAGTTGCGGACGCGGATACAGGCTTTCCTGGAGACGATGGGGTAAGGTGAGGTGAAGCGAAACGCAACCCACCATATCAACAGAAGAACTAGGTGTCGCATTACTGCGTTTACGATGGATTTCGCCCCGACTGCAATGGAGCTACACCCATCCTACAAACTAGCGGCGATGGTTACAGATTTAATGGCTGAGGTTGGAATAAAATGTGTTTGGTAACAAACTCCTCTTTATACCAAAGTAATTTGGGGGGTCCAAATTGAGTTCAAAATCAAGCAGGAGCTTAGAAGACAATGACGCCCAAGTACAGAAAGCTACGGTTAAACAGCACAGTGAGGAGTTGAAACTAATTGAAGATTTGCTTACTCAATGTCGTCGTAGATTCACACGATTAGGTTCCTTTACCATCGGAGAAGATAACCGTCTTGGATATGCACAGCTTTTGCTGGCAACGCGGGGCTTCAACTCCTTGCATTGCGCATACGAGTTGCTTCAACTGGGTTATTACACGCAGGCAATGACGCTTGTACGCTCTACGATGGAGGATAACCTACTTCGGTGGACTCTGAAAAATGCAAAGACACTCTAGATGCAATTCTTGAGGGAACCGGTAAACTTGGAAAAAAACAACTCACCTATGCTGAGATGGCTAAAAGGCAAGGCGATGAATTCCTTAAGGCATGGACGCACAACTACGGCGCTATGAGCGAATATGCCGCGCACGCGAGAAAAAACTCCCTCAAGACTCTTGTCGACCCAGACACACATGATCTGCGACTAGGTGGTCTGTATGATCGCGTGCTGTTCATCGGTACCTTTGATGCATTATTGGGTGCCGCCATCGGCACGGCAGGCGTCCTCGCTAAGGTACTTGGTGCAAACGCTCTACCTTGGCAGCGAGAGTGCCTTCCCATGTTTAAGGCCGCCGCAGACTGGCGGAAGAAGGTCGCTGCTAAAGTCGAGGTAGGGGAAAGCGTGTAAGAATCGTAGGTCGGGTTTCCCAACCCGACCCTCTGTCAGGGCTATTTCTAATCTCTTGCATTGTTTTCCTTACCTTGATATAGTAATACTGTTGGAAAGTCAGACAGAAGGAGTTTCACATGCCGGAGTTAGTCCAGGTACGCAAGAAGGCACAGGTTACCCTGCCCCAATCTGTTCGCCAGGCACTCAATATTGAAGAGGGCGATTTCCTGGATGTCAGGGTCGAAGGCGGTGAAATTGTGCTGCGGGTGAAGAAGCTGGTAGACAAGGAGCAGGCATGGTTCTGGAGCAAGCGCTGGCAAGAAGGAGAAAAAGAAGCCGAGGAAGATATACGTTCAGGGCATGTTCACAACTTTAATAATGTCAAGGAGGCAGTAGCCTTTCTCCACAAGCGAGCCAGGAAACATTCAGGCGAATCTGACAGGACTTAGCCTGCAATGTCTGTCCAGTTTAGCGAGCGGTTTGTAAAACAGTATGAACGATTACCCATAACTCTACAAAGGAAGGTGGATAAAGCTCTTCGCCTCCTTGATTCGGACTTCAGACATCCAGGTTTACAGTCTCATCCCTTGGAAGGGGTAAAGGGCATCCTTGCAGCCCATGTAGATGATAAGTACCGCATGACTTTTGAGCGGCGCGGAGGCAAATTTTTCATGCGTAATGTTGACAACCGTGATGAATGCCTCAAAAATCCTTAGCGGTAAGCCCAGTAAGATATATGACTATGTAGGGTGGGTAAAGCGAAGCGCAACTCACCACATCAGCAGGATAAACTGGTGCGTCGCATTACCGCATTGGCGGTGGGTTTCGCCCCTACCAAATCGGGGCTACTACCACCCTATCGGCTAAACCTTCTTGAAGGTTGAGCAACTGTATCAAAAGAGATACAATACTATAGTAAGTTGAGTGATTTGGAAGAAAAGCTACAGGTAATACGAGAAGCGGTATCTCAGTATGGACTCCTATTAACTGCGCATGCGGATGAAGAAGCCAGAGAAGAAGATTTTTCATTACATGACATTCATGAGGCAATCAATGCAGGGGAAATCATTGAGGATTATCCAGACCACAAGCGAGGACCTTGCTGCCTTATTTATGCTAATCTGAGCAATGGTAGAAATCTGCATCTGGTAATCACAACGGAGAAAATACCGACCAGGGTTATTACCGTATACGAACCTAAACAGCCTTATTGGCTCACGCCAAAGCAAAGGATGAGAGCAAGATGAGATGTGACCTCTGCGACGGTGAATACCAGGAAAAAACTGTGGTCAGAAACTATAAATGGCGCGGGGAAACCATTGTTATTGAAGGTGTACCAGTTCTTATTTGCAGTCGCTGCGGCGATACACTTGTTCGCGAGGACACTATAGCCGTGATTGATGAATTATTGGAAAAGAAGGCACCACCTCATGAATTTGCGCCAATCTACCACTTCCCAACAAAAGTGGCCTGACTCTCAGACACGTGGCTAGCAACAAGCATTCCATGTACTTCGCCGGCATTGACATTGGCTCCACCATGACCAAAGTGGCCATAATGAATGAAGGCCCGGTGGCCTCGGTTATCGGCCCTACCGGGCCGGAGCACCGCCGTCTGGCCCACAAGGTCATGGAGACGGCTCTTATCCAGGCCCATATCCCCTTTACAGAGATAAACTACATCATTGCTACAGGCTACGGGCGGATCAATGTCCCTTTTGCCGATAGACAGGTTACCGAGATCTCCTGCCATGCCCGGGGGGTGAACAGCCTCTTTCCATCCGCTCGCACCGTCATTGACATAGGGGGGCAAGACTGTAAGGCCATCCGGTTGCTGCAAAACGGGCGGGTAAAAGAGTTCGTCATGAATGATAAATGCGCCGCCGGCACGGGACGTTTCCTGGAGGTGGTGGCGCAGAAGCTGGGATTGAAGCTGGAGGAGTTGGGCGAGCTATCCTTACAAGCATCAGCCCCCGTCAGAATCAGCAGCACCTGTACCGTTTTTGCTGAGCAGGAAATTATATCTCATCTAGCCGATGGCGCCAGTATCGGGGCTATTATAGCTGGCATTCATCAAGCTATCGCCGAGCGTATTGGGAACATGGTGAATAGGATCAGGATAGAGCGGGATGTGGTGATAACCGGGGGAGGGGCCAAGAATATCGGACTGGTCAAAGCGCTGGAAGCCAGGTTGGGATGCCCTGTCCAGGTGCCGCCGGAGCCACTGCTCTCGGGATGCATCGGCGCGGCTCTGCTAGGTAAGGAATATACTCTTCAGGCACAACAGCGGGGACAAAACTTGCCCATAAAAGAACGAAAGTTAGGGTCATAGAATAATTTATAACCTTCTGGGCTTACTCCCTTAATTAGTTTTAACTTTTAAGTTGTGGCTTTAACTTATGAGATTTGAGCTTTGATTTAACATCAAATTTCCCCTGTGCAATCTATCGAACAAAACAACAAATCCCTACCTATCTTATGTTATAATAAAGCAGTTTAACCCTTGGGAGTCCTTTTATGACTGACCTACCACGGTTATTAGCTGCCCATCCATTTAACGTAGCCTATTTCTCCATGGAGGTAGGCGTTGACCCGGCTATGCCCACCTATAGCGGCGGCCTGGGCGTATTGGCCGGGGATACCTTGCGCGCTGCAGCCGACCTGGGTGTACCGATGGTGGGAGTCACACTGCTGCATCGCAAGGGTTATTTTCAACAACACCTCGACGCCAATGGAAACCAAACAGAGAGCCCCTCCATCTGGTCCCCAAAAGAATTCCTGGAACCGATGCCTTTCGAGGTACCTGTTACTATCGAAAGAAGGCAGGTACTGGTGGGCGCGTGGCGCTACGTAGTCTACGGTACAGGCGGCCATCCTGTTCCGGTATACTTTTTAGATACAGCTTTACCACAGAATTCCCCATGGGATCAGACCCTCACCGATTTTCTTTATGGAGGAGATGAACACTACCGGCTATGCCAGGAAGTCGTCCTGGGGTTAGGGGGAGTAGCTATGCTCAGGGCTATCGGACACGACAGGATTCGTACCTATCATATGAACGAGGGACATTCAGCCCTGCTTACCTTGGCCCTGCTAATGGAGAGGACGCACAACCAGAAGCGTAACCTTCATGCTTTGACCAAATCTGACGAAGAAGCCGTCCGGCGACATTGTGTGTTCACCACTCATACTCCGGTCCCCGCTGGTCAGGACCAGTTTTCCATCGAGTTGGTACAAAGCGTACTTGGTGACGTACCAACTAAGATTTTACAAAATACCGAGTGTTGCACGGTTGGGGTTCTGAACATGACTCATCTGGCGTTGGCTTTTTCCCACTATGTAAATGGAGTCTCCCTGCGTCACGAGGAAATATCCAACAGTATGTTCCCTAATTACCCTATAAACTCTATCACTAACGGAGTTCACGCTGTAACCTGGACTTCGTCACCTTTTTGTCAACTATATGACAAACATATCCCGGAATGGCGCCGTGATAACCTTTACTTGCGTTACGTTATAAGTATCCCTCTCGATGACATCCGCCAGGCCCATGAGGAGGCCAAACGAAATCTATTGGCTGAGGTTCAAAAACATTCAGGTATAACCTTCGACCCGGGGCTATTTACAATTGGGTTTGCCCGGAGAGCAACAGCCTACAAACGGGCAGACCTGCTATTTTCCGACATAACAAGATTAAAAAGAATCTCTCAGGAGGTGGGCCCTATACAGGTTATTTATGGCGGTAAGGCTCACCCAAAGGATAATAGCGGTAGGGAACAAATTAAACGCGTCTTTGATGCCGCAGCTACTCTTAAAGATACTATCCGCGTTGTCTACCTGGAAGAGTATAACATGGCGCTGGGAAAGTATCTCTGTTCAGGCGTTGACCTCTGGCTAAATACACCCCTTAAACCCATGGAGGCATCGGGAACTAGCGGGATGAAAGCTGCTTTGAATGGAGTGCCAAGTCTGAGCGTCTTAGATGGCTGGTGGATTGAAGGAAATGTTGAGGGCATAACCGGCTGGTCTATTGGCGAAAACTCGGCGACAGAGGGCAACCCCGACATCGAAAGTGCATCCCTGTATCACAAACTTGAGAGTATTATCGTTCCCATGTTTTATCAAAAGCAACTTGAATTCACAAAGATCATGCGCTGGGCGATTGCCTTGAACGGTTGTTATTATAACGCACAGCGAATGGTTCTCCAGTATCTGGAGAATGCATACATGGCTACCAACAAATCCTAGTTCGGAGAAAAACGTATCGTGGGTTTCACGATAGTAGAGGTTTGTTACCTTTCCGGGGAACAACTCTGCGCCATGACAAAAAATAGCGAAAGCTAAACGAAAGCGGAATAGCAGGAGAGGGCAATGGAATCCAGAGAGCAACGAAGCTCTAATTTCATCTTGATACTGATTGCTGTCAACGCTGTACTGCTTATTGCCAAATTGGCGCTACCGGACCTGGATTATGTTCTCGGATTGCACGCAAGAGGCTGGTTGGATAGCCCCTGGACATTTATCACCAGTATGTTTATTCATGCCGATATCTGGCACATTGCGACAAACATGCTAACGCTATATTTTTTTGGGACTTTCCTCGCCTCAGTTGCCGGCATTGCCAGATTCCTCATCGTTTATTTTCTGGGAGGAGTAGCCGGCGGACTCCTCTTCATTCTTCTATCTCCGCCCAACTCTGTAGCCATAGGAGCCTCAGGGGCTGTTTTTGCCGTAGGCGCCGCAGTAGCAATAATAA
>Ga0082335_1004213_pt1:7500-22078 | contig 22078 bp, 11 predicted proteins | sample Subgrocontami58m_FD_72375 | JGI IMG/M metagenome (GOLD analysis project Ga0082335, IMG submission 72375) | Subsurface groundwater microbial communities from S. Glens Falls, New York, USA - GMW37 contaminated, 5.8 m (SPADES assembly) (version 2) ...
GAAGACGTTCAACCGGTATTCCGGCACGTTTTCAATGCGGGCGCCATAATAGATATCCTGCGAGACCTTGCCGGCGGGAGTCAGCGCATTATATGCCGCCGTGCCGGGCATCGGCCGGGTCTTGTCGTACACGGTCTTGGCCGTCCAGAGCCACGATCCGTTGACCACGGCCTGGAAGTTTCGCATCGGCGTCCAGATCACCTCCGCCTCGGTGCCTTCGATCCGGTTCTTCAGGTCGGTCGTTCGCCAGCGGAGCAAGCGCGAACTGCGGAACGGGCTGGTCGGACCGAACAGCGTGGTGCTGAAGTTGAGCGGTTCCTCGAGGTTCGATTGCTTGGCGCCGTCGTCGAGTTTCTGGTTCTCGCGTTCGCCGCGGAAGAACGACAGCGTCCCGACCACCTTGCTGTTGAACATGTTCATCTTCGCGCCGAATTCGTAGTTCACGCCCTGCTCGTTCTTGATGTTCGCGAACGCGCCGCGCGCACTGAGCACATCGCGGAACTGCTGCAGGGACGTGATCGTCTGACCGGCGTAGCTGAAGGAACGGCCGGGCGTGCCCCCGGCGCCGAAAGCCACGAGGTCGTTATACCAAAGGGTTTCGTCGCCCGGGAAGAAACCGCCGACATTGCCGGAGTTGAACTTGAACAGCTTCGACCACGAGCCGTAGACGCTCAGGTCGCGGGTGAGCGCAAACGAGGCGCCGGCCATGGCGGAACGACCCTTTTGCTCGAGCGGGATGGTGCGTTGATACGATTTCGAGTGGCCCCAGACGTCTTCCGGATAGGCATCCGGATTCGAGATCATGTCTGGCGTGAAAATGTACCACGGATAATTGTTCGACTGATCCTGCCAGCGCTCCCAGCGTTTCTCCTCGCGATAACCCGCGAGCAACGTCAGCCGATCGTTCAGCAGCCGGCCCTGATAATTGACGTAGTGCCCTTGCAACGTCGGTCGATAGCCGTCGAGGGCATTGCGATCATCCTGCCAGTACACGCTGATGTCCGGGTAAATCTCCGCGCCCGGATCCCAGTTCGTGTAGATTTGGCGGACCGGCTTGATGTTGCCGTTGCGATCCCGAATCACCTGGTTCACCGGGACCTGGCCGAAATCATAGGCCTTCGGGTTCACCGCATAGTCGGGATTCGACGTGAGGTTCCGCGCGCCCGGCAGGAACGCCAGGTTCACGTCGCTCGCGGCGGCCTTGCCGAGGTACTGCTGCCGCCACTCCGAGTGCTGGAACCCGACGAGGACCTTGTTCTTGATCGGCCGGAAATCCTTCGCGAACACCAGATCGACCGTATGCGTGTCCTGGGTGCGCCAATAGCCCGAGCCACCTGCGCCGAGCCCCACGTTCCAGTGGATCCCATCGGCATACGGCGTCGTGATGGCGCCATTGCCGAAGTTATTGAAGTTCGAATTGTCGCGGGTGAGCGCGTATTGGCCGCTCAGCCACTCGAAGGGCGCAAACTCCAACTTCGCCGTCAGGGTCTTGACCTCATTGTCGCTCCACGACCCGCGGCTGGTATAGTTGAAGGCTTTGTCGAAAATCGACTGGCCGCTCGCCGTATATACGTAGGCGCCTCCCTTGACGGCGGTGTACGCGGGCAGGCTCCAGTTGCCCGTCGCAATGCGCTTGTTGTTGATATAGGTTGCATAAGCCACCGTCGGCGTGGTGGTGGCCTGCACCACGGTCGTGCCGTTTGGTCCGGGGACGGAGTTGGACAGGGTGGCCGTGGAGGTGCCGTACTGCCCGGAGCGGGCGGCATCCCGCCAGCCCGCGAAGTCGCTGTAGATCCAGTCGAAGTCGTTGTAATTGAATTTCTCGTGGAGGAATTCGTAGTCGAGCGTCACGCGCACCTTGCCGCTGTCGAAGGGCACGATCGTCACCGACGGGGTGACGTTGAAGTTCTTCTTGAACTCGTACCGCCGCTCGCCCGTGGTGTCCTCCCAGCCGCCGACGACGCGGAACGCGGCCTTCTTGGTCAGCACGCTGTTGTGATCGAACTGCAGGCGATCGCCGCCGTTGCCGTCGAACTTGTAGGTGAACGACGTCGGCACCTTGGCGAAGGTCGCCTTCTTCGTGACGTAGTTGATCACGCCGCCGGGATAGCCCTGGCCGAAGAAGACCGCCGCCGGCCCCTTCACGATTTCGACACGGTCCACGTTGTCCAGATTGTAGGCCGTGTAGCGCAGGATGCCGTCGCGCATCAGCGTATTTACGGAGAAACCACGCATGGTGAAGCCGCCCTGCGGGGTCGCCTCGTTGGCCGGCACGCGCATGGCGAACCGGGTGTCGCCGGAGGCAGCCGCCGAATAGCGGAACAGGTCCGTCAACGATTTCGCGTTGGTGTCGTCGATGAAGTCGCGCGACAGCACCGAAATATTCAGCGGGATGTTCTGGATTTCCATCCCGATGCGGGTCGCGGTGACTGAATTCGTCTTGAGGTAGCCGTAGTCTTTTTCGTCGCGGACTTCGAACGGCGACAGCGCCTGCACGCCTTCGTCGGTGCGCAGTGCGCCGGCCATCGAGCCGGTGCCCGCGGTGGCGGGCGCGGCCGGCGCGGGGGCCGCGGGTTTGATGGCGGGCGTGGTGGGGCCGCGGGCCTGGAATTCGGCGAGTTGCTTGCGCAGCATCGCATTTTCCTCTTGGAGCCGGCGGAGCGCGTCGGCGTCACTGGTCTGCGCGGAGGCAGAGGAGAATGCGACGAGCGCCGCCAGTCCCGTCGTCAGGATGACCCGGGCGGAGTTGGGTGGGTGGTTTGTGGTTGCGTTCATGTTGCTGTGGGGGGTTCAAGCTTCCGTTGGGAAACGGAAAAGTCTCAGGGGGGCGCGCCGTTGCCCGCCGGCCGTCGGAGCGTCGGGGAAACACAGAGGCCGATGCGGCCGGGAGCGGTCGGGTTTTCGATCCGCCAGAAAAGGTGGTCGACCACCTTGCGCACGAGTGTGGGCAGATTGATGTCGATCGCCGCGGGCAGGTGATCGAGGTTGTGATAGATCACCGGATTGTAGTTGCCGAGGATGGCGGCGAAATCGCGCCCGGGTCGTTTGCCCGCCTCGCGCAACGTCCGAAAAAAGGAACCGCAGAAATGATCGACCGGCAGATACAGCCCGGTCGCGCGCGGCGCCATGGCGAGCAGGCGGCGGACGAGGCCATCGCTCTCGGCGTGGGGCGGCGGCTCGAGGTAACTCACCCCGGGGTTCGGCCGGCCGAGAATCGTGTGGGCGGGCAACCCGAGCTCCCGGGCGCGGCTGAGGAACGCCTTCACCCGGCGCGAGACGGCGCTGTAATCGGGATCGGTGCTGATCACGGCGGCGGTCTTGTGACCCTCGGCCCCAAGATAGTCCGCCGCCATCCGCCCGTTCTCCTCGTTGTCGGGCTCGACGTAATCGCTGGGGTAGGTGACCGAACGGCGGGTCATGAACCACACGTGAGGCAGCTCGCGCAGCGATGCGAGGCAGCGCGGCGTGGGTTCCATGCCCTGGATGATCAGTCCGTCCAATCTCTCGGCGGCGAGCGTGTCCGGCAGTTCCTCCGCCGAGCTCGAAAAGAGCACACGCAGATCCACGCGGTAGCGCGATTCCACCGTCTGCAGCTGCAGCAGCTGATCCTGAAACCAATTGCGGCTCGGATTGGGCTTGGCGCCGACGAACCACACGCCAATCCGCCGCTGGTCGGTCGGGCGCGACTTCGGCCCGCGCCGGCGGTGCACCGGCGCCGGGACGTAATTGTGCTGCGCCATCACGGCCCTGATCCGGGCCAGGCTGGCGGGCGCGACGATCTGCGGCTGGTTGATGGCCCGGGAGACCGTCGCCGGTGAGACGTGCGCCTTTCGGGCAATTTCCGTGATCAGCATGGGGTGGGGCTGATGAAAATTTCAGCAACAGAAATGAAACGCGTTGAAAACCGGTCAAGCAGAATTCGGTCGAACTGGGAGGGACGTGGCCACGGTCGGCGCGTGGGCGGTTGGGATTGCACTGGCCGGCCGGCCCGGCTGACTTGTCTCACCCCATGGATTGCAGCCGGCGAAAGTTCGTGCGCGACGCGGCGCTCGGTGCCGCCAGTTTGGGCGCGTGGCCGCGGCCCGCCGCGGCGGCCGGCCCGCCGCTCCCCGCATTTGATGAACGGGAGTCCGAACCGTTTTGGGCGGCGGTGCGGGCGCAGTATCCGCTCAGTCCTGACCTGATCTACTTCAACACCGGCGGACTGGGCCCGGCCCCGGTGCCGGTGCTGACGAAGGCGGCGGACACGACGCGCCAGTTGCAGGAACGCTCCGAGCACGGGCACGCGTTGTTCGAGGGCGCGCGCGAGACGGTGGCGCGGTTTCTCGGCGCGGAGCCGGCGGAGGTCGCCTTCATGCGCAACGCCACCGAGGGCAACGCGACGCTCGCGGCCGGCCTGGCGCTGCGACCGGGCGACGAGGTGATTTTCGAGACGCACGCGCACCCCGGCGGCTCATACCCCTGGTTGAACGAGGCCCGTCGGCGAGGAATTGTCACCCGGCTCTTCGAGCCGGCGCCTGAAGATCCCGGGGAGAATCTCACCCGGATCGCGGCACTCGTCACTCCGCGCACGCGGGTGGTGCAGGTCTCCCATATCACGGCGCCGACGGGGATCGTCCTACCGGCTGCGGCGATTGGCCGGTTCTGTCGCGAGCGCGGACTTTGGTTCCACCTCGATGCCGCGCAGTCGGTGGGCATGTTGCCGGTCAACGTGCGCGAGCTCGGCTGCGATTCGCTCGCGACCAGCGGCCACAAGTGGCTCGGCGCGCCGCACGAGACCGGGGTGTTTTATGTGCGGCGGGAGCGGCTGGAGGAACTCGCGCCACCGCTCGTCGGGGCCTACTCGGGCGAGGTCGATTTTCTGCCCGGAGAACTCAAACTGACCCCGACGGCGATGCGCTACGAATACGGCACGCGCAATGCCGCCGCGATCGTCGCACTGGCGGAGGCCGTGCGGTTTCAGCAGCAAATCGGCGGCGCGCGCATCGCCAGCCGCGGCGCGGCTTTGGCCGAGCGGGTGCGCACGGGCCTGGCCCGTTTGCCCGGCGTCGAGATCCTGACCCCCGCAGCGGCGGCCATGCGCGCCTCGCTGATCACGTTTCGCACCCGCCCGGTGCCCTACGATCAGCTCTTCAGCCGGCTGATGAAAGAGCACGCCATGCGCTGCCGGCCGGTGTCCGAGCAGAAACTGGACGCCCTGCGGGTTTCGACGCACGTGTTCAATAGCCCGGCGGAATGCGACGCGCTGGTGGCCGCCGTGGAAAGAGTCCTGCGGGCGCCCTAATGGAGCCGGACCAAAACATGAAGTACCGAGGGCCCGAACTCCGGACCGCTGCCCTTGAATCAGACCTGGTGGGCGGGGTGCCCTCACCTCGCGGAACGCAGCGTGGCCAATGCAGAACGCGGGGGGAGGGCACCCCGCCTACAACCAGCGACAAAGCTGCGTCAATGGACCTCTGGGAGGGCCGCCTGGCGTCATGGAGGCAAGCGATCCGCCCGGAGTTCGGTCCCTCCGGCTCGCGATCGACGTCAACCGTCGACCTCGACCACCATCTCGATTTCCACCACCGCGCCGAGCGGCAGCGACGCGACACCGATCGCCGCGCGGGCATGGCGGCCGCGATCGCCAAAGATGGCCACGAGCAAGTCGGAGCATCCGTTCATCACCTGCGATTGGCCCTGGAACGTGTCGACGGCATTGATGAACCCGCCGACCCGCACGATGCGTTTCACCTTGGCGAGGTCGCCAATTTCGCGCTGCAGCGTGGCGAGCACCGCCAGCGTCGTCGTGGCCGCGGCCGCGTTCGCCTCCTTTTCGTTCGCATCCCGGCCGATCTTGCCGGCCACGACCTTGCCGGCGGCATCGCGCGGAATGTGGCCGGCGAGGAAGACGAGCGAGCCCACGCGGACCGCCGGAACGTAATTCGCAACCGGCGCGCTCACGGCCGGCAGCTTCAAGCCGAGTTCACGCAGCTTCTCTTCGGGGGTCGCGGCCGCGAGCGTGAGGGCCGTGCCGAGCCACAGGCAAACGAGGTGGGGCAGTTTCATGCGGGCCAGCGTGCGCAGTCCGCCGACATTGGCGAGCCGAGTTTATGTGGCGCGTAATGGCTCTGCCAGTACTGGCGGTGTTTCCGCTCGCCGCGCCTGCGGCGGAGCTCAAGCACGACATGTACGTCTGTGCGAACCTGAGCGGTCAGGGCCAGGTGATGGGCGGCCGCGTCGCGGTGCCGAGCGGACTGCAGCGCTCGCGCGACCACGAACGATTCGAACACATCGGCCCCAATCACGTGCGGCTCTTCTCCGTCACGCGCGACCCGGCGCGGGCCGACACGTTGTTCGTGGCGGCGATGGACGGCGTGTTGCGGTCGCAGGATCGGGGCGTCACCTGGCGCGTGCTGACCGACTGGCGGATGACCGAGTCGCATGTCGTGGCGTTTGACGTCCAATCACCGGATCAGCTCTACGCGGGTCTGCCGGATGGCATCGCGGTCTCGCGCGACCGCGGGCTGACCTGGCAGCGGTTGAATGCGGGCATTCGCCGCAGCTACACGCACGCGCTGGCGGTGGACCGCACGAAGGCCGGCCGCGTGCTCGCGGGCACGGAGCTGGGCCTTTACCTGACCGAGGACGGCGCGCGGACGTGGCGGCTGGTGCAGGCGACAATGAAGGTTACCTACGACCTTCGGCAGTCCCCCGACGACCCTGCGGTGTTCCTCGCGGCCACCGCCGCCGATGGGGCCCTGCGCAGCGCCGACGGCGGCCGCAGCTGGCGCGCGCTGCCGGGCGTGCCGAAGCAGCACACGCTGCACAACTGTGATTTCGACGCCGCCGACCCGCGGCGAATCGTGTTGGGCGGCTGGGGGGCGGGGGTGCTGGTGTCGGAGGATGCCGGGCAGACCTGGAGCGATCGCAGCGCGGGCCTGCCCAACCGGCAGATCTGGCGGGTGAGCACCGATCCGGACATTCCGGGCCGACTGTACGCGGCGCCGAACCTCGCACCGCTCTACGTATCCGATGACCTGGGACGGTCGTGGCGGCCCCTGGCGTTGGATAACGCCACGGTGTTCGACATCGTTTTTGTCGCCCGCGAATGAAAACGGCCGCAGCGCAATTCGATCGTGGGTCGGGGACCTCATTCCGGCGGGGTCGGGTAAACCCGCCCTCCAGGCTAATCGTCCTCCTGGCGCTCCTGGCGATGCCAGTTTTTGCCCAGCCGGCGGCCACCGGCGCGGTGCCGCTGCCGTCGCGGACCGCCGACGCCAGCCAGCGTCGCGCCGAGTACCTCGCCCGCGTCGAGGAAGTGCTGCGTTGGCGGGCCGCGCCCGCTCCGTCCGGCGATGCGGCCAGCGTCGGCCTCGCCGAAATCGCGGCCAAGCTGGCGCTGCGCCAGGACGCGGAGCTTTGCTCCGCCCGGGTGATCGAATTGATGAAGCACCCGACGGGGGACATGTTCTGGATGTTTCCGGTCACGTGCGTCTCGTACCTCGGGCGGGATCAGCTGACGCCGGCGGCGCAGGCGGCGATTCGCGAAGCCTGGCGAACCTACTTCCCGTCGCGCGGCGACACCGAGAATCACTGGCTGTTGTATTATTCGTCGCTGTACCTGATGGCGCAGCTCTGGCCGGGGGAGCCGGGCGACCGCTGGTTCAACGGCAAGAGTTCGGACGAGAATTTCGCCGAGGCACGCGACTACCTCATCCACTGGATGACGCTGACGACGACGATCGGGCAGGGGGAGTACGACTGCACCCACTATCTGGGCGAGTACTGCATTCCGACGCTGTTCCTCGCCACGTGGTCGGCCGATCCGGCGATGCGGCAGCGCGGCCGGATGATGCTCGATTACCTCCTGGCGGATTTCGCCGTCGAAACACTCGACGGCATCTACGTCGGTGCGCACGCGCGGACGGATGACACCACCGTGCTCGAAAAGTGGAACGCGCTGTCGTCGTTCTTCGCCTGGCTGTTTTTCCATGATTGTCCCGCGCCGGCCGGCTTCGGCGGCTGGGGCGTTTTTTTCGCGGCAGCGGCGAAGCACTACGAGTTGCCCGAGGTGATTTACCGCATCGCGGTCGAGCGCGACGGCGCGTACACGCACTACGAACGGAAGCGCACGCGGCATCGCTGGCGGAACAGTGACGTGCGCAATGCGCCGGTCTACAAGACCACCTACGTCACCCCGGACTACGCGGTCGGCTCGGACCAGGGCGGGCTGCTGCAGCCGATCCAGCAGCACTCGTGGGACGTGACGTGGTCGGTGCCGGATCCGCGCGGCGTGCACAACACGCTCTTTTCGACGCAACCGCACTACAGCACGTTCGAGTTGATGATGTATTTCACCGAGATGCCGGACCAGATGCCGGTGGCGGTGACGTTTCAGGGCAAGCCGACCTACATCTCCGAAAGCAAGCTGCTCGGCGGTTCGCCCTACGAACAGATCTTCCAGCAGGACGACGCCGTCGTGGTGCTCTGTGATGTGCCGGCGGGCGAAAACTTCCCGCAGGTGAACGGGTTTTTCTCCAAGGACCTGGCCCGGTGCGAGGAAGACGCCTCGGGCTGGATTTTCACCCAAGGAGGACGGGCGTACATCGCCTACCGGCCGCTTGCGCCCTACGAGTGGCAGCCGATCGCCAAGGGTGGCAAGCGACTGCGGTCGCCCCATGCGAAGAACGGCGCGATCGTGCAGGCGGCGGCGGCGCGGGAATTTGCGGACTGGGATGCGTTCAAGGCGGCGATCCGTGCGCTGCCGCTCACAATCAAACTCGCGCCGGTACCGCAGGTCCAGTTCACGAGCTTGCGGCATCGCAAGCTGGAGTGCACCTATGGTGCGCCGCCGCGCGTCGACGGTCGAATCTTGGATTACAGCGCCGAGTGGAAACTTTTTTCCGGCCCGTTTCTCAACGCTGACGTTGGCAGCAGCACGTTGACCATGACCCATGGAAGGTTGAAGCGCGTCCTCGATTTCAACACGCTCACCATCACCGATGCAGTCGCGCCCTGAAATGATTCGAAACGGTCGCTCCGTCACAACGCAAGGGACGCCGTTCTTGGAGGGACGACCTCCCGTCTTCGCCCTGCGGGCTACGACGCGGCGAGAGGCAGGTGGCGCGCCGAAGGCTGGGCGGAGGCAACCGTGTCATCCACGGCCCGCACGGAGGCGGGCCCTCCAATGGTCAACCCGCATTGTGCTCGCGCTGTGCGCGCTTTGTTTCGCCTCGATCACTTTCGCGCAGGCGACGCGGCCGAACGTCGTGCTGATCCTCGTCGACGATGCCGGCTACGGTGACTTCAGCATTCACGGCAATCCGGTGATCAAGACGCCGAACGTCGATCGACTGCACGGGGAGAGCATCCGGTTCACCGATTTTCATGTCACGCCGATGTGCACGCCGACGCGCGGGCAGCTGATGAGCGGCGTCGACGCCCTGCGCAACGGGGCGATGAACGTGAGCAGCGGCCGCGCGATTCTCCGGCGGGAATATCCGACGATGGCCGAAGTCTTCGCGAACAATGGCTACCGCACCGGTATTTTCGGCAAATGGCACCTCGGCGACAATTATCCCTATCGGCCGCAGGATCGGGGTTTTCAGGAATCGATCTGGTACCCGTCGTCGCACATTCCGTCGGCGGCCGGGTACTTCGACGACGATTACTTCGACGACCACTATTACCACAACGGGCCGCGGCAGCCGTACGAGGGATACACGACCGACGTGTTCTTCCGCGAAGCGAAGGCGTGGATGCGGCAGCAGGCGCAAAGGAAGCAACCGTTCTTCTGCTACCTGCCGCTGGCGGCCGCGCACGGGCCGCTGTTCGTGCCGGACCGCTATCGCGAACCGTACCGCGGCCAGCGTCCGGCGATCGCGAGTTTCTTCGGGATGATCGCGAACATCGACGAGCACGTCGGCGCGCTCGACGATTTTCTGCGCGAGAACGGCCTGCGCGAGAACACCGTGCTGATCTTCATGACCGACAACGGCACGGCCACGGGCGACCCGGTGTTCAACGCCGGCATGCGCGGGAAGAAGATCTCGCTCTATGACGGCGGCCACCGCGTGCCGTTCTTCCTGCGCTGGCCCGCGGGCGGGTTGCGCGCACCGGTCGATCTCGATTTGCTCGCCGAGGCGCAGGATGTGCTGCCGACCTTGGTCGAACTGCTGGGATTGAATGTGCCGGTGACGACCAGCTACGACGGGATCAGCCTCGCGGCCTGGCTGCGGGGGACGACGCGCGCCGAGTCCGACCGGGCGGTCGTCGTCCAGTTTTCCCGGATGAACGAACCCGTGCCGAAACGGGGTGACGCCGCCGTGCTCTGGAAAAAATGGCGGCTCGTGAACAACGAGGAACTCTACGACGTCGCGCGCGATCCGGGGCAGCAGCGCAACGTGCTGGCGGAGTTCCCCGCCGTCGCGGCCCGGCTGCGCGAGCACTATGCGCAATGGTGGGCCGGCGTCGAACCGCGGGTAAACGAATTCAGCGCGATTCACCTGGGTTCGCCGAAGGCGAATCCGACGATGCTCACGCCCTGCGACTGGTGCGATGTGTTCTTCGACCAGCAGGCGCAGGTGCGCAAAGGCATCCGGAAAAACGGCGCGTGGTCGGTCTTCGTCGAGCAGGAGGGCGACTACGAAATCGCGTTGCGCCGCTGGCCGGCCGAGGCCGAAGCGGCGATCACGGCGGGCCTGCCGCCGTACAAGGGAGTCGATGGCAGTTATGTCGCCGGCGAAGCGCTGCCGATCACCAGTGCCGAAGTCGAAATCAGCGAGGTTCGGCAAACGAAGCGGGTGGCGGCGGAGGACAAGGCGGTGAGCTTCACGGCGCGGCTGCCGAAGGGAGCGGCTCGATTGCAGACCTGGTTTCGCGATGCGAGCGGGGCCGAGATTGCCGGTGCCTATTACGTGTACGTGCGGCGAATCGATGGCGCGCGCTAAACCGGACGTCATTGATAACTGCGCATACTTGGAGGGACGACCTCCGTGTCGTCCTAGGCCCGCACAGCTGCCTTCGCCAAGCCTTCGGCACGCCAATCCATTCCGGCCGCGTCGTAGCCCGCAGGGCGGAGACGGGAGGCGGGCCCTCCAAATATGCGCAACAACTTATGTCGCGCTGCATAGATTGCCGACGAGCGTTGAACCACGCGTGAGCGTTTCGCTCGTTGGCATCAGCGAAAGCCTCACGGCTTCCACTACAATTCTCGACGATCGCCTTACTTGATTTCATGAAGCACCTCCTCGGCACCGCTGTTCTCATCGCTTGCATCGGTTCGGCCCGAATGGGTGGCGCGACGCCGGGCGCCCGGCCCGACATTCTCCTGATCATGCCGGATCAGTTTCGCGGCGATTGCCTGTCGGCGGTCGGGCATCCGGTGTTGCACACGCCGAATCTCGACGCGCTGGCGGCCGCCGGCACGTTGTTTCGCCGCGCTTATTCGACGGTGCCCTCGTGCATCCCCGCGCGCTTCGCGTTGCTCACCGGCCAGCAGCCGCAAACGAGCGGGATTGTCGGCTACGCGTCGCGACCGATCACCGTGACGACGCTGCCGGGCGGGCTCGCCGCGGCGGGTTACGCGACCGCGATGGTCGGCCGCAACATGCACCAGTCGCCGGGCAGCGGGAATCTTGGCTACCAGCAGCAGATCCTCGGCTCGACCTATGTGCCCGACGACGACTACGACCGCGAATTGCGCCGGGTTGCGCCGGAAAGCGGCGGGATTCGCAAAGTGATCGAGTCGCTCGGCGTCGACACGAATCGCTGGCCCGCCAAGCCGTGGGCTTTGCCGGAGGAACTGCATCCGACCGCCTGGATCGTGAAGAAGGCGCGCGGCGTGATCGCGGAGACGCCAGGGGAGAAACCGCTGTTTCTCACGGCGTCGTTCTACGCGCCGCACCCGCCACTGTTTCCGCCCGCACGTTTCTTCGACAAGTTCATGCAGGCCTCGCTGCCGCCGGTGGCGATGGGCAGCTGGGTCGATCAGAAGCCGTTGCGGCCCGAAGGCGACAAGAGCGGCGCGCGGATATTGCTCCAAGGCGAGACGCTGCGGCGCGCGCAGGCGGGCTACTTCGGTCTCATCGAACACCTCGACGAGCAGATCGCGCCGCTCGTCGCCGAATTCAAATTGCGCAGCGAGCGCGCCGGGCGGCCGTGGATCATCCTGGTGACTTCGGACCACGGAGAGATGCTGGGTGACCACGGCTATTTTCGGAAATGCGAACCCTACGAGGGATCGGCGAACATTCCGTTCATCATCGCCGGTTCGCCTCAGCTTGGGCTGCGGCGCGGGGCGCAATCGCAGGTGCCGGTCGACCTGGAAGACGTGATGCCGACACTCTACGATCTCGCCGGCGTGCCGCGGCCGGCGTCCGTCGACGGTTACAGCGTCGTGGCGGCGCTGCGTGACCCGGCCGCGAAAGTGCGTCCATGGGTGCATTTCGAGCATGCGCCGATTTACAGCGAGGAGCAGGGCTTTCAGGCGATGACCGACGGACACTTCAAATACATCTGGCGGCCGAAAACCGGCCGGGAGCAGCTGTTCGATCTCGCGAAGGATCCGCACGAGGAACATGACCTCGCGGCGGTGGCGGCGAGTTCCGCTGAGCTCAAACGCTGGCGCGAGCGCATGGTCAAGCGGCTCGCGCCGCGGCCCGAGGGTTTTTCCGATGGTGTGAAATTGATTGCCGGGCGTCCATATCCGCGAATTCAACGCAAAGGCACTCCATGAAACTTCGACCCATCGCGCTAAGCCGGAAGATTTCAGAAGAGTGCCCGCGAATCACGCGAATTGACGCGAATTTCAGGGGGAAAGGACGGGGCATGGTTTGCGCGAGGCGGGTTCACCTTTCAGTGGAGCGAACTCTCTCGACGCTCTCATTGGCGTTTATTCGCGTCCATTCGCGGGCTACTGCATTGATTCGGCCAACCGTCATCGCGCTCGCGGCCGCCTCGGCTGGCTTCGCGGCCACGGCGCCGTCAAAGCCGAACATTCTCGTGATCGTGTCGGACGATCAGGGTTACGCCGACACGGGATTCCAAGGGGCGAAGGACATTCCGACCCCTCATCTCGACCGGCTCGCCACTTCGGGCGTGCGGTTCACGAACGGTTACGTCACGCACCCCTTTTGCAGCCCGACCCGGGCGGGCTTGATGACGGGCCGCTACCAGCAGCGTTTCGGCCACGAACGGAATCCGTTCTACAATCCGGCGGATCATCGCGAAGGTTTGCCGACGGGCGAGACGCTGCTGCCGGCGCGGCTGCGACCGGCCGGCTACGTCACCGGGTGGATTGGTAAGTGGCATCTCGGCGCCGCGCCGGAGTTCGCGCCGCAGCGTCGTGGGTTTGTGGAGACGTACGGCTTCATCGGCGGCGGGCATCGTTTCCGCGACTGGACGGCCAATCCGGCGGTCGAGTACCAGGTGCCCATCGAGCGCAACGGCACCGCGGTCGAGACACCGCCGCACCTGACGGCGGCGTTCGGCGCGGAAGCGGCGGCGTTTATCCGGCGCCATGCGGGCGAACCGTGGTTCCTGTACCTCGCGTTCAACTCCCCGCACAATCCGCAGGAACCGACGGCGGAACGTCTCGCGCGTTTTGCCGCGATCGCCGATCCGCTGCGGCAGAAGTACGCGGCGCAAGTGAGCCTGATGGACGACGCGATCGGCGAGACGCTCGCGGCGCTGCGCGCCACCCAGCAGGAACAGCGCACGCTGGTGTTCTTCTTCAGCGACAACGGGGGACCGGTCGGCATCAACGGCTCCGACAACTCGCCGTTGCGCGGCGCAAAGGGCAGCGTGTACGAAGGCGGAATCCGCGTGCCGTTTGTCGTTGCGTGGCCCGGCCGGATTCGCGGCGGCGCGACTGATGAGCGGCCGGTGAGTTCCGTCGATGTGTTTGCCACCAGTCTCGCGGCGGCCGGGGTGGCGATGCCGACGGATCGCAAGTACGACAGCGTGAATTTGCTGCCGTACCTCACCGGCGAACAACGCGGCTCGCCGCACGCGCGGCTTTACTGGCGAAACGCGGCCCTGCTCGCCGTGCGGGAGGGCGAGTGGAAGCTCGTGCGCGGGGCCGGGAAGTCCGACGAACTCTATCATCTCTCGGAGGACATCGGCGAGGCCCGGGACGTGGCGGCGGCGAACCCGGGCGTCCGCACCCGGCTTGCTGCGGCGCTCGATGCGTGGAACCAGGAATTGATCGAGCCGGTGTTTCCCGGTGCGGGCGGCGCGGAAAAGCGCGCGAAAAAGAAGGCCAAACAGAAGTAATCTCGCCGCGCTTCTGGCGGCCGAAGACCGAATCTTGCCTTGCGCGGCTTCGCGGATGAACATCGACGGCAACCAGCTTCTCCGATGAATACCTCGTTTCGTCTCCGCGCGTACTTCGCCGGACTCGCGTCACTCGCTTGCGCGGCCATCGCCGCCGCTGCTGCTCCCGCCCGGCCCAACATCCTGTTCATTCTCGCCGACGATCTCGGCCTCGACGGGGTCAGTTACTCTGGCTCGGACAAGCACCGGACGCCGAACATCGACAACCTCGCCGCTGGCGGACTGCAGTTCGGCATTTGCTATGCGTCGCCGTTGTGCGGTC
>Ga0082335_1004215_pt1 | contig 22071 bp, 14 predicted proteins | sample Subgrocontami58m_FD_72375 | JGI IMG/M metagenome (GOLD analysis project Ga0082335, IMG submission 72375) | Subsurface groundwater microbial communities from S. Glens Falls, New York, USA - GMW37 contaminated, 5.8 m (SPADES assembly) (version 2) ...
CGGCAGGCAGCTCGGCCTGCAGATCGAGGTGATCATCACCGACGGCCGCCAGCCGGTCGGGCGCGGCGTCGGGCCGGTGTTCGAGGCGCGCGACGTCATGCAGGTGCTGCAGAACGATCCGCGCGCCCCGGCCGATCTGCGCCAGAAGGCGCTGCGCCTGGCAGGACGCGTGCTCGAGTTCGACCCCGACGTGCGCGGCGGGGACGGCTTCGCCATCGCGCGCGACATCCTCGATTCCGGGCGCGCCCTGGCCAAGATGAACGCGATCATCGAGGCGCAGGGAAGGCAGCAAGCGCGCTATGCCCCCGGTTCGCTCGCCTTCGCGATGCCCGCGCCGGCGAGCGGCTACGTCACCTCGATCGACAACCTGCAGGTGGCGCGCATCGCGCGCTTCGCCGGCGCACCGCTGGACAAGGGCGCGGGCGTGGACCTGTTCAGGAAGGTGGGCGACAAGGTGAAGAAGGGCGAGCCGCTATATCGGGTACACGCGCAGGTCGCGGCCGAATTCCGGTTTGCGCGCGACCTTGCCGCCCGCTCGAGCGGCTACGCCGTCGGCCGCGCCGACGAAGTGCCCAGGTCGGTCGTCGAGCCGTGACACTGATCGGTTTTCCCGACTACGCCGAGCAGTGCCGCGGCCTCGCCGCCGCGCTCGGCGCGCCGCTTGCGTTCGCGCAGGTGCACCGGTTTCCCGACGGCGAGAGCAAGCTGACGCTGCCCGCCTCGCTGCCGGAGCGAGTCGCGTTCTGCCGTTCCCTGGACCTCGCCAACGACAAGCTCGTCGAGCTCATGCTTGCGGCGGCGACCGCGCGCGAACTGGGCGCGAAGCACCTCACGCTGGTGGCGCCCTATCTTTGCTACATGCGCCAGGACAAGGCTTTCCAGCCCGGCGAAGCGGTGAGCCAGCGCGTCGTCGGCCGGTTTCTCGCCGGCCTGTTCGACCGCGTGGTGACGGTGGACCCGCACCTGCATCGCACCGCGACGCTCGATGAGGCGGTTCCGGCGCGCCGGGCCGTCTGCCTCTCCGCGGCGCAGGCGATGGGTGAATTCCTGCGCGAGCGGTTTGCCGACGCGCTGGTGCTCGGTCCGGACTCCGAATCGCGGCAATGGGCGGCGCAGGTCGCACGGCCCGGCGGATTCGAGTTCGCGGTCTGCCGCAAGACCCGCAACGGCGATCGCGATGTCGAAATCCACCTGCCGTCGATCGCCCTCTCCGGCCGCGCGGTGGTGCTGGTCGACGACGTGGCGAGCACCGGCCTTACCCTCGCCACCGCGGCGGGTCATTGCGTGCGGCTCGGGGCGACGAGCGTGGATGTCCTCGTCACCCACGCGCTGTTCGTCGGCGACGCGGTGGCCGGCCTGCAGCGCGCCGGAGTACGCCGCATCTGGAGCAGCGACAGCGTCACCCATGCGAGCAACGTGATCCCGCTCGCGGGACTCATCGCGCGGGGTCTTGCCGACAGCGCGTAGGTCGGACTGAGCGAAGCGAAGTCCGACGATCCCAAGACTCGTTGGACTTCGGCCTCCGGCCTCAGTCCAACCTACCGCTCAGGCGGACCTACAACCCCTCGGAACGCGTCTCGGAGAGGTGCGCAACCTCTCCCCACGCGATGACGCGCCACGCGCCGGCGTGAAAGCTCAGGCGGTTCAGGCTCGCGTTCGCGATGCCGAAACTGCGCGGCGTATCCAGTGGGATGTTCATGACGTGGCGGTACATCGCGCCCAGCACGCCGCCGTGCGTGACGACCACGGCCCTTCCGCCCTCCGCCTGCCGCGCGAGGCGCTCGAGCGCCTCGATCACCCGGTCGCGGAACTGCAGCGCGGACTCGCCGCCCTCGGCGGCGAAATGCGGGTCATGCATTCCGAAGCGCTCGAAGGCCTGCGGGAAATCGCGTTCCACCTCGGCGTAGGTGCTTCCCTCGAAAACCCCGTAGTTCCTCTCGCGCAGGCTGGCGTCCAGGACCACCGGCAGCCGCGTCGCTTCGGCGATCGGCGCGACCGTCTGCCGCGTGCGCCCTGAATCGCTCGAATACAGCACGTCGACCGATTCGTCCGCGATCCGTCGCGCCAGCGCCTGCGCCTGGGCGCGCCCGATCCCGGTCAGGGGGCTGTCGGCGCGGTATCCCTGGATGCGTCCCTCGGCGTTCCATTCGGTCTCGCCGTGGCGCACCAGCAGGATCTCGCTCATCGCGCCCACAGCCAGCGCCGCAGCAGCGGATTCTCTCGTCCCGCGGCAACCGACAGCACGCAGGTGTCGCGCGGGCTCTCGCGCAGCCGCAGGCGCAGGGCGAGCAGTTCGTCGCGGCGGAACAGATGCAGCGCGATGTCGTCCCCGGGCCTGCGCCGGTCGAGAACGGCGTCGAGCCCGCCGGAACCCGGGCGTACGCCGTCGACGGCGACGACGACGTCGCCCCCGGCGACCCCCGCGGCCTGCGCCGCGCCGCCGTCGAGCACATGCGTCACGACCCAGTCCTTGCCCTCGCGCCGCGTGCGCAGGCCGATCGCGGGCCGCGCGGACAGCGCGCGAGCGTCCTTGCCCGCCGGCTTGCCGCCCTTGTCGCCGGCGGACTCCGCCGCGCGCAGGCGCATGTCGATGCCGTGGGTGAGCAGTGCGGCCTTCAGCGGCAATTCACGCGTGGAGCGCAACGCCGTCTCGAAAAAGCGTCCCAGCCTCAATCCCGTCACCTCGCGCGCCAGCCGCTCGAAGTCGCCCTCTTCGAGCCCGGCTCCCGTCGTCCCGTAGCGCTTCCAGAGCGCGCGCATCACGTCGTCGAGCGACTTGCGGGCGCGCGTGCGCTCGCGGATCAGCAGGTCGAGGCACAGCGCGACCAGGCTGCCCTTGACATAGTAGCTGACGATCGCGTTGGGGGAATTCTCGTCCTGCCGGTAGTACTTGGTCCAGGCGTCGAAAGAGGACTCGCACAAGGTCTGGCGCCTGCGCCCTGGGGTCCGCAGGTGCACGGAGATGCTGCGTCCCAGCGTCTCCAGGTACTGGTCCCGGGTGATCAGACCCGAACGCGCCAGCGCGAGGTCGTCGTAGTAGGACGTGAAGCCCTCAAACAGCCACAGCAGCGTCGTGTAGTTCTCGCGCTCGAGGTCGTAGGTCACGAACGCCGCCGGCTTGATGCGCTTGACGTTCCAGGTGTGGAAATACTCGTGGCTGCACAGGCCGAGGAAGTTGCGATAGCTCTCGGTGGGCTCCTGCATGCCGGGGTGCGGCAGATCGTCGCGCGCGCACAACAGCGCGGTCGATGCCCGGTGCTCGAGGCCACCATAGCCTTCGCCGACCGCCGTCACCAGGAATACATAGCGTTCCGTAGGTGCGCGCCCCGCGCCGCGACGGGCCCGTAGCGCACCGGTCCAGAAATCGATGTGGTGTTCGCAGAGGCGCTTCAAGTCCCGCGCAAGCCGCTCCGTGTCGGCGCGATGGCGCCCGGTGAGCGCGAGCTCGTGGGGCACGCCGCAGGCGCGAAACCTGACCCGCTCGAACTCGCCCATCTCCACCGGATGGTCGATCAGCTCGTCGTAGTCGTCCGCGACATAGTCGCCGAAGCCGCGGCGCGCTTCGGCGCTGCGCCGGGTATGCGCAGCGGGCCGCAGCGCGGTGGCCACCCGCCAGTTGCAATAGCGCGCGCCCTCGGGCGGCAGGATTTGCACCTCGCAGCGCCGTTGCTCGCACCCAAGCGCACGCAGGAACACACTCGATCCGTTGAAAAATCCGTGCGAAGCGTCCAGATGCGCTCCGCGCACCGAGAGGTCCCAGGCGTAGATCTGCGCCCGGACCGTAAGCGGCCCCGACGCGGGCCCGGCGCGCCAGGTGTGCTTGTCCAGCTTCTCGATCGCCACCGGCCGCCCGCGGCTCGCGGCATCGATGGCGACGACGTGGCGCGCGAATTCGCGCACCAGGTAGCTGCCCGGAATCCACGCGGGCAGCGCGAACCGCTGCCCGCGGGGGTCCGGATCCTCGAGCGCGCAGCGGACCTCGAAAAGGTGCGCCTCGGGGGAGAGCGCCGCGATCGTATAGCGGATTGGCAATGCGTGCGTCATGTCTGCTTCCAGCGGCCCCGATCGCGCGCCCGTCCGGCGCAAAGGCCGCTAGTCTAGCCCAAGCGCCCGCGTCGGCGCCGTCGCGCCGCGCGCAGGCCTGTCGCCGGAAGAAATCAACTTTGGGCGCCGGTCTCGCGCAGGGAGCCGATTTCCTCGAGCGGCAGCGGGCGCGAGATCCCGAAGCCCTGCGCAAAATCGACACCCAGCTCTTGCAGCTTCGCGACGATTTCCTCGCTCTCGACGAACTCCGCAACGGTCTTCACCCCGATCGTCTTGGCTATACGGCCGATGGCTGTGACCTTCGCCAGGTCCGCAGGATCGCGGAGAACGTCGAGGATCATTCCACCGTCGATCTTGAGAACATCCACCTGGAGCCCGCGCAACAGCTCGAACGAGTCCCTGCTGCGTCCGAACCCGCTTAGCGCGACACGACAGCCGTACTGTCTGACTTGCCGCACGAACCGGGAAAGCGCCACGCGATCGAGCGCGGCGCCCGAGTCCGTTATTTCGAAGCAGAGCGTGCTGCCGGTCACCTCGTACTTCTGCAGGCGACTCTGGACGAATTCCGGGAACTCGACGCTGCCGATCGTGTCCCACGCCAGGTTAACGAAGAACATCGAGCCGCCACGTGCCGCGTGCAGATCGTGGCTGGAAACCCATTCCAGGAGGTGCTGCACCACCCACCGGTCCAGATGCGTCATGAGGCCGTATTTTTCCGCGATCGAGAAAAAGGCCCCCGGGGGCATCATGTTCTCCTCCTCCTCCATCAACCGGAGCAGGATTTCGTAGTGCTCGGCATCGCCGGAATCGGGCACCAGGGGCGCGATCAATTGGCAATACAGGCGGAACTCGTCCTTCTCGATCGCCGCCAGGATACGGGTGCCCGCGTCCTCCTCGCCGATCGAATCCTCTGTCACGACTTCGGGAAGTCTGTCCGACCCGACCGCAGCGGCCTGAGCGCTGCCGGCGGCAGGAACACCGGGACCCGCGGCGAGGCTCGCCGACAATCCCGGCCGGATCGATGCGCGCGTGCCGCCGGGTTCCGTGACGTCCCTCGCCAGGACATAGAATCCGGTGACTTTCCCGTCCTCGCCGAACTGGGAAACATGTGCGACCGACAACCGGCGGACCGCGCCATCGAGCATCGTCTGCTCCCTCTCGTAGGTCACTGCGTGGCCCGCCAGGGATTGCCGGACGGCTGCCGCGATTTCCGCGAACACCTTCGCGCCCAATACGTCCCGCACGTGCCGGCCGTCGACCTGTTCGGGCCTCAAACCCAGATAGTCGCGAAACGCGCGGTTGTGATATCGGTAGCGCCCGTCCGCATCGACAAGCGCAACCATGTCCGATATCACTTCGTCGATCAAATGCAATCGCGGCCGAGTGGCCGCCATTGCGTCCTCGGCCTCCTTGCGTAGGTGCGTCTCGCGCTCGAGCTTGTCTTTCGCAGACGATAGTTGCGCCGAACGGCGGGCGACGACCCACTCGGCGTGCGACGCGCGGGTCACGACAGCGAGTATCGCCGCGACCAGGATTCCGGTCAGAAACGCGACCCATTGGAGATCGAGCCGAGTGAAATAGATCGTGAAAACAAGCGCCGCGGCGGTAGCCACGGCGGCGACTGCCGACACGTAGCGCCGGACGGTACGAAAGACCTTGCGACCAAGCATAGTCAGTCCCTAGCGCCGGGCGCCCAGGGCCGCCGGTGAAGCGGAAGTCCCGGTACGCTTCGCCGCCCGGCGAGCACCCCGACGATATCGTGACATAGCATGGCGACCGCGGTTGCCGCCGAGTTGGATTGCCGCGCTCGACCTCGACATGCGCATTTACGGGGGAAGAACCCTGTCCTCTCTCAGAAGCGACTCAACCTCTTCGGCCGGAACAGGCGGACTGAACAAGTACCCCTGGATTTCGTCGCACTTCAACAGCGTCAGCAAGTTCGCCTGCTCCTTGGTCTCGACGCCTTCCGCGACCACCCTCAGCCCCAGCGAATGTCCCAGGGCGATAATGGTCGATACGATGCTGAGGTCATCCGGATTGCCCGTCATGTTCACGATGAACGCCCGATCGATCTTCAAGGCGTTGATGGGCAGCCTGTTGATATAGCTGAGCGACGAATAGCCGGTTCCGAAATCGTCGACGGAAATCTCCACGCCGAGATCCCTGACGGCCTTGAGTTTGCGAATGTTGCTCTCGATGTCCTGCATGATCAGGCTTTCGGTGATCTCCAGGTCCAGTATACCCGTCGCGTCGCGCGCACTGCCCAGGGCGCGCTCCACCATGCCGACGAAATCCCTGTGCCGCAACTGTATCGCCGAAACGTTGACCGCGACCCGGGGCGCCTGCAGGCCGCCGGCACGCCACTGCCTGACGCTCGCTGCCGCCGTTTCCAGTGCCCAGCGGCCCGCGTCCAGGATCAGGCCGGTCTCCTCCAGGACCGGTATGAATTTGTGCGGCGGCACGGGGCCGTTTTCGGGGTCGCTCCAGCGCATAAGCGCCTCGAAACCGCTGATGCGACGCTGCTTGAGCCCGATCTTCGCCTGGTAACTCAGCGCGAGCTCTCCGCGCTCCACGGCCCGGCGCAACTTGTTTTCCAGCGTCAGCGTCTCCGCCATCCTGGCGTTGAACGAAGGCGCGTAGAACAAATACCTGTCTCCGGAGCGCTTCGCGTTCTCCAGCGCCGCCTCGGCATTGCGGTACAGCGTATCCGCATCGGCGCCGTCGCCGGGATACACCGCCACGCCCGCCTTCGCCGCGACGCGCAGCTCCTCGCCACCGACCTCGAAGGGTTCGCCGTGAAGTCGATTGAGCGTGTGCTCGAGGACATGGGCCAGGACCATTCCGTCGTCCGTGCGCCGTGTGGCGATCCCGAACGAATTGCCTCCCAGCCGGCCAAGGATATCGGTCTCCTCGAGCGAATCGGTCAGCCGCCGCGCAACCAAGCGCAGCAATTCGTCGCCGGCGTGCTGCCCCAGCGTCTCGTTGATGATCCTGAATCGTTCGAGATCGAGCATGATTACCGCGAAGACCTTCCCGTCGCAATGCGCCGCGCCGACGCGTTGATCGAGGCGATCGTGGAACAGAGTGCGGTTCGGAAACCCAGTCAGGACGTCATAGTACGCCAGGTAATTGAGCCGTTCCGCCTTCTCGATGTGGTCGAGCGCGAACGACACGTCCCCGGCGACTTCGACGAGCAATGCCATCTCCTGCGTGTCGAAGAAGTCCGTCTCCGCCGCGTAGAGCAGGAACAGGCCCACCACTCTGTCCTCCACCTGCAGTGGGAACACCGCCATCGAACGGTAACCGCGGCGCAGCGCCTCCCCGCGCCACCGGGCCATCCGGGGATCGGTGCCGATGTAGTTGCATACGACGGCTTTCTTCTCGATGATCGCTCGCGCGATCATGTCGCAGCGGTCCGGCGCGTCGGCAGCGGTCAGGCGAACGATGTCGAGATAGCCCTCCTCGACGCCGGCCCTGGCCACCGGCGTGACATCCACCCCGTTGGCATCGAGCAGCCCGATCCAGGCGAACCTGAACAGCCCATGTTCCACCGCGATCCGGCAGGCTTCGGTGAACAGCTCCTGCCGGTCCCGCGTGCGGACGATGGTCGTATTGATACCGCTCAGGACGGCGTAGACGCGGTTCAGGCGCGTGATCCGCTTTTCATACTCCTTGCGCCGCGTAACGTCGCGCGCGATGGTCGAGATGTATTCGACGGCGCCGGCTTCGTCCCGGTGCGCGATGATGACCTGCGAAAGAGGGACCTCGCCCCCGTCCCGCCTCAGGAACGCGGTTTCCCCGCTCCAGGTGCCGTGCTCGACGGCGTACGGAATGCCCTGTTCGCGCACCAGCCTCTCCGCCCATTCGGGATGGCCTTGGCCCACGTGCAGCGCCGAAATGTCCTGCTCCGCCTCAAAGCCGAGCATGCGCAACCCTGCCCGGTTGCAGTAGAACACGCGGCCGCTCGGATCGCCGCTCGCCACGAAATCCGGCGTCGCCTCGACGATGGCCACCAGCCGCGCCTGATCCTTTTCGATGCGCTTCCTTTCCTCGATCTCGGCTTCAAGCCTGGCGGTCCTCTCCTGCACCAGCCGCTCCAGGTGCTCGCGCAGGCGTGCCCGCTCCAGCGCCACCGCCACCTGGTTGCCAATGCCGTGCAGGACCTTGAGATCCGCGTCGTTGAACAGCCCCTTCTCCGGCCCCACCAGGTTCATCACGCCCAGGGTCCGCTCCCCGACCCACAGCGGCACGGCGGCGTGATAGCACAGCCCGCCTGCACCGTCGCCCGCCCTGGCGAGCCGCTCGCATTCCAGGATGTTGATGACCGAGTCCAGCGCCCCCGAGACCAGCCGGCGCCGGCACTCGCATTCGCCCTCCATCGCACCGGGCGCATCGAGCGCCGGCGGCAGGTTGCGCGCCGCGGCCAGCCGGAAACTGGATTCTCCTTCCCGAAACGATATCCAGCCGGCCTGGATGCCGGGCAGCTCCAGCGCTCGCTCCAGTGCCAGCTCCGCCACCTCCTGCTCGCCTCCCGCCTGATTAAGCCCCTCGGCGATGCGGTACAGCCCGTTGAGCACCTCGTTGGAGTGCGCCAAGTCCGCTTCCCGCAGCTTCAGCTCGCTGTTGATCTGCACCGCCTGCTCGTAGGTGGAGATCAGCAGGTCCAGTATTTGCTGGCGCTCGGCGGTGATGAAATGCCTGCGCTCGCCCAGGTTGATCTCCACCCCGACCTGCATCTTCTGGCTCTTGCGCAGCTCCAGATTCATCAGCAGATACTCGATGCGCGACAGCAGGTACTTCTCGTCGTAGGGCTTGCGGATGAAATTGTCCGCCCCACACTCCAGACCGCGGATCACGTCCTCGGGATCAGAGAGCGTGGTCACCAACATCACCGGCACGTCCTTGAACCGCTCCTCGGCCTTGATCGCCCGGCATAGACCGTAGCCGTCCAGCTCCGGCATCAGGATGTCGCTGATCACCAGGCTGGGCCGGCGCCGCTCCATCAGCGCCAGCGCCTCGCGGCCGTTGGCCGTCGCGCTCACCGCATAACCGCGCTCCTCCAGCAGGTGCGCCAGCTGCGCCGCCTGCGTCGGACTGTCCTCGGCAATCAGAATTTCCATAGCATCGCTCTTCACCCTCCCGAGATTCATCACCGGCGCTCCGCTTAACTCTCACTTCCTGTGGTTGGTCAAGCTGATCAGGACCGGGGCGATCTTCTCCGGCGACAACACCAGCGTCGCCGCATCGAGCCTGATCGCCTCCCCGGGCATGCCGTGCACGACCGAGCTGTCCTTGTCCTGGGCGAACGTCACCGCGCCCTTCTCCCTCAGGCACTTCAACTCTTCGGCGCCGTCGCGCCCCATCCCGGTGAGCAGCCCGGCCACGACCGCGCCTCCGTAGACCTCGGCGAGCGAACGGAAAAGGCACGAAACCGAAGGGCGCAGCCCGTTCTCCGGCCCATCGCTCGCCAGGACGATCCTGCCGCCGTGCTCCACCTTCATCTGCAGTTCGTCGGGGGCCACGTAGACGTGGCCGGAAAGCAGGTATTCGCCGTGCGTGGCGACATGGACGGGCAAAGCGGAGGACCGCGCCAGCCATTCGACGAACCCCTGGACGAATCCGGACGCCATGTGCTGAACGATCAGCACCGGCACCCTGAAATCCCGGGGAAGCGCCGCAAGGATGATCTGCAGCACCGGCGGGCCGCCGGTGGAAGCGCCGATGGCGACGATCTCGACCTTCGCCGGCAGGCGGGCCGGGCTCGCTGCCTCCGGACGCGCGACCGCCGCGTCGCGCCGCGCCCTGAACCAGCGCCGCACTACCTTCACCTCCGACATCAGTTTCACGGTCCGTACCAGTTCCCGCGCCGTGGAGTCGTGGTCCGCGTGGCCGAGGCCCGCCGGCCGGCGAAGGACCGCGAGCGCGCCCGCCTCCATCGCACGGAACGTGGTTGCGACCTGGTGGGGTTCGGTGCTGCCGGTGACGATGACGATCGGCGTGGGGTGGGTCTCCATGATCCGGCGCGTTGTCTCCATTCCGTCCAGCCTGGGCATGTGGATGTCCATGGTGACCACGTCGGGCCGCATGCTCGATACCGCTTCGAGCGCCTCCTCGCCGTCCGCGGCCGTTCCGACCACCCGGATGTCCGGGTCCGACCCGAGAACGTGAACAAGGAACTCCCGGACGACGGGCGAATCCTCAACCACCAGAACCCTGATCACGACCGTCGCCTTATCGTGAGTTTCCGAAGCATTGGCCGTTGGTCCATGCCAGTCCGGCGGGCCCTTCAGAGCAGCCGGTCGACGACCGCCAGAAGGTTGCTCTGGTCGAAGCTGCTCTTGACGATATAGGCGTTGGCGCCGACGTCGATACCCCGCTCGCGATGCTCGCGGGATTCCATCGCCGTCACCAGCACCACGGGCAGTTCCGACAGTTGCTTGTCCGCGCGCACCTTCGCCGTGAGATCGAACCCGTCCATTCTCGGCATCTCGACGTCGGATACGATCAGATCGAATGTCCCGGTCTTGAGCGCAGTGTACGCATCGATTCCGTCCACCGCGGTGGTCACGTCGTATCCCGCCGCCTCCAGTATGTTCTTCAGCAACGCCCTCGCCGTGATCGAGTCCTCCACGACCAGGATGGATTGTTTCTTCCCCTCCACCCCCTCTTCGGCGGCAATGGGAGCACGTGGCGGCGCAGTCGGTTTCACCGCCGATTTCATCAGGTCAGACACGTTCAAGACCGGCACCACCTGGCCCGTTCCCAACACGCTCGCGCCGGAAATGTTGCGCACGCGCACGAGCTGCGGGCCGAGCGGCTTGACCAGCACCTCCTGCTCGGCGAGTATTTCTTCCACCCGGAACGCGACGCGCACGGAGCCCAGGCTGAGAACGACCACCTGCGCATTATCCGCCGACTCGCCCGCGGCACCCTTACGCGGCAGTTCCAGCGTGTCGCTGAGCCAGACCAGGGAAACGGGCTGGCCGCCGAGCGAAATCGTTTCGCGGTTTTCCACGGTCAGGATTTCCTCCTTGGATGCCCGTATCACCCGTTCGACGCTGATTGCGGGGATCACGAAGAGGTGATCGCCGGCGCGAACGAGGATACTCCGGAACGTGGCGAGCGTCAGCGGCACGACCATGCGGAAGCCCGTTCCCACATCGGGGTGCGATTCGACGGCAATAGCGCCGCCGAGCCGCTCGATCTTTCCCCGCGCGATGGCGAGCCCGAGTCCCCGCCCGGAAATGTCCGTGATGATGGAGCTCGTCGACACGCCGGACCGGAAGGCAAGCGCGATCGCCTCCCGCTCGCCGAGCCTGTCCGCTTCTTCGGCGGACACGATGCCGAGCTTGCGGGCGGCGTTTTTCACCTTCGTCGCGTCGATGCCCGCTCCGTCGTCGGCGACGAGGATCTCGACTTTGCCGCTATCCCGTTGCGAGACGGCGATAGTGATCGTTCCGTGCAGTGGCTTGCGTTTCTGCTCCCGCACCGCCGGCTCCTCGATACCGTGATCGATGCAGTTCCGGAGCATGTGGATGAGCGGATCCTTCATTTCCTCCAGAATTCGCCGATCGATCTCGATCTCGCTCCCCTGAACGACGAGTTCCGCCTCCTTGCCCTGGTCGCGTGCAAGCTCGCGAGTGAATCGCGGAAAGCTCTCGATCAGCGAAGAGAACGGCAACAGATGCATCTCCTTCACCTCGTGAAGAAGGTTGTCGGTCATTCCGGCCAGCGTGCGTTGGTCGTGCTCGGCGGACTGCGCCAGGCTCGCCAGTCGATTGTCGAGCACTTTCATGTGCACGCTTTCGCCGTCGAGATACTCGAGCAGCCTCAAGAGCTCCTGGCTTTCCCTGGCGGCGCCGTTGGGCCTGCCGCCCCGTGCAAGCGAGCGCTCGATCCGCCGCAATGCGGGCTGAATCCGTGTCCGTTCCTTTTTCCATTTCGCAAGCGCAGCGGCGGTTTCGCGCAACTCCCCGACGCGCTCACGCGATGCCAGCCGCGGCGAAAACAGTTCCTCGACCTGCCACATCACTGCGTCGAGTTTCGCCGTGGAAACCCTGACCGTCTCGGACGCAAGGCTCGGCGCAGGAAGCGGCGTGCGTACGTCGGCGGTCGCCACGGGTTCGGCCGTCGCGGCGGAAGACGATGCGGGCGCAACCGCTTGCGCCGGCGCGGACAATTCCGGACCGGGCAACGGCCCTTTCAATGCATCGGTCAACCGCCGTACCAGTTCCATGATCGCTGGCCGATGGGCTCCGGGCGCGGCGGCGTCGGGAGCAAGGAACCTGCCGGCCGCGTCGATCGCCTGATGCAGGAGATCCAATAACGCCGGCGAGACGGCGAGCCGATTCCCCTTCAGCCCCGAAAACACGCTTTCCAGCGAGTGGCAGACCGCTTCGATCTCGGTGAAATTCACCGCCCGGGCAGCCCCTTTCAGGCTATGCGCCTCGCGAAAGATCTTCTCGATGAGTTCCGTCTGCTGCACGCGGGCCGGGGATTTCTCCAGGTCGAACAACCCCGACGACATCGCCCGGAGATGCTCGTCCGCCTCGATCCGGAACGTCGCGAGAAGCCTCTTCTGAAAGTCGTCGTTCTTCTCGACCATGGCGCTCCCCAATCAAGGTCCGGCAAGCCACGCGTCTCGCGACAAGACCGCCGCGCGTCCGGATTGACGTTCCCTGCGCGTTGCTCAGCCCGCCTTGCTTCCGATCATCGAATTCAGACGTTGCCCCAGCTCGTGCAGGTTCTTGGCAGCAATCTCGGACTGTCTCGTGCTGGCCACATTCTGCGCGCTCGCCTGCTTGATGTTGTCCATCGCCAGCGCCACCTGGTCCATGCCCACCATCTGCTGCTGGCTCGAGGCGGCGATCTGCACCGCCGCCTGCGCCGCCTCCGCGACACTTTCGGCCAACTGCCGGATCGACTCCCCGGCCTCGCCCGACTGCCTCACCCCCGCTTCCACCGCCTTGGCTCCCTGCTCGGTAGCCAGCACCGCGGCGCTGGTCGCCTTCTGGATGTCGCCCAGGATCGTTCGCACCTGCGCGGTCGCCTGCTTGGATTGCTCCGCGAGACTCTTGATCTCCTGGGCGACGACTCCGAAGCCCTTGCCCTGTTCGCCCGCCCTGGTCGCCTCGATCGCCGCATTCACCGCCAGCAGGTTCGACTGCTCGGCCAGATCGTTGACCGTGGCGATGATCTCCCCGATCGCCTGGCTCTGCTCCGACAGGCGCACGATGCTCTCGGCGATCGACTCCATCTGCTCCTGGATGCGCTGCATTCTCTGGATCGCCTCCTCGACCGACTCGCGCCCGGCCTGCGAAACCTGCGCCACCTTCTGCGCACTCTCGGAGACGTACTTCGCCTTCTGGCTCGATACCCCGGCGGTCTGCTTCACCTCCTCCACCGTGGCCGTGGTCTCGCTCACCGCGCTCGCGGTCTCCGCCGCCCCGGCCGCCACCTGCGTCGTCGTGGCGAGGATTTCCGCCGACGACGACCCGAGCCGGGCGATGGTTTCCCGCAGTTGCCGGGTGATGGATCGGCTGACATAGATTCCGCCCGCGATGCCGGCGATCAGGGCGAGAAGCGAAACGGTCCCCATCGCCAGATAGGCGAGATTGACTGCCGTCGCGAGCTCGATGCGGCCCTTCGCCTCGAGATTCAACTCCCTTTCGCGGAAACGCTCCACCTTGTCGATCAGCGCGTTGGTGAGGGGGCGCACCTCCTTGATTCCCTGTGCCAGGGCTTCCGCGCGCTTGCCCTGCAGGGCGAGCTCGACGACGCGCTGCTGCGCCTGCTCATGGCCTGCCTGCACGGTCACCAGTTCGTTCAGCGCCCCCTGGCCTCCTTCAGTGTAGACAAGGCGCCGCATTCCTTCGATGGTCTCGTTGAACTTGCGATAGTCGGCCTGCAATTCCTTCAGGTAGTCATTCTGCAGGTCCGGGTAAAGCAGGATGGCGCGAAAGTGCGCGACCTGGGTGCGGAACTGGAAGCGCAATTCGTTCGAACCCTGCACCAGGCGCTCGTTCACGTCCAGAAAGCGGCCGTAGGTCGCCTGAACCCTGCCGAGCGAAAAGAACGCGACGGCCGTCACGATGGCGAGCAGCGCAATAACGATCGCATACCCGCCGATGATCCTTCTGCCGATGGTCATCCTTTGGCCTCCCTCAAGGTCTCCGAACCGCGGCGCACCGTCACACCTTGTACTGGTGCGCCAGTCGCTTGAGCTTCTGTCCCAGCTCGTGGAGGTTCTGCGCCGCGGCTTCCGCCTGCTTGGTGCCCGCGACGTTCTGCGCGCTCGCCTGCTTGATGTTGTCCATCGCCAGCGCCACCTGGTCCATGCCCACCATCTGCTGCTGGCTCGAGGCGGCGATCTGCACCGCCGCCTGCGCCGCCTCCGCGACACTTTCGGCCAACTGCCGGATCGACTCCCCGGCCTCGCCCGACTGCCTCACCCCCGCTTCCACCGCCTTGGCTCCCTGCTCGGTAGCCAGCACCGCGGCGCTGGTCGCCTTCTGGATGTCGCCCAGGATCGTTCGCACCTGCGCGGTCGCCTGCTTGGATTGCTCCGCGAGACTCTTGATCTCCTGGGCGACGACTCCGAAGCCCTTGCCCTGTTCGCCCGCCCTGGTCGCCTCGATCGCCGCATTCACCGCCAGCAGGTTCGACTGCTCGGCCAGATCGTTGACCGTGGCGATGATCTCCCCGATCGCCTGGCTCTGCTCCGACAGGCGCACGATGCTCTCGGCGATCGACTCCATCTGCTCCTGGATGCGCTGCATTCTCTGGATCGCCTCCTCGACCGACTCGCGCCCGGCCTGCGAAACCTGCGCCACCTTCTGCGCACTCTCGGAGACGTACTTCGCCTTCTGGCTCGATACCCCGGCGGTCTGCTTCACCTCCTCCACCGTGGCCGTGGTCTCGCTCACCGCGCTCGCGGTCTCCGCCGCCCCGGCCGCCACCTGCGTCGTCGTGGCGAGGATTTCGCTGGAGGAGGAAGAAAGCACGTTCACCCCGTCGAGAATTTCTCCGGTCAGGCGGCGCTGGCTCTCGACCATCGTCCGGAACGTCCGCACAAGTTCCCCCACTTCGTCGGCGCGATCGTCCTGCGGCACGCTGACCGTGAGATCGCCCGAGGCGACCCGCTGCGCGATGCCGGAAACCATCTTGATCGGCTGGGCGATGATGCGGCTCAGGAACCGCGCGGACGCCAGCGCCAGCAGGATGGCCGCGATGCCGGCGATGACGAAGAACTGAATCGCCTGGCGCGCCCTCTGCTCGGACTCCGCAACGGCCGCCCTCGCGTCCTCCGCCGCCTCGCTTCCCAACTCCTTGGAAATGGCGCGCACTTTCCGGTAGCGCTCCTCCTGGAGGCCGAACACCAACTGCTTGGCCTGCTCTATCTTCCCGGCGTAGATCAGGGGGATGGTTTGGGTATCCCTGGTCTGGGCGAAAGCTTCGCGAACCGCGCTGAGCTCATTGAGCGTGCCCGACAATTTCGCATCGGCGCGGTTGCGGCTCGTCAGCCGTTGCGTGATCTCGGCAATTTCCTTGCTGCGCTCCTTGATCTCCTGATGCCACGTCTCCTGATCGGAGCGCTGCGTGACCGCTATCATTTCCATCAGCGCCGCACGTACCCCGTTCTCATTGGCGCGAAGCTGCATCAGGTCCAGAGCGTTGGCGAAGTCTTGCTGGTAAAGGCTGGTCTGGGACGCCTGGATCGCCGCAATGACTGCATATGCGGCGAAGATCACTGCGGCGAGGGCCACAACCATCGTCCCGAAGCCGGCGAACAGCTTGCCGCGCGTCGAAAGATCGAGAAACCATTTCATGATTCTTCTCCTTCTTCTTCCACATGCTGCGGTCCGCAGCGATGATTCCACGTCCCGGACGGTTGGTTCTATTTCATGCCTGGTCCTGCACGATGACCGCGTCGTCGGTCAGCAGCCTCTGCGCATCGAGAACGACCGTGCGTTCGGGCGTCACGCCTCTCAGGTATCTGTCGCGGATGCCCGTCAGCGTGGGAAGGGAAGACTGGATCTCGACGACCGGAATTCGGCGCACGCCCAGCACGGCGTCGGCGAGAATGCCGAACAACATGACCTCGGACCGGAGCACGATTACCTTGTTGAGGTCGGTCAGACCTCTTTCCGGGAGGTCGAAGAACTTCCTTATGTCGACGACGGACAGGATCTCTCCGCGCAGGTTGACGATTCCGAGCACGAATGCGGGCGTGCATGGCAATGGCGTCAGGTTCTCCAGCGGGTGCACCTCCCGGACGTGGCGAGTTTCGACCGCGTACCTCTCGTGCGCCAGGAGGAATTCCACGCACTCCAGCGTATTGCCCGTTTCCGCTGTGTCCGGCCTCCGGGCCAGGGCCTGCGCGCGTGCCTTGAGTATCAGGCGGGCTTCGACTGCATCCGGTGCCAGCACGCGTTCGACGGCAGCGCCTGCCGATTCGACGCGCTGGCGGACCTCGTCCCAGTCAATGGCCTTGTTCTTCTTTCGTTGCGTCGCTCCGCGCGCGATCATGCGGTCGCTCATGTCACGCGCATGCCGCCGCGCGCGGCAGACCCGAGAGCACGGAAGCGATGATCTCGATCAGTCGAGCCACCGTCAGCCCGTCCGACTCCGGGAGAATGTCGTCGCCGGACCCTGCGCGCAGGAGCGCCAGCGCGTTTGCGAAATGGCGCCTCGCCTCCCGGTACCGACCCCGCGACAACTCCATGTTTCCCAGAGCGAAGTGGGCGAGCGCGAAGCCGGCGTCGAGATACACTGCGCGCTGCAGCGACTGCAGCGCCGCCTCGATCTGCCCGTTCTCCTGCTGTACGGCGGCAAGCAGGTAATGATGCGCCGCGTTCAGCTTGTCCGTGGCGATCGCTCGTTCGCACCACTCGGCCGCCTCGGCGAGCCTGCCCTGGTCGGCGCAGTTCCTCGCGCGGGCGGCCGCGGTGCCCAGGTTCTCCGGTGCGCGCGCGAGCCCCCCGACTCGTTCAAGCGCGTCCGGTCTGCCGGGCGGCTGCGGATTTGGCGACCGCGGGACGGGTCGCGCCGATTCCGGCACGGCAATCTCGTCCGGGAAGCCCGGCTCGGGTCGATGCGCGGCCCAGGAATCCTCCGGAAACGCCGGATCCCGATCTGCGACGGAGAACGCCTGCGGCCCGGCGGAGGCCGCCTTCCGGTAGAGCAAGGCGCCGGGGAATTCGACGGCGGAAAACGACGAGAACAGGATGTTCGAGGTTTCCGTGGCACTGACGACCAGCCAGCCGCCGTCGACCAGCGAGCGGTAAAGGTTCCGCGAGACCGCCTTCGCGCGGTCGGCATGGAAATACATCAACACGTTCCTGCAGAAGATCACATCCATCGCGTTGGTGTTGTTCCGGAGCGACGGATAGACGTCGTCGGCCAGATTCAGGTAGGAAAACGTCACCTTGTCCCTGATATGCGGGACAAGCGCGAAACGCCCGTCTTTTCTTTTCCTGAAGTACCGCTCCCTGACCCATTCCGGCGTGCCGCGGAACGACCACTCGCCGTACACGGCCTGCGCGGCCTTGCGCAGAAACCGCGGGTTGATATCCGTGGCGAGGACGGTGACGTGCCACCCGTTGGGATCGGGGATCAGTCGGTCGAGGAGCATGGCGATGGAGTAGGGTTCCTCGCCGGTGCAGCAACCCGCGCTCCAAATCCGGATACGCCGCTCCCCATCGCGGCGCAGGCGGAACAACTCGGGCAGGATATGCTTCTCGAGCGCGTCGAATCCCCCGCTCCCGCGAAAGAAATAGGTCTCCCCGACGGTCAGGTGGCTGGCCAGGATTTCGATGTGACCTCGCGCCGCGGCGCCCGAGCACAGCCAGCGGGCACACGATTCGACGTCCCCGAATCCGAGTTCGCGAGCCGCCGCGGCGACCCCGCGCTCCAGGTCGCCCCAGCGCTCTTGCGGGTAGTTCAGACCCATGCGCGCGGCGACCAGACCGCTCAGGTCCGAGAGAAGCGAACCGGAGACAGCGCGCCGCATATCCACCTCAGGCGCCCTCCATCGCCCGGTCCAACGTCGTCTCTTCTTCCAACGAAAGGAACTTGTCCAGATTGTGGATGAGGATCAGGCCGTCGCCAAGCTTCACTATCCCTTCGACGTACTGGACGCCCGGAAGCACTTCGCGCGCTTCCTCGCCGTCCTGCTCGGAGTATTCGATGACACCAGTCACCGCGTCGGCCACCAGCGCGACCACCCGCCGTGATGTGCGCGCGATCACCATCTGGTCGGTCAGAGCGACGTCGCGGCGCGGCAGGTGAAAGCGCCGACGTATGTCCACCACCGGAATGACCCGTCCGTGTACGTTGACCACGCCGAGAACGATGTCCGGCGCCTTGGGCAGCGGAGTGAATTCCACGATGCGCACTATCCGGTCCACCGCATGCAGCGGCAGGCCGTAGCGCTGATCGCTCAGGTCGAATACGACAAGCCGATTAGGCAGCAAGTCGACAACACCTCTCCTTGCCCATCCCGGTCCACAAATGGCGCAAGTGGTAGAAGAAACCGCTCAATTTACGCCGCGCCCACAGGCTGTCCATCCGTATCCCTACGTACATCGAACCGCCCATGCCCCGGTTCCAATCGCGGCTGTTGGATGCCCTGAACCGGTGGCGCGGCGTTGCGCCGGACACGCATTGGCCCGTGTCGCGACTAGATTTCCTTCGAGATGAGCCCGCGGCGCAGGGCGAAGGCGATCAGATCGGTTTGATTGCGGAATCCGAGCTTCTTTGCGATGTTCGCACGATGCGTCTCGACGGTGCGCGGGCTGATGCCGAGCCGCTTGGCGATTGCCGCGCTCGTCGACCCCTCGGCCACGAGCTGAAGGACCTGCCTCTCCCGATCGGTGAGCTTCTCGTACTTGTCGGAGCTCGTCGGGTCGGCGGCCTCACGGTATATGCTTGCGGCCTGCTCCGAAAGGGGTGGGCACAAGTACCTGCGGCCCGCGGTCGCTTCTCGTATCGCGCGCACGAGGTCCTCGAACGCCGCACACTTCAGTACGTAGGCTGACGCGCCGTTTCTGAGCGCCTCGACCACGCACGACACGTCGGCCAACATCGAAAGGATCACGATCCGCGTCCGCCGGGTGCGCAAGCTCACCTGCCGCGCGACCTCCAGGCCGCTGAGCCCGGGCAACATGACGCCGAGCACCAGGACATCGGGCTCGAGACGTTCCACGACTTCGGCGGCCGTCAGCCCGTCTCCGGCCTCGCCAATCACCTTGAAATCGCCTTCGCGCTCCAGCAGCGCCCGCAGCGATTGACGCAGCAGCTGATGGTCATCCGCCAGTACGAGAGTGGTTGATATCGCCATGATCGACGGCACGCCGCACGGAAGCGTGTGCGCTTCGCCCCGCTCGCCGCGCAACTCAGCGCTGCGGGAGCCCGCGCGTCGGCCGGTCACGCGGCCGATTTCATCATCGTTTTTGGTTGCAACGATTATGCGTAATATATCAGCCTCGCGGCCACCCGGGTAATGAGGCGTCCGCCGAGCGTGGTGCGTGGTGCGTTGGAGCCAGTGGTCCGCGACCGTCGCCGCCGGCGAAGGCCGGGGCGATCCCGTCGCGACCGGCGGCGCTCCGGCCGCCTGGCCGCAGTCGGGATCCCGGCCGGCTCTCTCCCGCGGCCGCCTCCTGCGATCGGCCGCGCCTGCGCCTAATCCGGCCCGATCGTGCATCGCGGGGCTAAAGAATTCGGCCCGGCTGCCGCTAAGTAAAGTGGGAACTGGCCCCGAAAACAGGAAAAGAAACCCTATCGTGAAAATGAACCTTCCTGTCACCAACGTCGAGCATCGCTACCCCAAGGGGAAGATCATCGTCTCGAGGACGGATCTCAAAGGGGTGATTACGTATGCCAACGACACTTTCGTCGAGATCAGCGGCTTCTCGCGGGAGGAGCTGATCGGCAAGAACCATAACGTGGTCCGCCACCCGGACATGCCGCCGGAGGCCTTCGAGGACCTGTGGACGACGATCAAGGCCGGCCGGCCCTGGCGCGGGATGGTCAAGAACCGCTGCAAGAACGGCGACCACTATTGGGTGAAGGCGCTGGTGGTGCAGGTGCGCAACCAGCAACAGACGCTCGGCTACATGTCGGTGCGTACCGAGCCGACGCGCAAGGAAGTGGAGTCCGCGGAGCGCCTGTACCGGGACGTGCGCGAGAAGCGATGCGCCTATCGCAAATCGAGGACCTTCGTTTCCCACATCATGCACTTCGTGTCTTTTGAAATGCGCCAGGCGATCTTTTCCGCCAGCATGGCGCTGCTCGGCCTCGGCGCCGCCGGCGCAGGCCTAGCCGGCTGGAGCGCAGCCGCCTGGATCCTGGCATCCCTGGGCGTGGTATTCGCGGGGTCGAACTCCGTATTCATCCTCTACACCGTCAGCCGCCCCCTGCGGAAGGCGGTCGGGTATTTCGAACGGATCGCACAGGGCAGGCTGGACAACGACATCGAGGTGACTGCCCTGGACCAGACCGGCCGCGTGCTCGCGTCGCTCGCGACGACCCAGGCCCACCTTCGCGTGATCATCGACGAAATCCGTCACAGCGTCGAAGTCCTGGAGAAGCGCTGCAGCGAGCTGGAGACGGAAGTCGAGCAGGTCTCCACGCATTCGCGTTCCCAGTCCGACAGCATCGCGCAGGTCAGCGTGGCGATGGAGGAAGTCTCGGTTTCGGTCACCGAGGTGGCGAAAAGCGCGGAGGGCACCGCCGCCTCCGCGCAGTCAACCCTGGAAATCGTCAATGAAGGCAACCAGAGGATGGCGCAGAGCCTGAGCAACACCGATCAGGTGGTGACCGCGGTGCAGACGTCCAGCCAGGGCATCGACCGCCTGAGCGAGGCCATCGGCAGCGTCGGGGCGGTCACGCGCATCATCAAGGAAATCGCCGAGCAGACCAACCTCCTTGCGCTGAATGCCGCCATCGAGGCGGCACGCGCCGGGGAACACGGGCGGGGCTTCGCCGTGGTGGCCGACGAGGTGCGCAAGCTCGCCGAACGCACGGCGCGCAGCACCGAGGACATCGATCGCATGGTGGCGGACATCCAGGGCACCACCGCGACGGCGGTGGAGTCCATGCGCGTCGCCGCCGGCCGCGTGGACGAAGGGCGCAACCTGATAGACGACACCTACGACAGCTTCAAAAAGATCACCGAGGCGAGCACGGAAGTCAATCGCATGTCGAACCACATCGCCGCCGCCGCCAAGGAGCAATCCACCGCCACCGAGGAAGTCGCCAGGAGCACCGAGCACATGTCCGAGCTGATCGAGCGCAATACCGCGTCCCTGCAGCACGTGGTGCAGGCGGTGGACGGCCTGCGCCAGGCGGCCGGGCAGCTCCACGGCCTGGTGGCCCACTTCAACGCCTGAGGTCGGAATGGCGGCGCGGCCCGACGGCCGCGCAGAAGCAGCCGCAGCAGCGAGATCATGTCGCGCCGGCGGCGAGATCCGCCGGAGTGTCGACGTCGCGCAGTACGCCGGGATCGTCCACCTCGTACTGGGTGATCCAGTCGGGATGTTCCCTGAGAATGCGGCGGGCGCCTTCGTCGCCGGTGAGCGCGAGCAAGTCGTCCCGGAACCGTCGCGCGAAGCCCACCGGATGGCCCCGCTCGCCGTTGCAGGCGGGCGCCGCGATCACCGCGCCTTCGGCGAGGCCCGCGGCGATGCGCGATATCGTTTCGGGCCGGATGAAAGGCATGTCGGCGAGCGCGATCACCCATCCGTCGGCATCTTCGGATGCGCGTATCCCCATCGCAAGGCTGGTGCCCATCCCGTCCGCGGCGCTCCTGCAGACGACCGTCTTGCAGCCCGCTTCGCGAATCATCTGCGCAAGCTTCTGCGAGCGCGGACGGACCACGGCGAGGGGCTCGGGAAGGGCGACTGCCAGATGCCGGGCGGCGGCGACGGCCACCGGCGTGCCGGCTTCAGCGGTCCCGGCCGGCAGCGGTGCGAGCAGCTTGTTGGTGCCGAACCTCTTCGAGAAACCGGCGGCGAGAAGAATGCCGAC
>Ga0082335_1004216_pt1 | contig 22070 bp, 17 predicted proteins | sample Subgrocontami58m_FD_72375 | JGI IMG/M metagenome (GOLD analysis project Ga0082335, IMG submission 72375) | Subsurface groundwater microbial communities from S. Glens Falls, New York, USA - GMW37 contaminated, 5.8 m (SPADES assembly) (version 2) ...
TGGAATTATTTAGTAAGCACTTTTTAAAACTCTTGTAAAATTGCCTCCTGTTAAGCGGTCAAGCAAGGCGCTCAATTCCATAAGCTTAAGCTCTTTATCCAATTTGTCTTTTTGAGCTATTCCATTATCGGAAATCAACTCTACCTGCAATTTTCTTCTTTCAAAATACAACCTCGTAACTTCTGAAAGTATGTCATTGCGCAATTGAACCATTAGCTTTGACCGCACGTCAATTGATGTCTGCGCGTCATTATAAATCAGGTCAGCTAGATCCCACGATACATTGAAATCCCAATCCCTTGGCCCTTCTGAAAATTCACCCTTAGATGTACCGTATACATTGTTATTATATCCGAATGAAAGAGTCGGTATAATGGCTTTCATCCCCGCTTTCCGACGCCAATCTCTGATCTTCTCGTTACTGACCTCCGCATACGCAACGGCCATATTTTGGACTTCTGTTATAGCCGGCTCATTGTCAAATGAGGCTAACAAATTTTTATTTGACGATACCTCCTGGGCGTTCTTGTTTTGCTTATCCAAAAAATTATACTCTAGTATCTGCCGTGAGGTTATCAGGAACAAATTTTCTTTGTTTAACACCGCCTGCTTACAATCATACGCAGTTATCAAATTAACCCAGGCTTCTTTCTCAAATACATAAAATCCTGACTTTAAAACTGCAAAGACTTGCCGGCTCAGAGGTGCCACCAAAACAAACATTAATTCAGAAGGATTCAACCCAGCCATAGGTAAACGGTCAAAACTTTTACTGTCGTCTTTTGTAACAAATATGCCCTGAGTGCTTGCAATATATAAAACAGGATTGGGCCCAGGCAGTGCAATTACATTTTTAATAGAAGGCGCCTCAGCCTCATCGTCAGACTCTGAGGTTGTGTCTGACGTTACTTCTGCGGCGTCTTTCGTATACGAGTATGCCTCAAATATTTTTTTCCAGGACGCCCCGGAATTCTTTGACTTATAGACGCCTGTGTTATCAGCAGCATAAACAAAACGCCCATCTTCATATAAATATATGATCTCGTTCTCGCCAAAAGGAGAACTGCACTTCTGCCAAACACCCTCAGACTTCTTTGTGTCCTGCGCACCTTTTTTCATAAACAAACCTGCTTTGGTGCCGACTAAAATTGTGCCATCCGCGAGCGCGCAGACAGATAAACAATTATTTTCTAACGCGTCAGACCTGCTGAATATATTTTTAACGGCCGGCTTCATCATATAAAGCCCTTTTTGAGTCGCGATATAGCCTATATCACCCGAAACATTAAAGACGATCTGGTTTACCCTGCAATTCTCAAAAGATGACGGGCTTATTGGTTCCCAAGGGCCCTCTTTAGAGAGATATTTTTTATACAGTCCTCTATTTGTGCCAAGAAATAAAATATTATTATCTCCTGGTAAAACAGAGGCCGTTACTAATTCTTCTCCCTTGAGCCCACTATCATCCAACACGCTGTAATTTTGAGCGTAGGCATTCAAAGAAATAAAAAACATAAATAAAAATATCAAGTGACGGAACATATCTCTATTCTCCCTTTTTGTATTGTGTTATTTTTCTTTTATTAAATGGATCTTTTTTCTCAATTCATCCAACTCATCTACCACAGACTCAAACTCCTTATAATTCCGCTGGTTGACCGGAAGGCAAAAATGGTCCCTTAGTTTATATCTTAACTGTTCTCTTTTTCTAACCAGCTTTCTTAAAGCAGCATCTTTATCCGTCTGGACTATCATATTTCCTCCGTTTTTGTTTCGTATGCAGAAAGGACAACTGAAGATATCTGCGCTTTTACCTCAGGCGTAAGCGCCTGGACCGTCTCATACCAAACGCTATCTTTTCCTTTTTTGCGCGGCATTGAAACAAAGATACCATTTTTGCCTTTAATAATATGCACCCCCTTGACCAGCAAGGAGCCGTTTATTTCTATGTCCGCGAAAGCCCTGAGCTTCTTCTCCTCATCTTCAAACCTATGTATCCGATTAACCCTAATATCAATACTCATTTCAATCTCCTATTTTTCATTTCGTTAAATTATTTGTTCCATTATTGGAACAAACCAGACAAAAAAATATAGCCTACCTGTACACCTCCCTTCTATGACCTAAGTCAATTATTACTACCATAAAAGTTTATTTATAAGAAGAGTTATTTCAAAGAGTTACGTAAAGCGTCTACTTAGCCATCTTTTCTTTGCTTTTTGTTCCTTATTTGACGTAACCACTCCCAATGCTCCTGAGCTCTTTCGTCATCAAATTTTATCTCATGCATATCTTCCTTTACAAAATGTTGTTTTAGATCTTTAAACAACGGGACCAATGTATACATACCATATACTGGCGAAACTCTTTCTTCTAAAGGAACTATTTTAACTTCTAATTCTCTATAGTTTAAAGGGATGGCGTACGCACCCTTTGATATAGGCCATGGCCAAGAATCGTTTTCAATTACTATTTTTGTATCTTTTGGAATAGTGCAATAAAAACCACTGGAACCTGCTGCTTTTAATATTACTATACCAAGCATCGCAACATCTTCTGTAGCTCGATAGACTTGACCAAATTTTATTGGTTTAAAAAACATATCTTTCCTTTTAATAATATATTAATTTGGATTTTTGTATGCGAAGGCGCGGTTTTTACTTATTAAAAATTCGGGAGCTGTCCCTCCATTAGCTATTCCATTTGCATGAGCGTCACCTACGGCTAAAGCTAAATATTCTCCTCTCGGAGGCTGAATCCCAACATAAGCAGCATATTCTTTCGGATTTAACCTAAAGGCAAATTTACTAGTGGCTGAATCTTTTAGGAAAGCAGGAGTTACAAATGAGCCTTCTCTAATAGAATGATCTCTATTTATGCCTACAAAACCAGCTGCATCCGTACCATGCAACCAAAGTCCATATTTCCCATATGTTCTCGTTCTCACCCAAGAATCTATTTTTGAAAAACTCTGTAAATTCCCAGATTGCATGGCAACATTGCCTAGCCCCAAACCCAGCTCACCAACGCTATATCCATGCAAGGAGTCTTGCCATCCGGCAATGTAAGAGCCCTGAATAGCTGCGCCTGTGGCGGCTCCTATTGCCGCACCCATCCCACCGGCTTTAAGCGAATCGCTAAAACTCTCTCCGCTTGCCAAGGCAGCTCCAAAGCCAGAACCAAAACCACCCATTCCGAACTCAATAGCACCACCAATCGCGCCTCCTGTAAAAGTACGGGCAAAATCACCCATTTTGGATGCAATACCCAAAGCCAAACTCTTACCTAGCGCGCCAAATACGGCTCCTCCTACAACGCCACCAACAAACCCCAGCATATTGCCTGTTTGAATCGATGTATACAGGCTTATGGCAGAATTAACAGCCCACATAGCTGGTGCCAAAACAGGAATTGCTATTGAAACAACGGTTGCAACAATTCCGACTAATGTTTTCCAAAAATTACCCCAAAAACTATGCCCGCTTGGATCGACGTAATTCAACGGATTGTTGCGGCAGTAGGAGTAGCGGTTAAGCGATTGGGGATCGTAGGGTGCCTGGACTATTGTGTCGGCGGTGACGAAGCGGCCGATCTCAGGGTCGTAATACCTTGCCCCGTAGAAATACATCCCCGTAGCATCTAACTCCTTGCCGGTGAACTTGTAGCGGGTAACGTCTGAGCCTTCGCTTGTGGCAAGTGAACCATACGGAGTATATTCGTAATGGCTGACTTGAGCGCCATTCTGATCGGTAATAATACTGGAGCTGCCAAGATGGTCAGAATTAGTAAAATACTTATTCCCTGTTGACTCAACGCTACAGACCTTGTTTGACCCGGCAAAGATATGCTTGGTAGCCTTGCCGCTAGAGTCTATCTCAAAGAGCGAACCTATATAGGTTGTTGAACCAGATGGTGTAACCTGTTTAACCCTGCCGCCATCGCCGTCATAGATAAAATCGGTGACAACACCGGCTTGAGTTACTTTTATTATACGATTTTCAGTATCATATTCCAGAGTTTTATTTTTTCCTGAGACCATGTTGCCGTTAGCATCGTAGGAATAATTATAGCCGCCGGCAATTGTTACAGCATGAGGCCCGGCATTAATGCCATACAACATAACGCCTACATCTGACTTATAAACCATATTACCTATGGAATCATACTGGAAATTAAAATTCGTGTAACCTCCAGTTGGGCTTGGGACATTTTGGGCCTGGGTCAAACGGTCTAGATCATCATAAGCATAGGTACGGATATTAGAGCGAAGGTTATCAGTTAAAGTCGTAATATTACCGTTTTTGTCAAAGATGTAATTTAAGTCCTGCAAGGTTGAGGTGCCTTGAGTTAAAATACGGCTTAACCTTAGATCCTGGCCGTAGGAGTAATTTGTGCTCGTGCTATTACCGTATTGGATGGTTGTGATCTGGCCCTTTGCATTATATGCGGTGTCATTTACGTAATTTGCCAAGCCCTGGACTTTTTCCAATAACCCTGAATTAGCATCATAGGAATAGTTGACGACTTCACCATCAGGATATTTCAAGGTCATGAGACGGTCTAAAATGTCATACGTACGCTCAACTGTGTAAGGTGTAGTGCCTACAGTTTTTATTGATTTTATTTCACGGCCGAATTTATCGTAGAAAAATTCAGTTTGTCCTGATCGGTCCGTGACTTTTGAAAGCCTGCCTATACAATTAGGCTTAGCCGGCTCATCATAAATATAGGTTGCCAAAGTTTGCGCGTTATTAAACTTACTGGTCAACCTGTTAAGCGCGTCATACTGAAACTCCAAAATCTGATTCTTTGCATCTGTCTGTTTGATTAGATTGCCTAAAATGTCATACTCATACGTCCAGATGCCCATATCAGGGTCGTTCATTTTAAGTTTTCTACCTATGGAGTCATACCAGATCTGAACTACATTGCCTTTTGAGTCCGTGGTTTTAGTAAGATTATTCTGGATATCGTATTCGTATTGGGTCTTGAATACGCCGTCTGATGTAAATTCCGTAACTTCTAATACATTGCCATAAACGTCTTTTAAAGTGCCTTTTTTATGGCCTTCGGGGTCTATTGTCTCGCCATAAAGAGGATTGATATAATTTACACTGCTTTCGGCGTCTTTGGCTGTTCCGGGAAAATCTGAGATGGTCTTTTTAGGGCGGCCGCGCAGGTCATATTCGTAGCGAACATAACTTATCTGCGATGGGTCTTCGTCAATATAGTGGCCAAGCGACTCTTTTTCAACAAGGCCGCGGTTGTTGAAATAAGCCTCGCTTGACACCTGACGAGCGGCCGCCCCATCTTCTCCTACTGAGACACTCTTATATTTTCTGCCTAAACCATCAACGTATTCGGTCTTGTATAACCCGATAGCATTGGTTGTTACCTTAGTATTAAAATCAGGATAGCTATAGGTAGCAACTATCTGGTTATCGGCATTTTTGGCTTCAACTACCCTTCCAAAAGAATCATATGTTGTCGTTGATGTCTGTCCATTAGGGTCTGTGACTGAAGTAACTACGCCAAATTTAGGATCATAAACATAACTGACACTCTGTCCCAAGGCGTTGGTAACTGCTTGAGGATAGGCATATAAAGTTGTCTCATAAACAGTTGTTACAGAGCGGTTCAAAGCATCAGTGCTTGAGGTCAAGTTGCCGAAAGAATCGTAGGCATACTGAGCTATAGAATTAGTGGTTAATGAGTTCAGCGAATCAAAGATAAAAACATTCTCCGTAGCTAAATTACCCTTTACGTCGTATTCAAATGCCTTCTTAGAAATAATATTTAGATCATTATCCCTTAACAAAACTTCAAGCGGCCTGTTGTGGCCGTTCCCGTAAGCAGACGAATATGCCGTAGCAGTGGATTTTTCATCACCTGTGATTAAAATATCGCCATCATCAAATGCCTCTGTCACATTGCCGATATTGTCATAGACGATCCTGCTCTTAGTTGAAATACTTACGCCATTCTCTTCCCATACAGTCGTAGATGTTTCGGTGAGCATAGGAAAACCTAAGGCATTATCCTGGGGACCGGCTTTGCGCACTTCATAGGTATTTATAGCCTGGCTGATCTGCCTGTTGTTGCCGTCAAAAGCCAGCGCTTTATCTATCTGGCCTTTTAAAGCCCCGTCCTGGCCCGGCTTGCCTTGATAAAAATATGTCTCGGTATAATTATTGCTAATAGGGTCTAAGACTTTTATTTTTGCAAAACCCCTGAACTCGCGGTCAACCGCATCATAATAACCGCCTGAATACGAAAAGTTCTGGGTATAAACCTCCTCAGGCTGTCCTACCGGTAAAGTGTCCACTAGTGAAATAGACGATGCCACATACACAGGAAATGGCAACGCGTTATTGTCCTGTTTTGCAGCGTAAGAATAAGTCACTTTAGTTTTTCCGCCAATGCCATTGTTTATTTCAGTCATAAGGTCAGACGGCTTTAAAGCGCTCAACTGAACTTTCCAGCGATTTATTCCCTGTGCGTCCTTATCAAACAATGCCCTGTCAGTTATGCCATCTCCGTTAAAATCTCCTGTAGTCGCGGACTCATCAGTCGCGGAACCGTAATTATTCAGCCAGGCGCCTTTGTTTACAAACACACTGCCTGTTGAAATAGCATAATTCCACGCAAAGCTTGAATTATCCCAGAAACCTATATCGGTCAAACCATCATGATTAAAATCAGAAAGGAGCGGATCCCGTGCCGTGGCGTATCCCGAGATCCAGACTCCCCCATCAACAAATGCCTTGGAATTTGAGAAATATATCTTAAATTCACCGGTTGTCTTCTTAAATAAAGCGGCATCCGAAAGGCCGTCTGCGTTGAAATCTCCGGACATAGCAACATAACCGGTATCCGCGCTGCTGAGCCACGTTGATACTGCGCCAAATCCAGAACCATTACCTTGCGCGGCCCTTACCTCACCTGTATTCTTGTTATAAAAGCCCAGGTCTGTGAATTTATCAGCGTTAAAATTACCTGTGAATATTTGCCAGGATGCTGACGCGCCTGTAAATGTCAACCATATACCCTGGGCTGCGAACCCTGAACCGCTTGATAAAGCCGGCTTAAACTCGCCTGTCGCGCTATTGTAAATACCCACATCAGTCTTGCCGTCAGCATTAAAATCACCACCTACAGGCGACCACACGTTTCCGGAACCAAAACTTGTAAGCCAATCAACCGCGCTCGTGAATATTCCGGCCTGTGAAATAGCAACCTCCCAAAGGCCTGTGTCGCTACGGAACAACCCTAAGTCCATTAATGTGTCTCCATTAAAATCACCCATAACAGGATAGATCGTATTATTATTTGTATTCGGGTCAACAATATCTATGCCCACAGCCTGGGTCGCAGCCAAACTACTTGGGTCTGTTACTGTTAAAGTCAAAGTGTGGTCGCCTATAGATGAAAAAGAAACATTTGTTGTGATCTGGTTTGTTATGGCGCCTGAGGCGATCTCAACATTGTCTTTTTTCAAAGAGTAAGTCATTGGATCTAGATCAGGGTCTGAGGCGATCAAGGTTACTGTAAGGTTTTCGTTAGGGTTTGCCGTGTATTTATTAACAACTAAACTCGCCTCAGGCGCACGGTTGGTATTTGCTATGATGACATTGACATTCTTTGTGACAGTATCAATTCCATCAGAGGCTGTGACTGTCACGGTATATGTCCCGGCATCATCGTAGCCTGTGAGCCACTTGCCGGTCGTATCAAGCGGGGCAGAATAATAAAAGGTAATTGGGTCGTTGTCTGCGTCTGTTGCCTGGGGTGCGATCGTAACAAGGCCGCCTTCATTTGCAGAAATATCCGCCATGTCGCTTAAAACAGGCGGCCTGTTGGCATTAAGCACATTTATCCTCACCTGCTGCAAGGCTGATAAATTAGTCGCATCCGTAGCCGTGACAGTCACAGTATAAAGGCCTACGCTTGAATAATTTGTCTGCCACTGCCCCTGCGCGTTAAGCGGCGCCGTAAAAGTATAGGTAATTGCATCGTTGTCCGCATCTACTGCATGCGGATCAATGACAGCTAACTCGCCTTCCCTAGCTGAAACATCCGGGATATAATCCAGAACAGGCGGATTATCCACGCCTTCCACCTGCAACGTGACTTCATTACTGATAACAGAGTTGCCTTCACTGTCTCTTGCCGTAAACCTGACTTTTTCCGTTCCAAACCATGCCGCGACTTGAGAAAAACTTACTATGTGTGTTGATGCGGCAATGGACACTGCTATGTTCGTTGTTCCACTCGCCGAATAAGTCAATGCTGCCCCATCGGGGCTCATAAAATGATCATCAAGGTCAAAAGCATCAGCTTTGGCAGCATTTTCAAGCCAGCCCTGGTTAGGAATGACCTGCGACTGTATCGGCGGATTGGCTTTAATGGTAAGTATATAACCTGATTCAATAATGAAACTTGCACTGCTTGATCTTGAAGCAATTGCTTCACCGATAGAACCCTGCCAGAGTTTTAGACTAGCAGCTGTCTGTGCCCCTCCACCTTGCGTCAACGCGCCGCTCGTTAAGCTGAAACTCGCGCTCTGCGCCTGAAAAGCAAAGGCATCGCGAACCGGACCGAATACAGCGAAGTGAGCTAAAACCAAGATCAATGAGATTATCTTTTTAAACATTACCGTTCATTATTTAAGATATTTTAGTAACTTTCAAAAATGAATTGATCTTAATAACAGCTGGGCCTTGATCGTAATTAAGCACTTGTCCTATTAAGTCCCCAGCGTTAGCGCCAGTTGTTACAATGCCCTTGATCAGAACTACTGAATTTTTTACAGCGGTTGTTGGTGTTGGTGTATTAAAAACAGATATTTTTTCAGCAATAAATGTTGCCGCACCACTCATTAAAAACCCTGATATCGCGGCACCTGCAGCGCTACATTGCATACTGTATTTTGCATAATTTGTAGTTGAGCCGCTTATGAGTACTGCTTCAAATTCATAAACAGAATTTGCTGCTAAAGCAATACTTAAACCTGTTATGTTAACCAAAGAAGTTGAATGAGTAGAAAAATTTGAACCGGTCACTCTTGCAAATACATCAGTTGTGTTTATTAGTGTATTCCACTTTACCTTCCCGCTTACACTGTCATAATAAGGCATCATCCCGTTAGCTAGGCCAGTTTCATCCACTGTCTTAGTCCCTACCATACCAGGATCAAAGCCGCTAACGCTTTCAGCTACCTCCGCTCTTATCGCATATCCTGCAGATGTTATTCTTTGCCTTGGGCTCATAACTTCTGTTCCGACTTTTATCTCTAAAAAGTAAGCCTTATCAAATGGAATGTTTAACGCGGTAGCAGAGCCAAGGAGAATACCAAACAGCCCCTTATCTACAACCACACCTGTCTGTGTCTCCTGCCATAGCATATTACCCGCTGTTTCAGCATCATAGATCCTAAACGTAAGATCATATGACCCATTCAACGGATTACCGCTTGTATCAGTCACTTTGCCTTGGTAGTTGATGAGATGCGGCACAGCGGCATTCGCCGCAGTTGACAACGAAAAAATAATAACCATAAAAAGTATTACTTCCTTAAATCTTTTCATCTTACTCCTCCTGGCTAATCATTGGACTTTTGATAAATAAATCTTTGCACCGGTAAATTTTCATTATCGCTTGCATACTGCGTCACAGACGTCAGTAAAGAACGGCTGGTGTCCTGGCTATAGGCATATTCCAACGCATATCTCCAGACCACGCTATTATTGACCTTTGTTATGACCTCGCTAAGCCTCTTAGCAGTCACGATCTTTGATGTACTGATATAACTAGAAAAAACATCCTGGCGCGACTCTAAAATAAATTCAACGCTATTCGTAGGTGAAACTCCCATCTCATTTCCAGTATAATCAATGCGTGACAAATAGCACTTCCCCTGGTCTTTTGAATAAGCATACTCAACATAATTTCCATTAGTATCAATCGCGCGGGTTAAATACCAACTGAATGTCCCCAAACTGGATACCTCTTTGGCGTCACTTACCTGCCCAAACCTTAGAACACTGCCGTCTTTAGCCACGGCCCGCCATGAATCATCAGTTTCTTTAAAGAATTTCGTAAATGACGATTCTATCTTTGACTGATAAAGATTATCTATCAAATGCACCAACTCAGTTGTCCCTGCGTCCGTAATCAAATAAAAGGTGTCCTCTATATCATCATACGTTGGCGGGCCTAATCGTGTAGACCTGACAATATAACCTGGATTCAAGCTAAAACCTTGCCCAACCCACGAGTTGGCGTTACCCGACCTATAAGACAAACCTAAAGCCGGCTGCACACCCTTTCGCCCAGGAGACACAGATATAGGTATAGAATGGCCAAATGAACCGGTAAACATATCCGGTAACGGGATCTTAACGCCTCCCCCTATAGGTGCGCCTTGAGGCGTTAGAGTTTTTAAAGCGGCGTAAGTAGAAAAGTGAGTTAAGGAGAAGGTGACGCTATATCCGTCAGCTGATACGACCGACGTTTGGCCGGTAGGGACGATCATATTTTGCGCGCTATCATACAGGCCCAATTCAACCGACGTACCAGGTATCTCGGCTTGCGCGAGGGTATATGTAAGAGAAACGGGTATGTTGAAAACAAGGCCGTATGGCAGGCATTCAACTACACTTAATAAAGAGGTATTGGTAGGGGCTGCATTAGAAAGAGTCTCATTTTCTACATTTATTATCTCTATGGTCCTTGTCTCACTTAACGCGCCTTCAGGAATAACTAACTTAACCTTTTGATCCGGGGAAGAGATCTCCCCGCCCTGCGGCCCAATAACAGCAGATGAACCTTCAGCAAATACAAAAGCGTTAAAAGTAATAACCAAAAACACCAGCAAAGCTATTTTTGTCCTAGCCAAAATTACCTTACTCATCCTTAACCATGTGCACGTTTTTGCTGGATCTAGCTCGGAACACGCGCTGAATTTCTCGCATATCCCGCAATGCTTCGGCATACCAAGTTTAATAAGTTTATCTGAAAGAAGATCTGCTATCTCTTTTCTGTCCCTAAGCTTTTTTGTCTGCGAGATCATTTCTTTAAGTGTTTGACCGCTGGTTTATCTTTGTTGCAATTATGAGTATACCATCTGTTCCAGTTTTGTCAAGATATATTTTCCATTAATGGAACAATATATTGTATTGCTTTGCAGTGTAATGTGTTACATAATATAAAAATTAACAAATTATGGCTTTTTTACAGACTTTGTTAATGTTTGTTGCATTTATGAAACTTTTTCTTGACAAGATTTTACTCATGTGATAGATTTAAGTCGTGGAGGAAACCAAATGAAACTAGGCGAAAAATTAAAACTATTAAGAAAAGAAAAAGACCTTACTCTAGACAAGCTTGCCGAGATGTCAGGCATGGCTAAAGCCACCTTAAGCAGAATAGAAAATGGCGTAACAACCGGCAACCTTAACACTCATTTAAAGATCTGCGATGCCCTTCGTGTTAATTTGGGCGAACTTTACAAAGGCCTGGAAAACGCTGAAGAAAAGATCGTAGCTTTTGATGAAAAGACTATAAAAGAGGCTGAGGTCTTCAATTATGACGAAAAGGTCTCTTCTATCATTCTATCCAAGCAGACCGGCAAAAAGAAGATGCTCCCTCAGCTTCTTATCATTGAACCTGATAGAGGTACCCCAAAAGAAGAAAACGCGCCAGGAACGGATAAATTCGTTTACTGTCTTGAAGGCGAAGTTGAACTGACTATTGCAGACAAAAAGAACATCTTAAAGAAAAACTCCAGCGTCTACTTTGATTCATCCTTCCCTCACGCTGTAAAAAATATAGGCCCTAAAACCGCGAGACTTATTGTAGTCGTCTCCCCTATTGCTCTATAACTTAAATTAAACGGAGGAACAATGTCCCAAAAACCAACTATCCTAATATGCGATGATGAAGAAGGTATCCGTGAATCATTCAGCCTTATCTTAAAAGATAAGTATGACCTGGTTTTCGCCAACTGCGGAGAAGATTGTATTAAGATCCTCAAAGAGAATAATAATATCAACCTTATCCTTATGGACATCAAAATGCCCAAGCGTAACGGCATTGAGATAACCAGAGAGATCAAGCGCCTTAAGCCCAATATTAAGGTAATAGTGGTAACCGGATACGAAAGTGCCGAGATCGCCAAAGAAGCCACCGAAGCCGGCGCCGACGCCTACATCACCAAACCCTTTGAATCAAAAGATATCATAACTAAAATTTCAATGTATTTATGAAGAGCCTTATTCCTCAAGAAATCATTGAACAGAAAATTCTCTTGATCCGCGGCCACAGGGTAATTCTTGATAGAGATTTAGCCAAGCTCTATGGCGTTGACACAAAACGCCTTAATGAACAAGCAAAAAGAAACATCCAACGCTTCCCGGAAGATTTTATGTTCCAACTAACGAAAGAAGAGTCAGAATTTTTAAGGTCGCAATTTGCGACCTTAAAAGTCGGTAGAGGACAACACAGAAAATATCTCCCCTATGTTTTTACGGAGCATGGCGCCATAATGGCAGCCAGCGTCCTTAACTCCAAACGTGCCGTTGAAATGAGTATACGAGTAGTTCGAACGTTTATTAAGTTGAGACAGCTTCTTACTACCCATAAAGAACTTGCCTATAAATTATCCGAGCTTGAACGGAAAATAGAAAAACACGACACTGAAATCCAGGCTATTTTTGAAGCTATTAGGCAATTGATGGCACCAGTGACTCAGAAACCAAAGCGGCACATTGGATTTCATTCATGATACAAAACGCCGACGCCTACAACGTATTTGACATAGTTCATCACTTGTGCTACACTTATTATGGAGGTGAAAAGATATGGCCACTAAAAATCCGCGATTAAACGTTGTTTTGGAAGCTCCTTTGTATTCCGCTATACGGCACCTTGCCAAAAAGGACCACGTTTCTCTGTCTTTAAAAGCCCGTGACCTAATTCGCGAAGCCCTTGAATATTATGAAGACATGCGATGGGCAAAAATCGCTGAATCCCGAGACAAAACATTTTCCAAAAAAACAGCCATGTCTCATAAACAAATTTGGGGCTAAAACATGGCGTACCAGGTTATTTATCATCCCGAGATAAAGAAAGATCTGGATGGGATCCCACAAAACATTAAAGAAACTATAAGGCGCGCTATTGAAGAACGGCTTGTTAATGACCCTGAAGCTATAAGCCAACCATTGAGGCGCAGCTTAAAGGGATATCGCAAATTACGAGTTGGCGACTATCGCATAATACACAAGATCCAAGGCAATTCAATCATCATATTAAAAATAGGAAACCGTAAAGATGTTTATAACAAAATATTCAGCCGTGTCAGCTGACACGCGTCTTGCGCCGACGCCTACATCACCAAACCCTTTGAATCAAAAGATATACTTAATAAAATTTCAATGTACTTATGAAGAGCCTTATTCCTCAAGAAATTATTGAACAAAAAATGGCGTAGACACAAGACGGCTTAACGAACAAGTCAAAAGGAACATCCAACGCTTCCCGGAAGATTTTTGGAAATCGCAAATTGCGATATCCAATTCTGAAAAAATGGGGTTAAGACGTAAGCCTTATGCTTTCACCGAACACGGAGCAATAATGGCAGCTAATATTCTTAACTGAAATCCAGACTATTTTTGAAGCCATTAGGCAATTGATGGCGCCAGTGACTCAGAAACCAAAGCGGCACATTGGATTTCATTCATGATACAAGACGCCGACGCCTACATCACGAAACCATTTGAATCAAAAGCAATAACAAAACTTATATCCAACTATCTCTAATAATTAGATGAATATCAACTGGTTCTTTTTATCCAGCCTATCCTTAAGCATTGCATCTCTTTTTCTTTTAATAATCTTACTAAAATTTGGGAAGGACAGGATTCACAGATTTTTCATGTTATTTTATGTTGCCCTATTTATTTGGGCCGCTTGCGCAACTATCATTAGTAAAACTACTAACCCAGACTTGTCGTTTATTTTTTGGAAAGTCGCTTGCATTGGCGTAACTTTTACGGCTGTATTTAGTTCACAAACTATCTATCTTTTAATTAAACAGGAAAATAGGAAAATTGTCGTATGCACCTATGTCTTGGCATTTTTTTTCACTATTCTAATATCTTCTACAACTTTGGTTTTAAAAAAACCTTTAAACAATTTCTATAAAGACTTTTGGGTTTCGTCCGTTGGGAACCTTTATTTTGTGTGGTTTTTATACTGGCTCATAACTATTCTCTACGCACATTTTAACTTTATAATGACTTTTATAAAAAAAAGACTTGAAAAACCTGCTGATTTAAAATTACTGCTTTTAGCGTTTTCACCTGGTTTTATATGTGGTATTCTAAATTTTCTTAACCCATTTAATTTTACCATTTTCCAAATTGCAAATTTTGGAATTGCACTATATGTCATTGTTTTTACATATCTAATTTTTAGAAATCAGCTGATGGGTATAGAAATTATATATAGAAGAAGCCTTCTATATTCATTTCTTATTACTATTTTAACTGGAATATATTTACTTCTAATTATGATTATGGAATGGCTTTTCAGAGGCATCCTTGGATATAAATCGCTTATCGTCAGCCTATCATCAGCCTTCATCATTGCAATTGTATTTGATCCCTTAAGAAATAAAATTCAAATCTTAGTAGATAGACTTTTCTTAGGTAAAACCCCTCCGGAAATGGCAAAAGAAAATGAACTTTTAAAACATGAACTTGAGCAATCAGAAAGGCTAAAAACAGCCAGCGCATTGGCTCTTGGCTTGGCTCATGAGATAAAAAATCCTATAACAACAATCAAGACCTTTGCTGAATATTTGCCTGATAAACTTGATGACAAAGAATTTTTGACAAAATTTGCTAAGCTCATCCCTGTTGAAACTGAGCGTATCAACAACATTATCCGCCAACTTCTTAAATTCTCAAAACCATCTCCCCCAAAATTCCAAGAAGTCCGCATACATCAGCTAATTCAAGATATTCTTGTCTTTTTAAACAACGAATTCTTAAAAAGAAAAATAAGACTTTCTGAAGCTTATGAAAATAGAGAAACTACAATACTTGCAGATTCGGAGCAGATAAAACAAGTCCTACTCAATATTATTTTTAACAGCATGGAGGCTATGCCAGATGGTGGAACAATAAGTATTGAGACCAAGAATGATAATGATTCTTTAGAACTGTCAATTAGCGATACCGGCTGCGGCATTACAAAGGAAGATTTAGGGCACATCTTTGATCCTTTTTATAGTAAAAAGGAATCCGGTACCGGCCTCGGCCTTGCTATCACGCACCAAATCATTAAAAACCACAACGGCAAAATCGAAGTACAAAGCGAACTCAATAAAGGCACGAAATTTCAAATAATGTTTTTAGTCCACAAAAAATAAATGCCGCATATTAACTGGTTTTTTATTTCAAGCCTTACATTAACTACTTCGGTTATTTTTCTCAACGTCATTCTTTTAAGACATAGTAGAGATAAAATTCACGATTCGTTACTGTTATTTAACTTGACGATTTTTGTCTGGGCTGTTGGCTCAACTATAAGCAGCGTAGCATCATCCGATTTTCTATCAATCATAGCCTTTAAAATAGGCTGCGTTGGCGTTTCTTTTATTCCGCTTACGACTGTATTATTTATTTGTCGACTTGCTCTCAAAAAACCAAATAGTATTATTCTAATTTTTTCGTATTTATTTGCTGTAAGTTCTTCATTAATTATTTTAAAAACAGATTACATAATCCAAAATAAAATAGACCCATTTTATTCTGTGTTCGCAATTCCAAAAGTTGGTATTTATTATTACACATGGTTTTTCTTTTGGTTCGTCATTATTGCATATTCGCAGATAATGTTATTTAACTGTTATCTAAAAAGACAATATCAGAACAAAATACATTTAAGATACTTGCTTGTTGCGCTTCTTGTAGCTTATATAATTGGGTCGTTTAATTTTCTGCATGGTATACATATTAGGCTTTTCCAAATAGGAAACTTTGGAGTAGCCTTTTATTCTGTTTTGCTTACTTACGCTATTTATCGTCATCATATTTTTGGACTAGAATTTATTATTCAAAAAAGCATGCTGTATTCTCTTCTTGTCGCAATCCTGTCTTGCATCTATTTTATTTTTGTTGTTGCAATTGAATTTTTCTTCAGAGATTATTCGGGATATCGTTCTCTTCCAATTAGCATAATTCTTGCTTTCATTATTGCATTAATTTTTAACCCTCTTAGGAATAAACTTCAAGCTTTTATAGACATATTTATTTTTGGTAAAAGCTCAAATGAAATCGCTCAAGAAAATGAACTATTAAAACACGAATTAGAACGCTCTGAACGCCTTAAAGCCGCGAGCACTCTAGCTTTAGGATTAGCACACGAAATACGCAATCCTTTGACTACAATAAGAACTTTTGCTGAATTTTTACCTGAGAAACATACGGATAAAGATTTTATAGACAAATTCTCTAAGCTTATCCCAACCGAAGTTGAACGAATAAATAATATCATACACCAACTACTGACCTTCTCTAAACCTTCCCCTCCTGCTTTTAAAGACACGAATATCCACGGACTTATTAAAGATATCCTTGGATTTCTGACCAGTGAATTCTTAAGGAAGAAAATAAAAATATCTGAGGATTATACTGATTCTATGCTTATCATCAAAATTGACCCTATACAGATCAAACAGGCTTTACTAAATATTATTTTTAATGGCTTAGACGCCATGCCGAATGGTGGCACACTGTCAATAAAAACCGAGATCACCAATAATAACCACTTAATAATATATATATCAGATACCGGATGCGGAATCTCAAAGGAAGACCTAAGGCATATTTTTGATCCTTTTTTTACAAAAAAGGACGAAGGCACAGGATTAGGACTTGCTATTACTTACCGCATAATAACGAATCATGGTGGAACAATTGAAGCTGAGAGTGAAATTAGAAAAGGAACGACATTTATTATTACATTACCTTTAACTACTAAGATCTCGGAGATATGGGGAGAGTAATCGTAAAGTTGGTGCCGGATTTATATATTGAATCTATTGCGATCTTTCCATTATGAGCACCAATAATCTTATCAATAACATAAAGACCCAAACCAGTGCCTTTCTTTGCAGTTGCTTTAGTGGTAAAAAAAGGAGTAAACAATTTCTTCCTATCCAAATCTTTTACACCCATTCCATTATCGGAAACGCTGATTTCCACAGAACCATTTACATAGTTAGCTGATATTTCTATCCTACTTCTATAACCATCTTCTTTCAGGGTAATCTGCCTCTCTTTTGTAGCATCATAAGCATTATCAATTAAATTAAAAAATACTTCCTGAAGCTGTACTAAGTTAGCATGCAACTTAGGCAAATTCGAAGGAATATTCTGAATTAGATCAATCTCCTTAAGCTTAATTTTATATTGAACCATATCAATTGAACCATTTATAACATCTTTAAAATCAATAAATTCAAAACCACCATCACCTGGTCTAGAATATTTTAAGAGACCTTTAACTACCTCTCCTCCTTGCAAAACGTTAGCTTCTATCCTTTCCAAAGCGCCTTTTAATTCACCAAAAACTTGCTTCGCTTCATCAGTACAATTTGAGCCATCAAAAGTTTTTAAAATATCCAAAGCATCGCCTGAAATCAAAGAGAGCGCGTGGAAACGATTGTTAATCTGATGCGACAGGCCATCTGCCATAGTACCAATTGTTGCCATCTTTTCAGCCTGAAAAAGCTGCTCGTGGGTTCGTTTCACTTCATCATAAAACTGAGCGTTTTCAATGGCCAAGGCTGCTTGGTTGGCAAGCACAGAAAAAACGACAAGATCGTCTTCGCTATAAAGCTTACCTGAGGCTTTTTCACCCAAAATTAAAATACCCGTCAGCTTATCATCCACAAAACTCGGCACAATCAATGCAGCATTAAGCCTGAGTAATTGTTCAACAAATTTTACAACTCCTTGATTTTGAGCCTCATCACGTAGTTTCATGACTTCTTCTTCAGTAACAATTGGTTTCTTTCGTAAAGATAATTGCCAAATCAAAGGAGATCCTGTGTCAATATAATCTATATTTTTATCAGCCCCTGACTTCCCTCTTGAAGCTTGAAGCAAAAAATTGTTCGTTTCTTTATCTAAAAGATACACTGATGCATGTTTAATCTTAACGGTTTTGGTTATAACATGTACAACAACATTTAAAAGCCTACTCAAGTCCTTGATTCTAATCATGCCACTTGAGGCGTTTCTTAAAATATTCTGATAACTTCTTTGTTCTTTCAGTAATTTATTTTGAGCTTTTTTATCTATATAAAGATAGATAAAAGGCCCAAGTGTGGCTAAAAAAGTAGAGCTAACCAAAGGAACAATCCACCAATTAACACCTAATAATCGCATAAGGTAGTCATTCCCCCAAAATGCAATAGCAAAAGGAAGACCTAAAACTGACGCATATACCATCACAAAAATAGAGGTTCGTGTCACTGCAACTTTTATATCTAATAATCTGTATCTAATAATTGCATAAGTAATGATTATGCAGTATAGGGGAATTGTAAAATTTCCTATTGGATAAATATTCAAACCTAGCACGGGCATAAAATTAGTTAACCCACCAGAAAAACCAACCATCATTCCTAAAAAGAAATAAAGTATCTGATTTCTTTTTATTCCGGTAGTTGAAAGATATTCAATAAAAAGTTTGTAATGACCATAGAAAATCAAAGTTAACCAAATCGCAAGATACATCGGATAAACAAAATTTTCAGCTCTATCATAATAAAACTGATTAAATAAAATTGTGATATTTTTAGGAGAGATAAAATAATCTGTAATCAGCAAGAAACTAAAAACAAATCCCTGTATATATACGAGCCTTAAAAAAAATCTGTTTTTTAACTTGCACATTAAATAAACAAGATGAAAAAAGAAAATAGCAATAAAAATAACTCCCAAATGGCCAATTTTAATCCATGTCAAAGCGACATCGAATTGAAAATTCTTGGCCATGAAAAACGAGGCCAATCCCCATGTTGCTACAGAAATATTAAAAAGAGCCCAAATGCGATACATCAAACCCATCGATGATCTCAATATAAAAATCAACAGAGTCAAACAAGTAATGCACAAAAATAGTCCAGAAATAGAAAATGGATTAGAAATCATAATCGTATCTCTCTCCTGAAATCATGTTATAAGCTTAATTATCTCAGCTGATGCTAATCTTGGTGACCTTTTTGTTTCTTCAGCCGAGTATCCAATGGTCAAACAAGCAACTAGTTTGTTATTCATACCTAACAGTTTATTAATTTTGCTATTACAAAATAGAGGAACATGCAACCAACATGTACCTAATCCTAAAGATTCAGCCATCAATATCATGTTTTGAACAGCAGCAGAACAAGCAGAAATTTCTGCTTGTTCTGCAAGTTTGAGATATTCGTTATCTTCAACTTTAGTGACATAATTAGAAAATTTTTTAATCATAGACTTAAATCTGCCTGAATTATAAATAGCGATTAAAACATCGCAACTTTTCAAGGCTGTTAGCGTTACAGGAACAAAAATAGCTCTCCCAACTACACCTAATCTTTTCAATTTTTTTTCTAAAGAATCACAAATCATATTTTTAATTTTCTTATTAACTACTATGACAAAAAAATAGGGCTGCAACCCACTTAAAGATGGTCCCCAAATTCCAGCATCTAAAATTTTTAATAAATCAATCTTTCGAACATGTTTTTTCACATAATTTCTTGTCGAACATCTCTTTTTTATTATTTTTTGCAAATTCATTTCTTTCCTCTTTTTTTATAGTATAAAATCATCTTGTCAAGAATCACGTCCCAACACCGCTTACCAGAAAAAGTACCAGGAATAGAAAATTTCTCAATATTAGAGCAGTCAAATTTTGCATTTAAATTTAGGAAAAATGCCATACGATCGAATATGCTACGATCCACCGGCCTTAATCTTGATTTGAAATCTTTATTTAGTTCAACTAATTTCGGCAGTTTAAAATTTAAAATTTTAGCAGCTTTTAAAATAATGTTTTCAAATAAAATAGGTTTGTTTGAAAAAACATGATAATTTTGATTCAATAGCTTAGCTTGCTTAGAAATCTTATATATATATTCTGACAATAAATCAATGGGGGCTAAGTAAGTAAATGATTTTTTTAGCGGCAAAACATCAAAAATTCCTAACTCACAAAGATGAAATAGTTGATAAATGTTCTTGAAGAATGGAATTTTTCCAGTCAAAGAATCCCCTATTATTATTGGTGGCCTAAAGATATCAATCCAAAGCCCTTTCTTTCTAAAATTATTTACTACAATCTCTGCCTCAAATTTACTTTTATCATACGTGGAATTGAATTTCTGACCTAAGTCTAAATCTTTTTCTTTGAAAATACCGAAGTGATTACCACAAACAAAAGCAGTACTTATATGATTTATTTTTTTTAACTTGCCAGAACGAATAGAAAATAGCGATGCTTCAAGAAGATTTTTTGTCCCTTCAACATTGACTTGCCTAATTTCATCCAATGGCTTATTAATCGCTGTGGTAGCTGCGCAATGATAAATTTCTTCAATACCTTCAAAATGATGAACTAGGTTTCTTTTGCTTAAGCCGAAGTTTTCATCAGTAATATCTCCTTCCAATATAGTCAAAAATTTTTTAGCGCTCTTTGCAATTTGTTTATTCCAGAATAAAAGTCCATTTGTTACTCTCTCATATGATTTGAGATTGTTTTTTTTCCTTACAAGGACCAATACATAACGTTCATCTAAAATAAATTTATTTAGAAGATAGGATCCCAATAGTCCTGTAGCGCCAGTCAAAAAGACTTTATTATTTTTTGTTTTCAGAGTCATTTAGCTTGAAAAAACATCACACGCATTATTCCCACCAAACGCATAAGAATTATTTATTGCAATTTCTATATTTATTTTCTTTGCTGTATTTGGTACACAATTAATATCGCACTCCGCATCCGGCATCTCATAATTAATGGTTGGCGGAACAATCTCATCACTGATGGCAAGACAACAGGAAATCGCCTCCATTGCGGAAGCTGCTCCCATTGTATGGCCCAACATAGATTTTATGGAACTACATGGGATATCTTTAAATCTTTTTCCAAAAACTTTTTTTATTGCAGCACATTCAATCTTGTCATTCTGGGGAGTGCCAGTGCCGTGGGCGCTTATATAATCAACATCTTCTTTTAAAATACCAGCCTCTTTTATTGCTTTTTCCATACAACTTACTATGCCTTCTTCTGAAGGTTGTGTCATATGATGCGCGTCACAACTCAAACCATATCCCAAGACTTCAGCATATATTTTCGCTTTTCGTTTTTCCGCATGTTCTAAAGATTCAAGAATTAATACCCCAGCTCCCTCTCCTAACATCATGCCCTTTCTATTTTTATCAAAAGGCTGGCACTTTTCAGGTGCCATTGCCATAAGGCGATTGAAACCTGTAAAAGCTATCCTTGAAAACGCATCAGAACCACCGGCTAAAATAACGTCAGATTCTCCATTACTTATCATGTCGTATCCATAGCCTATCGCATAGTTTCCAGCTGAACAAGCTGTAGGGATCATAAAATTATAACCTCGGCAATCCAACTCTAAAGCAACAAGCACAGGTATGCTGTTTGTTGGATACAAAAATGCGATATTCTGTCTTATATTTTCATGATTATCTTTTACCAAATCAATATTTGCTTCCTCAATTAAAGGTGCCTCGCCCAATGTTGTGCCCATAAGAACGCTTGACTTGTTTATTGCGTCTTTCTTTAATTTAGCATCTCTTATAGCTAGTTTTGTTGCGGCGATAGCAAGTTGAGAAGCACGTCCAATGTATTTGAGTTTTCTTTTATCAATGAAGTGTTCGGGCTTGAAATTTTTGACTTCTCCACCCTTATGGACTGGGTATTCGCTTGTATCAAAGGCCTCTATTTCAGTAATGCCGGACTTGCCGGCAATAAGGTTTTTC
>Ga0082335_1004217_pt1 | contig 22070 bp, 19 predicted proteins | sample Subgrocontami58m_FD_72375 | JGI IMG/M metagenome (GOLD analysis project Ga0082335, IMG submission 72375) | Subsurface groundwater microbial communities from S. Glens Falls, New York, USA - GMW37 contaminated, 5.8 m (SPADES assembly) (version 2) ...
GGCCTTGAGGATGGTCTCGTAAAACCGCTTTGCGCGATCGAAGTCAGTCACGTAAAGCTCGAACCAACTGATTACGTCTTTCTTTGTCATACCCCTTGAGCAGGCCATAGCCGACGCCGGCTTCGCTCACGATCGGCACCCCCGCCTCGCCAAGCGCAGCAACGTCGTGATACACGGTGCGCACGCTCGTTTCAAAGTGCTCGGCAATATCCTCCGCACGGCTCAAGCGCCGCCCCTGCAAGAAGAGAATGATGGCGACCAACCTATCGATGCGATTCATGTCGGTAAAGGCGTTGCGTGGAATGCGCAGGTGTCGGATATTTCCCACACGACAACTTGTGTCAAGGCTGATCGTGGTCGACTGACGATTCGCGGAGTCGAAAACGGTCGTCTGTATTTGGTGCAAAAACTGCCTGAAGGCTGGCTGGTAACTCCCGAACCGGAAGCAAAACCACCCAACGCTCTGCGGGCATGGTCCGGGTCGAAACAGGATTTATCCGCCCACCCTGGCGCCCTGGCTAAAGAGGGGTTCGAGTTTGAACGCAGTACAAGACCTGCCACCGCAACCGCCCGCCGGAAAACCGGTTATACGCGATAGACCTGCTCAAAAGCGGGAGGCAAAGCGCTCCGGCACGCAGAAATGGTGAGCGACTTCGATCGCCAACCTCGGGTTTTGCGCACCCGATACTCCGCCAGGTTGTGGAGTGCGTCCGCTGCCGTGGCGCTTTTCCCTCCGAACGCGAGATGAACACCCGAACCCTCCCGGCAGAACCACTGCCTTGCCACGCTCGATCCAAAGCGGCAGCAGCGATGCACCTAACACCGACTTTCATGCCCTATTCCTTCCGCGTTTCGGCATGCCCGATTTGCTTCGCACTCTGACTCGCAATCTGCAACCCAGTTTCTCGGGCAAACCGACTCATCGTCCTGCCATGGATCTTCTCCTCAGCGATGTACTTCTCGACTTACAGCGTAAGGTAGCGCTTACACTGTAATGGGCATTCCAGATTGCCTTCCAGCTTTCGACACTTGTAAACCACTGATGGAAAGGCTGATAGCAAAAGCACTACCCTTTGGCATGTTTCTCGCTTACAGTAGGCTCACGTATGAAAAAGACGGCCCTAAATGCCTTAAGTCTCTGTGTTTCAGGAACATACCTTTCTTCCTGCGTCTGGCTATCTTTGCGGCGGTCCTAATTGGCGGCTGCAGACCTTCGGAAAACCGACAATTACCCACCAGCACCGCCAAACCGGTGGTCGCCATGGTCTTTCCGGTCACCGTTGACGCCTTTGTCGAGTTTCGCACCGAAGCCGAGGCCGAGATTAGGGCCGGTGGCGCGGATTTCGCCTGGTTCAGCGCCGAGGGCGATCCCAGCCGCTTCCAAACCTCCGTCAAGGCTGCCCTCATGCGAAAGCCAACCATTCTGGTCAGCGTCGGTTCTCAGGTTACGCAAACCGCCCTGAATCCTCAGCTTGCCTCTTCGCTGCCGAAGGTGGTGGCATCCTGCATCAACGCTCCGGCAAAAGTCGAAGCTTTGACCAATATCGGTATCAATCCGCCTCGCAAGCTCCCTGTCGCCATTGTTTCCGATTCCCCCAAACGCGATATTTATGTGGACAGCGCCCAAATGATCAAGGACGTCGTGCCTTCCCTGCGGAAGGTGGGCATCCTCTTCAACAACGCCGAAATCAACTCCAAAACAACCGCTCTGTCCCTTGCGTCCGAGCTGAAGAAACTTGGCATCGAAGTGCTCGACGGCATCATTTTCGGCGAGGGCGATGTGGAGAAAGTCACCCGAAATCTCCTCTTGTCCGGAGCCGATCTCATCGTCATACCTCACGACAAATTTGCCATCAAAAAAGCCCCTATGGTCGTCAAGTTGGCCGGTGAAGTCCCGGGGCGTCGTCCTGTCCCGATTTTTTCTCTGGATGACGGCACCGTGCGCAAGGACGGCGCCGCGTTTGGCATGTCCGTCAGCTATGGCCGCTTGGGGAAAATCACCGGTCAGTTGTGCGGTCGCATCTTGAAAGGAGAAAACCCGGCGGATATGCCCGTCATTGCCGAAGACCATGCCACCGCCTGTTTTAGTGAAAAAGCCATGGAGATTTGCGGCCTGGCCATCCCCTCGCAGTACAAGCCCCAGGCGCAAATCTTCCAGGACTCTCAGCCCAAATGAGGAATGTCCTCATAATTGCCATCGAGGACCCATGGCCGGATAAACCTCAGGAGTTTTCTTTCCGCTATGGCTTCCCCCGCACCGGGCTGCACATCGCCAGTTGTATCGAACACTGGGGCCGTCGTCGTTTCCAAGCCCGCTTGGTCTTCTTGGACCACGAGCTAGGGCGGATGGAAGCCGCCACGGAAAGATTCGATGAGGCTTGTTTCCAAATCGTCAGTAACGCTCTGTCCCAGTGGCATCCCACCCTCGTTTGCATCGCCGCTCCCTATACTCGGCTGGCGTCCCTTGCTTGGCTGGTGGCCGCCCACTGCAAAAAGCTGAGCCATACGCCGGTGATTACTGGGGGGCCTCATTTTAGTTACATGGCTGCCAGGGTCTTCGCCAAACCGAACAACCCTTTCGATGCCATCGTCCTAGGTGAAGGCGAATCCAAGCTCAAGCATATTCTCCGCCATTTGCCTGACGTTGATATGGCCTTGAAATACCCCGGTATTCTTAGCCGCTTTTCAGCGGAACCGTCGGAAGTCGGGGATGAAATAGAACTTCACGATCCTCCTCCTTTGCGCTTCGATTTGCTTCCCCGCGAAGTGGTCTCCCATCAGGGCGCAGTGGTCATGGGCGGTCGTGGTTGTATTTACCGCTGTAACTTCTGCATCGAAGCCGCGTATTGGGGCAAAAGCCAGACTTTGTTTTCCCCCGCCTATGTCCGTCGGGAATTGGACACCCTCCACTCCGAATACCGCAACCCAGCCGTGGGGCTTGGTGACAGCCTCATCAACCTGCATTCCCACCGATATCCCGATTTTTTCGCCAAAGCCTTCGATGATGGCTCCCGTCTCTCAGAGCATTTCTTCATCCTCAGCCGCACCGATCTGCTCGGCCGAGCCGGTTGCGCCGCCTTCAAGAAACATGGCGGCAAGGCCATTTGGGTTGGCATCGAGTCCGGCAACCAGGAAATGCTCAATCGGATGGGCAAGCGTTTGAAACTATCGGATCTGCCGCACCAATTGAATGTCGCCAAGGAATGTGGGCTAAATGTCGGAGCCTTTTTCCTATTCGGCTATCCCGGCGAGACTTCCCGCTCCGCCAATGATACCCTCAACCTCATCCAGCGCCTCCACCGCGATGGATTCCTGGATTACTTGGACCCGTCCATTTTCGTCCCCTATCCCGGCCTCCCCATGTTTGCCGACCCAGAAAAGCACAAGATGATTCCAGTTTGCGAGTTGTGGAACGAGGAGGATTGGAGCGGCTGGGGCCGCTACAACGCCCCGCCGGTTTTCGACCTGGACACGCTACCCCGTCAGGAGATTTACGCCTTCTGGCGTCGGGCCTATGAACTCAAACTGCAGATAGATATCCGCGACCGCGCCAAGCCGCGGCGCTTGGAGGATTGCCGCCATGTCTGAAATCCTTCTCTCCGGTCTCAAGGATGGCCTCATCTGGTTCCCCTTGGTCTTGGGCTTGGGCCTCATTTATTCATTCTCCAAGGAGATGGATGTCAGTATAGATGGGAATGTTATCCTCAGCGCCATCGCCTCCGCTTTGGTTTGGCGCGCCAGCCATTCATATTTTGCGTCGATTGTCGCAGCCGTCGTCGTTGGCATGTTGTCTTCCAGCTTGGTATGCCTGTTGCACCATCTGTTCCAGGTGCCGGTCCTCTTGGGTGGCCTCGTTTTCTCCCTGGCGGTCCACACCATTTCCATCCTTCTGATCGGCGAGTCAATGGTTTTGCCCGGTACCCGTCTTTTTTCCAGCCTGCTCTACCCGCCGCTGTGGTTGCCCGTGCTGGTCATCCTTCTGGTTCTGGCTACCGAGTTCCTTTCCGTCACCCAGTTCGGCCTTATGATTCGCAAGTTGGGGGCGGGTGAGGGGCTAAACGCCCGCTTTTCGCCACTGAAGCTGCGTTGGTCCGCCTACGCGTTTTGTGATGCCCTTTATGTATTGGGCGCCGCCATCTACGCCCATAGCGAAGGCATGGCCCGCAGCGGCGGCAGTTTCGAGGTCCTGGTCGTGGCCCTCTGTTCGTTCCTTTGCGTGGATAAACTCGCCGCCTGGCTCCACCGCCTTTTGGCCTCCTGCCTGCGTCATGAGCAGAGTAACGGCGTCTGGTTCTATGCCGGCTGGCGGCGCTCTTTGCTCAACATACTGCGCCGTCCTTCCTTTGTTGCCCTTGTTGGCGCCATCCTTTTCGAAATGCTGGTGTTCGCTTCAATTGCCAAGGCCCCCAATCCCATGTATTGGAAGCTCCTGTTTGCGGGCCTGCTCCTGCTCGCCTTGGTCAGGATTCCCCGCCTTTCCTTTGCCCGATCCAACCATGTCCCCGGCTCAAATCCGCCGGATGTGCTCGAAGTTCGCGACCTCGATTTCAGCTACGAAATCGGCACCGAAAAACGCTCCGTTTTTGTTCGTACCTCCTGGCGTCTTTCGCATGGCCTTCACGTCCTGAAAGGCATGAATGGCACGGGCAAAACCACCATGCTCAAATTGCTGGCGGGGTTCCTTCGGGTTTTGGGCGGTGGCATCTGGTTTGGCCCTGAACGCCTTGATCATCGCCCACCGCACCAACGCCCGTTTTTTTACCTGCATCAGAATCCGCTTCACACTCTGGCCCCGGACCTGACTGCCCTCGAAAACCTTGCCGCCAGTTTCCGAAATGGTGCCAATCCCATCCGGTTCATCCGGCCAGCAGAGTTACTCAGTGCGCTCAATGAGCGGCTCAAAGCCCAAGGCGTGGCCTTGTTCAAGCCGTCTGAAGATCCGTTCTGGTTCAAGCCCGTCAAGAATATCTCCTTTGGCGAGGCCCATTGCGTGGCCCTCTACTGCGCCGTCTTGTCTGGTGTCCGGATCTTCCTGGCCGATGAGCCCACTACCGGGCTCGACCAGGACAACTTCGACCGTCTCACCGGACTACTGCGCGCGCTTGCCAGAGAACACATCGTCATTGTAACCTCCCATGATCGCCGCTTGAATGACTTGGCGGACCAGGTCTATTGGATTAAGGAGCATAAGATTGAACTCGATGACCAACATTAAGCCTGTTTTTACCGTGGCCCCTGATTGGTGGGACGGACGCCGCCCCGATTCCTTCTTTCCCGCTGTCTATCGCCGGGGCGACCGGTCCCGCGAGGGCTTCCTTTTGGACACCGAGTTGTCTCCAGAGGCCAGAACCGCCCGGGAATGTGACTTAATCCAGCGTTTTCTTTTCCCTTCACCTGGATCGGTTATCTTGGACTGCCCCTGCGGCTACGGCCGCCATTCCCACGAGCTGGCCCGCCGAGGGTTCCAGGTCACCGGCGTGGATCTCTGCCCCGCCTTTCTCGCCGAGGCGCAGTCAGTCGCTGTCAATCCCGGGCCACCTGGGACCTGCCGCATTTTGTCGGGTGATATGCGCACAATGCTGCTGCCTGACGCCCGATTCGATGTCTGCCTAAACCTCTTTTTGTCTTTTGGCTTTTTCGACGATGCCGGTAATCAGCAAACCCTTTCTGAGTTCGCCCGCGTTCTGAAGCCTGGAGGCCGGCTCCTCATCCATACGGACGTTAACCCTGCCCGCGCATACGCCGGCACATATTCCGACCGCTACCACCGGTCCCTGCTGGACGGCGGTGGTCTCGAAATCCAAGAGGTTTATGACGCATCCATCTGCCGCCTGGTGGGCACCTGGACCCTGGTGGGAAATCATGCGAGCAATGGCGCCCTGACTCGCGGTTACAGCATCCGCATCTACAGCCACGAGGAACTTTCCTCCATCCTGCAAACCGCCGGCTTGCACCCCCCCGGGTCATCCCCATCAACTCCTCGGGTTACGCCGCTGACGATGCGGATGCCCAGGAGGTAATCTACGTCGCAATGAAAGGCTGACATGGACCTGGATGCCCTAAGAACCTTTCAAAACCGTCTGACACAGGCGGCATTGAGCATGAAAGGTGACCAGTGGACACCCCACAAGTTGATGGATTCTCTTAAGGATCCTGCCCCAGAAACCTGCGGGGATCTCACGCCCCTTGGCACCTTGATCCAGGCCCTCCTGCCGCCAAGACTCAAGAAACACTTGAGTTTGATCAAATGGGTGGTGTTTCATCTCGACTACCCTGGCCTTCCTTTTTGCAGGAACGAATTCGCCACCCGCAACTGGATTGCGATTCACCAGCGCGACCGCGACATTATTGATGCTGTTCACGCCGAGACCATCGAGAAACCTCGCGAACAACTTCAGGAAATCTACGCGCCTTCGCTCATTGCTCGCCGACTACGCGATATTCCAGCCTTGGACGACTGGGTATTCAAGAAGCGCTGGTTGTTTCGCATGCACGTGCACACTGGTCGTTGTCCCTGCGATGTCCTGCCTTGTCGATCTACCCAGACAACTACGTCGCGACTCTGTATTCCCAAAAACACGATTTGTTTCACGCCAAAGGCTCTATCGAACGATCAGATTCCGTTGTCCGCATTTTCCTGCTCTGAAGATGGACCGGGACAATTCATCGCCAGCTTGCACACCCTCCTAAACGAGCCGGAAGAGGTCTCCGCCAGGCGATTCGCGAACTTCGCTAATCTGGTCCTCAAGGTGCCCGGGAATAATAAGCCCGGTCCCTGGGCCAATTACTACCTGCGCATCCCGAAGAAATTGCCCGGCGAGGATGATTCGTACTTGACCGAGGTGTATGTGGCCTTCTGCGGGGCCAAGCGGCAAGCAAAATCGGTCTTCGCGCTGCTGGATCCCCTGGATACCATTCTCTCCAGCGTTATCAGCCTAGTCAACAGCGAGGTGGCATTTCACATTGGGATAAAGCGGCAGAAGCTGATCCAACGCGAGCAGTTTCAGAGATACCGCCTTCATCATAACCACACAATTAATAACCTCAGCCCAGCTTTGGGTTACGCGCTTGACAATGCGATGCACTCGCTGAAGCACGGTCAATGCGCGGAAGCCCAAACGATCCTGTGCGACGCCCGGAAGATTAACGACGTTCTCTCCTTGGTATACAATTGTACCACCGGCATCTCCCACGATCGGCTGAAGAACGTGGCGGCGATGCTCTGCTGGCTTAAAGACAAGGTTAAGTCCAGCGATGCTGCTGTTGATTTGACTATTAAAGGCGACGTTAGCCATGACTTTCCGCCGGGAATGCTCTCCGATGCATTTCTGATTATATGGAATCTGTGGCAGAATGCAGTGTGCGCTCAGACTCGATACAACGACGAGCACAGCATACCCCCCGCTGAAGGCAAGGTTCTTGTCGATCTGGGTCGGTCCGGAGAGAAGTTGTAGCTCTCGATCAGGAATCGGCCAGCCATGGATGTAAAGTTCGCGAATTATCTTCGCGGGATCAGTTCTTATCCCGCAAAGTCTTCTGTGACCGCTGATGACCGAGGCCTTGAAATCGCCTACTCCCTGGCAACCGCCCACTGTTGGTCTATTGGGATAGACTTGGACGTCGATAGCACACATTTAACTATAGAACTACCAGTTACCCCTGGGAGGACAATATGAAAGTTCTAATCGTCGATGACGACGCTACTTTTCTGAAACCTTTTGCGACTGCAATTAGTAACCTTGGACACGAGGTAGTTCCTACGTCCAGCGCCCGTTCGGCGGATGGACTTTCGGACACCGAACTGGCCACGGTCGATTGTGCCATTCTGGACCTGAAGCTGGAGCAAGGTCACACTGGCCTTGAGCTGGGTTCTCGCCTTCTCTACAAGAATCCGTTCCTAGAGCTGATCATGTTGACGGCGTCATCGGCCCGGTATATGTGCACATCGGCAGGAAGTTGGGTCGCACGAGCCACACTACTATCTCTTACTTCTTTAGCCCGAAGAAGAATAAGCTACGCATCAAGGGAGAACTTAGGATCAGGATTGTGAGATGGCTTTTCCAGAACCATCCCGATGCCTGGCGGGGGCTGCGTACCATCAGCGACGCTGCGAAGCTTGTCTGCAAGTAGCCTTATGGAATCCTTGACAATCGCATTAGCCATGGTCGTGCTCTCTGGGGATGTCTTATTAGCGTTCGCCCGTCGGCTGCTTGTTAAGTCACGTGTGCCAGTTGAGGACGCTGAACTAGTGGCGGGCAGTTTGATCGCCGCCAGCCTGCGAGGGGTCGATTCGCATGGAATCCAGTTGCTGCCCTACTACCTAGAGCGTATTCAGGCGGGCGATTTCAACATTCATGCCTGCGGAAAGGTGGTTCGTGAGACTGGCGCGTGTTTGGTCTATGACGGATGCAACGGGCTGGGGCAGGTCGTCGCGGATATCTGCACGGCGCATGCTAATAGGCTTGCCAAGGCATTTGGCCTCGGCCTGGCTGTTGCTCGCCAATCAAATCACTTTGGCGCCTGTGCCTTTTGGGCTCAGCGAATGTCATCAGCGGGTAATGTGGGGATCGTGCTCAGCAATACACCGCCCTTGGCACCGCCCTGGCAGGGGAAGGAACTACGGCTGGGAACAAACCCAGTCTGCGTGTCCGTCCCTGGAGCAAGAAGGTGGTTGTTGGACATGGCGACAACGACAGTTGCAAAATGGAGAATCTTGCAGGCTGCTCGCGAGAATGTGCCAAACATTCCGGCTGGTTGGGCAATGAACAGGGAAGGAATCCCGACTACGGATACTGCGGAGGCTGCGAATGGCTTGCTGATGCCTCTTGGAGGTTACAAGGGATACGGATTGGCTATGATGGTCGAGATTCTGTGTGGAGTTCTCTCTGGGGGCTCCATCAGTCTCGAACTCGGGGGGTTCCCAGCTCACAAGAAGCCCGCAGCGATTAGTCATTTCTTCCTTGCGATAGACGTCACAAGGTTCATGTCGATGGACGAATTCAACGCTGTGCTTGAGAAGTTGGTACGATATATGAAAGACACTCCCGCAGCGGCCGGTTATGCGGAACTGTTGGTTGCCGGTGTCAGCGGTGGCGAAGAGTGGACGCAAAACCGGTGGTTTGAAAAGGGACCAGGGGTTTCGGCTGAAGGCGGCATGAAAAAGGCCGGTGGATTTCTCCACCGGCCTGCGAGTGCGTGATGTTCTGACGAGTTAAGGCTCCTCGATTTGGTCCTTCATCCGGTAGCTCTTTCCCTCGATGGTGACCGTTTCGGCGTGGTGGAGGAGCCGATCCAGCACGGCGGAGGTCAGGGTGGCGTCGTTGTTGAAGATCCTGGCCCAGTTTTTGTAGGCCTGGTTGGTCGTGACGAGGGTCGAACCGGTCTCATACCGCTGGCTGAAGACTTGGAAGAGCAAGTCGGCGCCGGTCTTGTCGATGGGAAGGTAGCCCATTTCGTCGATCAAAACTATGCTGGGGCTGATGTACTTCTTAAGTTCGGATTTTAGCCGGTGAGTGGATTGGGCCGCCGCCAGGGTGTTGACGATGTCGATGGCGGTGGTGACCAGGACGGTGTGGCCGGCCAGGCAGCCCTCGTAAGCCAGGGCGGTGGCCAGGTGGGTCTTCCCGAGGCCGGCCCCGCCCATGAAGATGACGTTGGCCTTGTCCTTGAGAAAGGAGAGGCGAAAGAGGTTTTGCACGTGGACGCGATTGATCTTTTTGGGCCAGGTCCAGTTGAACTGTTCGAGGGTTTTGATCACGGGAAAGCGCGCCGCCTGGATGCGGCGCTGGGTCGCGTGGTCCTTTCGCCGGAGGACTTCGCCCTCGACCAGGCGGCCCAAGAAGTCGAGTTGGGTCCAGTTTTTCTCCACCGCCTCCTTGGACAGGACTTGGTGGTATTCGCGAAAGTAGGAGAGTTTGAGTTGGAGCAGGCAGGTCACGAGTGAATCGTCTTTCATGGGTGGGTGGGAGAGTCGGGTGGGTTCTGGGTGTCGTAGAGGGAGAGGTCAGGAGCGGGCAGGTCCAGCTCCAGCAGGTCCGCTTGCCGGGTAAGGTGTAAGGCGCCGGGTTCCTGGGGCGGATGCTGGCGCTGCTGGAGCAGGTTGGCGATGTATTCGCAGGAGAAGGCCTGATAGGTGAAGGCGTCCTCCATGGCGCGAGCCACCGCCTCGGTGCCATAAAGCTCGCTCAAGGCGACGATCTTCTGGACGTGATGGTTGGGATTGAGGCGCCGCTGCTCCAGTTGCTGGTAGTAGTCGTTGGCCTTGGGGCAAAGGGCCAGGAAGCGTAGGAAGAGCTTCTGCTCGCGCGCCTTCTTGCGGTGCAGGAGCAAGGGAGCGACGTGGTCGGGCAGCTCGTAATCCTGGTTGCGGTCGTAGCGGCGGGCATGATCGGCCACCAGCGTGTCTTTGTCGTAGATCAGCAGCCGGTCGGCGAAGCGCTTGAGGGTGAGGCTGCCCGACGCGTACTGGCAGGGGACCGAGTAGCGGTTGCCATCAACGTTGACGCGGAACTGACTGTTGACCCGGACGGTGTCCAGGACGGCCGCCTCGTAGGGCAGCGGATGCAGGGGCTTGAGCTTTTCCTGGGGGAAGAGTTCCTGGGGCGGTTTTTGGGTTTGGGCGTGAACCCGGATGTTGGCCACCGTCTCCAGCCAGGAGCGCGCCGCCGGATTGACGAGTTGAAAATCCGACAGCTCCAGACCGTTGAGGAAGTTCCGTTTGACATAGCCCACGCCGTTCTCGACGCGCCCTTTTTCCTGAGGCTGCCCGACGCCACAGGCCCGGATCTGGAAGCCATGATGGTTGGCAAATTCCAGGTAATGGGGGTTGAACACCAGGGAGCCCGCCGCCCGGCTTAAGACGGCCACCTTGCAGTTATCGACCCAGACCTGGCGCACCACACCGCCGAAGTATTCGAAGGCGTGCTGGTGGCAGGAGAGAAAATGCTCCAGCGTTTCGGCCAGCGTGAACTCCAGATACATCTTGCGGCTGTAAGCCAGCACCATGATGAAGAAGGAGAGGCGCCGACGGGTGGAGCCCACGGGAACCGACCCAGCGCAACCCCAGTCCACCTGGGCGCACTGGCCCGGTTCAAAGTGGAGCGTTAGGAAGGCCGGTCGCGGCTTGGGACGCACCCGGCGCACGAACGTCTGGAGGATCGAGTATCGGCCCTGGTAGCCAAGTTCCTTGACCCGCTGGAAAATCTGCTGGGCCGAGTAATCGTGTTGTTCGAGCAGACGAATAATCTCCCCCTTGACGGGATCGAGCTTGCTGGGGCGTTTGGGCAGGGGGGCTGGCTTAAAGCTCTCCCGCCGAGCCCACTTGCGCACCGTGTTGAAACCGAGTTTGAGTTCGCGGGCAATCTGCCGCAGCCCAAGCTGCTTTTCGGTGAACAGGTGCCGGATCCGGCAATAGGTTGGATAATCGATCACGGCCGACCTCCCAGCGCCTTGGCCAAGAGCTCTCCGACGCTGATGGGACCCGATCGCACCGCGCCCACCGGCTCCAGGCTCAGAACCTGGTAGAAGGGCGTTTCATACGCGATGAGTCCGGCCTGGACCAGTTGTCGGCGACTGGCCGAGAGCGCCGCGGGATCGAGTTTCAAGCGCCGCATCAGCGAGGCGTCCGAGTAGTAGCTCAGGCCCTCGGCGTCGGCGACGCTGGTCAGGAACAGGTAAAGCGCCCAAGCCGGGTGATCACACCGGAGGAAGTAGTCTTCCCGGACTAGCCGGTGGTCGATCCAACTGAACTGAGGCGGGACTTTCCGGAGTCGCTCCGGACTGAGGACACGTTTTTTCATGCAATGTTCTTTCAAGGTTCACTCCGGGCACAATGCCCAGAATGTCGTGTCCCTTGCTTACCAGGCGCCGGGTGCTGGTTGCGATGTCGTCTGGTAAGGTACTGCCGACAAGCATGGCGATAAGCCCCACAAGCAGAGGAACTTGCGCTGAGCAGAGGTCTTGTAAGGTACGGCTGGGGGAGCTGGGAGGGCTTGGCGCAACCTCTTCTTTCGCAGGGGCTTGCTCCACGCAGCCGTCTTGTAAGGTACGGCGCCGGTAGCGAGCCGTCTCCTTCCAGTAACCGGGATTCTCCTTCTGCCAGTCGCGGACTCGCTCGGCGTTCTCGGCGCTCCGGAAGTAATCATGGTTCTCAGGTTTGGCTAACCAGGCCCGTTGCGACTCGCGCTTCCTGGCCTTGCGGCACTCGGGCTTGTAGCAAAAACACTGCCGCTCTCCGCCTCGGTAATCGGGAAGAAAAAGGTCCTTGCAGTTCAAGCAGTTGCGTTGGCATCGGGGCGCTTTCATCAGTTCCAGAATTAAAAGGAACCAGTATCGGAAAACAGAGGGGAACGAAGGAAGAAAATCCACTCGCAAGAAGACTCAGGCCAGCGAAGAAGGAAGAAGAGTTTTGGGCGAATCCCTCGAAGAAAACCAAACCGAAGAAGATCCCATTCTCAGTCACCGGTTTTGCGCCCGTTCCATTTCACCGATGACAATCGGGCCTCCTCCATTTGACGCCGGATGTAATCGCGAATCGAATCGGCGGACCAAAGCCGAACGCCGAGCTTATTCCCGCGGATTCGCAGGAGGCAGGATTTTATCCGGCCCAACTTGGCGAGCCCGTACAATGAGCCACGTTTGATCCCGAAAACGCGCCTCACATCCTCGGTGCGGAGGAATTCGGGGGCGACTTGTGCGTGCCAGCCCGGCTGGACCGGCTCGACCGTGTATTTGGAGTCCGACATAGATTCACAGCGCTTTCTCCTGCCTCCCGGTCATCGGGGTGCAGGTTTGTCTGCTGCTGTCAACCTAGTCGCTCGTGTGTTGCAGGAGCAAACGACGACCTACTCCTGCAAGACAAAAGTCCGACGAGTCGATTCGGCTGTTGGTTTAGTAGTCGTGGCCTAGGGCTTTCGCCCTCGCAAGCACTCCTTTCAGGAAGTCGGGTTCCTCGGACGGATCGGGCGAAGGCTCCTCACCCTTGATGTGGTGTCGTTTCTTGGCGGGCGCCTGCTGGGGCTTGGAGCCGTGCTGCCTGCCTCCTGCATAACAGCCGGCCATACCCTTAAGTTTTTCCTTCAGCTTACCGCGCAGGTGTTCCGCCCGGGTCGCACTGCCCCGCTCCTTCGACGGAGCTACTCGGACACCTGCACAGGCCGTGTTGAACTCCTGGTCGGAGGGCCATCGCCACTTAAGGTAGAGCTTGACCACCTTCCACCATCCTTCGACGGTCTGTGGATTGGGCGAAAGCGGCGGCAGAGTCTCTGCCGATTTCGCCCAGGGCGTGCTCATGGGTTGGAAGAGTATCGCCCAGTCGAACCTACGGCCTTGAATGGCTTCGACGACTTCTGTGAGGATCTCGGCCAGGCGGTCGCGGTGGGGGTTCCAGCGTCGTCCTTTAATTGGGTGGTTCCTTCCGACCTGCAAATTGTCAAGGATTTGTGCGTCTGCTTTGGCTGGAGGCTTCCCCGTGTCGTCGTAATGAAGGCAATGGGACTTGAGCACCACCCAGTTTAGGCTCTCGCGTGCCACGGGCCGCAGATGGCGCGCGCGCTTGGGTGTCGCATCGCTGACCACTTTGGCCAGCCGCAAATTGTGACGAGCGGCGATCTGAAGGGCCTTTGGGTCTCCTTTCGCTACCAGGGCCAGGAGACACCGTGTTCCGCGTTCGAGGCTGTAGGAGATGGCCGCCAGCTTGACTTCCTGCGGCGTTGTTTCCGGCCCCAGATCGCAATTCGGCGGATAAGTGTGACCACGCTCTTGCTTTTCGCCCAAGAACTCCAAGCCGAGGTCAAGAGTGTCGATTTTCACCCTCTTTTCCTCGCTGAGTGCGAAATAGCTGCCCCAGTCTGCGCTCTTGTCTGGAGAGGGGCGCCTCAGCTCGTCTATCTCATCCCGGAAGCTCTGAATAATTCTATGTCTGGCAGCCGCCTTCTGGTCAGATCTGGCGGGGATGGCGAGTTCGATCGCCCGGAGCGGTTGGGGTTCCTTTTCGCACCAGCTCGCCTCCTTTCGGTAGCGCTGAACCGGGCTGAGGGTAGGGCAGTCCCTATCGGACGTGGTGATCTTGTCTTTTCGCTTGGTGGGCCTCATGAGGTTGAGTGCGGGTTAAGAGCGCGCTCTCGGTATCCAGCTCGGCGTGGCCTTGGAATCACTCGGGTTTGGCCGAGTCGGCGGCCTTCGTCACGTCCGGCAACCGGTCAATGGACTCTCGCGAGTCTCCGGCTCCCAAGTGCGTGTAATGCCCGGACACCGTAGGTGAATCGTGGCCAATGATCATTTGCGCCAGGGCGTTACTGGCACCCGCCGACTTCAGCCAGGTCGTGAGCGTGTGGCGGAAGCTGTGGAACGAGATCACGCTCTGCGCGCGTCTGCCGTCGCGTCCTATGCCAGCGGACTTGTCCTTGCGTGGGCGCACGGGCACCAGCCCGGCAGGGGCCAGGATCTCGTCGTAAAACCGCGTCGAGATCGTTCCGGTGCGTTTCTCTGCCGCCTCCGCGCTGTGCGGGAAGACGAAGGTGTGTGGATCATCGGCACTGGGCAACCCTTCGAGGTGATCGGCCAGCGGCTTGGCCAGCGACATGCACAAGCGCTTGCCCGTCTTGGCCGTGACAAAAGAGATCTCGCGTTTGCCGAGGTCCACCTGCTGCCACGTCAACCGCGCCACGTCCCCGAGTCGCTGCCCCGTGTAGAGGGCGGTCAAGACCAGACCCCGCCACTCGCCACCTGATTCCCCACAGCGCTCGAGCATGCGCCGAATCTCTTCCAACGTGAAGGGCCGCCGTGTGCCTTGCCCGGGCTGCTTTAAGACTTTGACGCTGGCGGCGACGTTTTTCTCGATCAAGTCCTGCCGCACGGCGTCCCCAAGGCAACCGCGTAGGACCTTGAGGTCCATGTTCGTGGATGTGACCGACAGGCGCTTGGCGGTGTCGTCCCTGAAGCGCAGAACGTCGTCGGCGCTGATCGTTGCCAGGTCCCGGTCGGCTTTGTCGCCCATGAACTCCACGAACCTCCTCAAGCACGTCGCATAACGCTCGTGGGTCCGGTCCTCTGTCTCGACGGCCTTGGACTCCAACCATCGCTTGCACCAGTCCCGCACCGAGGCGCTCGGCAGGGTCTGCCCGCCGGCCAGCATCACGTCCGCCACGCCGGCGGCAATAACTTCGCGCGCCTTGTCGGCTGTGAGCCTGTCCCCCAGGGCGGATGCCTTGGCCCAAGCGTGGCAGACCTGTAGGGCTTGACGCTTGTCAGTTGTCTTTGTGCTGCGTTGGGTGCGGCGCCCGTCGGGCAGTGTGTAGCAGCCGATCCAGAAGGGCGAATCCGGTAGTCGTCGTAAGCTGGCCATAACACTTACAACAATACCTACAACGTGCACCCCTGTCAAGGGTGTTCAAATACCCCACTTTTATTGGCTTTTTCGATGATTTCTCCATACAGATGCCCTCACTGGTTCGAATCCAGTTCCTACCACCATCTTCAACACCAACTCCCTGCCCTCCGGACCTTCCCATCGCCTGCCACGAGGGGCCGCCGTGCTCGCCAGCGCCCCAAGCCAGCGCCTTTCACCCCCCACGGAAGCTTTTTCTCTCCCACCTCCCCCAACGCTCCCCAAGGCACTCTGTGGCAGCCAGTGGACCGGGCCAAGTCGGCGGCTGCGGCATCCAGGGCGGCCACGGCAGCCACGGCGCACCGCATGGCCGTTACATACGCCCCTCGATGTCTTCCACGCCGGACCTGTACGGCGCGGGGATGCCACACAGGGCCATGTGTCAGCCGCAGACTCACCACTTCGGTTCTAACCGTGTAACCTGGAGTCTCCATTTCGCAGGCTTGCCACGAGGCTGGGGACTGGGGCATATTAGTCGGCGTGAAAACACTCCTTTGCCTGGACCTCCTCGGGTCCATGATCTCGGTCTGTGGAATCGTTGCCGCCGAGGCGCCCTCCCTGGCGGAGCGGTTGGGCTACCAGAGCACCGACAAGGTGCTCATCATCAACGGCGATGACGCCGGGATGTGCCACACCGCCAACCAGGCCACCATCGCGTGCTTGGAGACAGGCCTCATGACGTCGGCCACCCTCATGGTGCCGTGCCCGTGGTTCCCCGAGGCTGCGAGCTACGCCCGAGAGCATCCCGAAAGGGACTTCGGCGTCCATCTGTGCCATACCGCCGAGTGGAAGTGCTACCGATGGGGGCCCGTTGCGGGGCGAGAGCGCGTACCGGGCTTGGTGGACAATGACGGGTACCTGTGGGCCTCAGTCGAGCAGGTTTATGCCAAGTCCAACCCGGAAGAGGCTTTCGAGGAGGGACGCGCGCAGATCAAGAAGGCGGTGTCGGCAGGCGTGGACCCGACGCACCTTGACTCGCACATGGGCACTCTCCAATACGATGCGCGCTACATGGAGGTTTATCTGCGGCTTGCTGTCGAGTTGGACCTGCCAGTCCGCATGGCATCTCAGGCCACGCTCGAGAAATTCAACCAGCCGGGTCTGCGCGCCAAGTTCGCGGCAAGCGGCATTTTGTTTCCCGACTATTTCGTGTATGACGAACTCCCGGGGGAATCCCGCGACGTAAAGGCGTTTTGGCTCAAGATCCTCAAGAACCTCAAACCCGGCGTAACAGAACTCTATATCCATGCGGGCCGGCCAACGGAGGAATTGCAGGCAATAACGGGCAGTTGGCGCACGCGCTCCGCCGAGTTCGAGACTTTCACAACCGAACCGGAAGTCCGCCAGGTTGTTGACACGGAAAAAATCATCCGCATCGGGTACCGGCCCGTCCGGGATCTCCAGCGAAAGCTGCGGAAGAAAGGCCTCTGACCAAAGGGGCGGTCTCATTCCAGCCTTGGCTCATTGGAGTCTCGATGGTAGAGTCAATTCCCATGACAAGCCCATCGGACGAGACCACTGACGCCAGGATCAAGAAATGCGCACGCCGTCTATCAAGCATGACAGGACGCTTAAATGCGTTCATCAGACTTACTCAGAAATTGTCCCTGGGCGCGCTGATCCTGGGAGCCTCCTTCATGGGAAAGGCGAGTGGAACCCGCTTCCACGTGGCCACAAACGGGAACGATGGCTGGTCAGGGAGATTGCCCGCGCCGAATGCGAGAAACACGGACGGACCGTTCACTACGATCGAACGCGCTCAAGCGGAGATCAGGAAGTTGAAGCGAACAAGCGGGCTGCCTAAGGGCGGCGTCACGATCAGCGTCCATGGGGGCCTCTATAGCCTCGCCAATCCTCTCCAGCTCGCCGATGAGGATTCGGGCACCCCAAGCGCGCCCATCGTTTATAGCGCGGGTGCGGACGAGGAAGTTCGGCTGGTCGGCGGAAGGCTGGTTTCCGGCTTCAGCCCCGTGACCGAGCCGGCCATCTTGAACCGATTGGATGAGAAGGCGCGCGGGAAGGTCCTGCAAGCGGACCTTCGAGCCCTGGGTCTCACGAACTATGGCACGGCGGCGGGTGGGGGTCTGGAGTTGTTCTTCCAGGACGTGCCCATGCGGTTGTCCCGATGGCCGAACCAGGGGTTCGTCCACCTGATCGAGGTTTTGGGAAAAACACCGGTGGACGTGCGCGGCACAAAAGGATGCGTTGAAGGGATATTCACGTTCGACGGCGACCACCCGCGCCGCTGGACAGAAGAGCACGACGTCTGGGTCCACGGCTACTGGTTCTGGGATTGGTCCGACGAGCGGCAGAAGGTCAAGTCCATCAACCTCAAACAACGGTCCATCGAGGTCGAGCCACCCTATCACCGCTACGGTTTCCGGAAGGGACAGTGGTTCTACGCATACAATCTGCTCTCGGAGATCGACGAGCCAGGCGAGTGGTACCTGGATCGCGACAGAGGCGTGCTCTACTTCTGGCCACCGGGACCAATTGAAAGCGGCAAGGCAATCGTTTCGGTCATGCCCACGCTGCTGACCATGACAAACGTTTCCCACGTCACGCTCCGCGGTTTCACCCTCGAAGCAGTCCGCGACACCGCGATCCTGATGTCGGGCGGAACAGGAAACCGGGTCCAAGGCTGTACCGTTCGAAACACGGGCGGTTCAGCCATCCGCATTTTTGGAGGATCGAGCAATGGCGTGATGAGCTGTGACATTTACCAGTGCGGCGCCGGGGGCGTATCGCTCGATGGCGGTGATCGGAAAACCCTGACGCGCGCGGGCCACTACGCGGACAACAACCATATCCACCACTATGGACGCTGGAATCCAATGTATTCGGCCGGCATTAGCCTCTACGGCGTCGGGAACAGCGCCACTCATAACTTGATCGATAACGCGCCGCACCAGGCGATTTCGTTTGGCGGCAACGACCATCAGGTGGCGTTCAACGAGATCCACAATGTCTGCCATGAATCAAACGACGCAGGCGCCATCTATGCCGGACGCGACTGGACCATGCGAGGCACGGTCATCCGGAACAACTACCTGCACGACATCAGCGGCTTCGAAGGGCGCGGATGCATCGGCGTTTACCTCGATGACCTGTTCAGCGGGACCGAGATCGTCGGCAACGTCTTCTATCGGGTCACCAGCGCGGCCTTTATCGGCGGGGGACGGGATTGCAGCATCCGGGACAACGTTTTCGTGGACTGCAAGCCAGCGGTGCACGTGGACGCGCGGGCGATGGGCTGGGCAAAGTCCTATACCGATGTATGGGTGAAGGAGGGCAAGGAGAAGGAAACCCTGTTGGGCACCCGATACAACCGACCCCCCTACAGCGAGCGTTACCCCAGACTGGTGAACATCCTCGCGGAAAATCCCTGGGCGCCCGAAGGGAACGTGATCACCCACAACATCTGCGTAGGCGGTCTTTGGGACGAAATCGAGGCCAAGGCTCGTCCCATGGTCATTCTCCGAGACAACTTGCTGGATACAGCCCCTCATTTTGTGAACGCGGCAGCGCTCGACTTTCAGTTGAGAAAGGACTCGCCAGCCTACAGACTGGGATTCCAGCGGATCCCGATCGAGAAAATTGGGCTCTACAAAGACAAGTACCGGAGGGCGTTACCCGCAAAGCCAAGCCCAGCGCCCTGATCCGCTAAGAGCCTGTTGAAAACTCGCCCGGTCAGGGGACCGGGCCATGGAGATTCTAACCGTCCACTGTAGGCCGCGCGCCCCCACGCGGCGATCTGACTGGCTTTTGAAACAGGCTCTAGGGCTTAGACTGTTTGATCAACTGGCGCATCTCGACCTCGAAGGGCGAGATGCCGTAAGCCTCCGCCTCTCTCAGGGCTTTGGAACTGGGCCAGTGATCTTGCTGGATGCGGTAAAGGGCGATGATCGTGCCGGTGCGATCACAGCCGTGCTGACAGTGTATGAAAACGGGCTTGGGCATGCTGGAGATGGCGGCCAGGACATTTGTCACCTGGGCCCCCGTGGGAGCCGCCAGCGGGTTGAGGGGGATGTTCGTGTAGGCAATAGAACCCGCCGCAGCCAGTGCCGGCTCAAGTTCCCACACGTCGTTCGTCATCCGCAGGTTGATAACCGATTTGACGCCGAGAGCCTTCAACTGCTGCATCGCCCGGAGGTCAGGCTGACCGCCTCGATATAGAAAATCGTTCACTTTTCCAAAGTTGACGACCAGGTTCGTGGCTGCGAATCCCTTCGTGGCAACGCCCAAGAGCAGCAACGCAAGCAATGAGGCCATGACGCTTCTCATATCTTGTCCTTAGGCCCAGCGGATGGCGCTGGTCTTCCCGTCCCCGCTGCGGTTGCCACCAATGGCGCGCAATGTGAGCTCAACGCCGGACCGCTGGAAGCGGGCATCCACCCACCCCACAGGGTCTTGATCACGGAAATTATAGCCGACCGCCGGCAGGTTGACGAGTTTCACAGGCCCTCGCGCGCCCAGTTCCCAGACATGTGAGTGGCCGTAGAAAATGGCCTTCACTTGGGGGTGCGAGCGCAGCAGCGCGAACAAGCGGTCCACGTCCAATAACTCCCCCTCGCCCTCTCCCAACGTGTGGTGCACAAAAAGCACGACCGGCCTGTCAGTTATGGTGGGGAGGTAGGTTTCCAGCCAGCGCCGCTGATTGGGACCCAGAAGACCGGCCGTTTTGTTGGTGTAGAGGAGGGAATCCAAGATCAGGATGCGCGCCACGTCATGCTCGAGCACGACCACGTGCTTCCCTTCGACCGGCTGCTTCGCGCCTGGCCGGTCTGCGAAGGCCTGGAACAAGTTCTGGCGGTCATCATGGTTACCCAAGCTGATATAGACCGGGGCCACAGCCGCGACGGGCTGCAACAGCGCCTTTACCTCCCTATAATCCTCGGGTTTACCCTCGAGCCGGGCGGCGTCGCCGTTGAGGATGACCCCTTCCGGTCTTGCCGCCACCACATCGGGCACGATGCGCTGAAGATTCTCCCAAGGGTTGAACCCGCGGCTGCCGTTGATGCGGTCCCCGGGGACGTGGGTATCTGAAAGGAGCGCGAGGTGGAGCTCTTTGGCGTCAGCAGCTCCTTTGTTGAGGGATACACACCCATTCACCGCCCACGCGGCTCCTGCGAGGGCGCTAATCTTGAGGAAAGACCGCCGATCAGTGGGCCGATATAAAATGGCTGGCATAACGAGTTTTCTGCTTTGTAAGCGCTTGCACAGTTTCCATCACCGCCTGGCTAAATCAAGCCTTTCCGGGAGATGAGAATTGTTTAAGGAGTGTGCCCGGCTTGACGAAACAGGTCTCCATGACGTAATAGTTCCTCATGACAGCACCCGCAATTCCGAACGGCGCCGACGCTCGTACGCGTGGTCTAGTTTGCTGCCGGAGCCTCTCACAGCGGGGGTTTACTCTGATTGAATTGCTGGTGGTGATTGCCATCATCGCGATCCTCGCGAGTATGCTGCTGCCCGCTCTTGCGAGGGCGAAAGTCAAAGCGAATGCCATGAAGTGTTCCTCGAACGCACGCCAGATTGGCGTGGCCTTCCTGCTTTACGCTGACGACTTCGAGCAGAAGTTTCCCGACCTTTACACGAAATGGTGGACGGGCAGCGGCGTGGCCGGTGGCGGGCTCTGGTGGTGGCAAACTTTGTCCACGAACAAGTACATGGTGTCCACTGGGACCTCGAACAACATCTGGCGCTGCCCTGCGGTGCGGAACCAGGATATCCGTGAGGTGTTCGGCGCTCGCTGGGAAGGCTACGGACCCGTGGAAAGCACCATCATCCGCTATGCCTTCAACGGGAACGCATCGACGCCGCTCCATAGCCGGAAGATCACTGAGATCAAACGCCCGAGCCAGATCTGGCTGATGGGGGACACCGGAGTTCCTTATGATCTGAACAAAGTCCCGTCCAGCGGGTACACGACCGAGATCGTCACGTTTCCACCCGACCCCGCCACGCACGACTGGAAAATCTATGCGCCGGCAAAACAGCCAGGTTGCCGCCACAACGCCAAAGCCAGCCTGGTGATGGTGGACGGGCACTGCGAAACATGGAAGTACCAGGATCTCAAGTACAACAAGAACGACGTCTTTGCCTTTAACGACCTCTTTCTACAGTAATCCACATAATGAAACTCAGCGTTGTCGGAAGCGCTTTTCTTACGCTCGGTGTCTCCTTTGCTTCGCTCCTCGCTCAGCAGGCGCCCCAAGAAGCGCCCTACACGTTTCAGAACAATGTCATGATCCCCATGCACGACGGCGTCCAGCTCGCCGCGAACGTGTATCTGCCCAGAGAGCAAGGTCCCTTCCCCGTCATCCTGATCCGCTCCCCTTACGGCAAGATGGACGAGAAGTTCGGCGAGGCGAAGCGATATTGCGCGGCCGGCTACGCGATGGTCGTGCAGGACTGCCGCGGGCGCGGCGATTCACAAGGCGTGTGGGAGCCGTTCCGTTACGACGGCGAGGACGGCTTTGACACTCAGGAGTGGGTCGGGCGCCAGGCATGGTGCAATGGACATATCGGCACGTTCGGTGGTTCCTACGTGGGATGGACCCAGTGGTCTGCCGCCCCGCACGGCAGCCGTTTTCTCACATGCATGGCACCGGTGGTTCCGTTCAGTGATGCCTATCACGAGGTCGCCTACCCTGGCGGAGCCTTCCAGCTCTCCCTGGCTTTT
>Ga0082335_1004218_pt1 | contig 22063 bp, 19 predicted proteins | sample Subgrocontami58m_FD_72375 | JGI IMG/M metagenome (GOLD analysis project Ga0082335, IMG submission 72375) | Subsurface groundwater microbial communities from S. Glens Falls, New York, USA - GMW37 contaminated, 5.8 m (SPADES assembly) (version 2) ...
GCGGACTCGCGTGTGCAAAAACCAAAAAATTTCCTTGCATTTTTCTCGCGTCTCCTCCCCCCACCCCTCCACCGCGAAGCGGAAAAAGAAATGGAAAGGAAATTTTTGGTTTTGCTTCGCCGTTACCATAAATTCAGTTTATCACGATATCTAAACTTTGGATATTGAATGTTTGGATAGACAATGTTAATATATGACTAGGTCAATAAGAACAAAGGAATACGCCTATTTCGTAGAGCGATTACGGAAAGCTCGTGAAGAGGCGGGATTGACACAAGTACAGGTTGCAAAGAAATTAAAGCGCCCGCAATCGCACATTTCTAATGTAGAATCAGGACAGCAAAGGGTTGATGTCGTCGAGCTTCAGACTTTTGCAAAGATGTACAATAAAGACATTAACTACTTTATAAAATAAAAAAATACCAATATGAAAAATAAAATTACAATTTCATTTTCTGTTTTATTTTTAGCAGTCTTATTTTTCAGTAATATTACTGTTGTTCAAGCTTATGCCAACGAACCAGTGGCTTGGTGGGATTTTAATAGTCAAGGTGAAATTTCTGCTGGATTAGTGAAAGACAAAGTGGGTTCACACAATGGACAAAGTTTTAATGGTGTTTATGTAAATGGTTACAGCGGCGGTGCATTAAAAATAATTGATCCCTCATCTCCGTCTGGTTCAGGTATTCCTGGAAGTGGTGGTGGTGATGGGGTTGTTGTAAGCAATATTCCAGAAATTTCTCAAGCGACTCTTACTTTTAGAATGAAAACTGATGGTACAACAAATGCCACCGAACAAGTTGTAGTCACTCAAAATCGAGAGCCCACAACAGACATTGCAGTTTCATATAAAAATGGACAAATCAGTATAGGTTTTCATAATGGAAGCTTGACCGCAAATGTGAATGTTGACCAAGACTGGCACTACTATGTAATAACTTATGATGGTAGAAATACCTATCTTTATGTAGATGGGCAAGTAAAGGGTTTTTCTTCTGCCCAAAGTGGCGTAGGGAAAATTGCTACCAGTAAATGGGTCTTTGGTATAAATCCCGTAATTTATGAAACTCTCACAAGCCCAAATACCGCAGCAAATAAAAGGGTTAACGAAATTACAATAGATGATTTTAAAATTTATAATCACATATTCAGCGAAGCTGAAATTGCTTATGAAAAAGACAATAACCAGCTTTGCTATGCGGACACATGGTCTTGTGGCGAATATCCCGCCTGTTCTGCCGATGGAACACAAATAAGAGTTTGCAATAAAACTTTTGAATGTTCTTTAGTCATTACCCCTTCACCTACGACTTCTCAAGCCTGTACTCCTCCAGCTCCTTCGTGTCAGGCAGATACATGGTCATGTGGTGATTGGAATTCGTGTTCAGCTTCTGGTAATCAAACTCGAAGTTGTACAAAAACCCTTGATTGTTCTTCAGCCAATACCCCGTCACCATTAACTTCGCAGAGCTGTACTCCACCAGCAGTAACTCCTTCACCAACACCCACTCCAATTCCTACACCGACCCCCACACCTACTCCAACAACGCAATCAACATGTACCGAGGACATTTGGTCTTGTGGAGACTACAACGTCTGTTCAGTCGGCGGAATACAGAGCCGAAGCTGTACTAAAACTTTTGATTGTCCAAATGTGCAAACAGCAACACCAACAACCGATAAGTCCTGTCAGCCATCGACACAACTCCAACCCACACAAAACACAGAGCAAAAACAAAATTCTTTTGTAGATTCAATTTTAGAGAAAATAAGCTCAAAGAAAAATGAAACTCCCTTAGTACCCGTTAAGGTCGAAAAGAAAAATGTTCAAGAACAAACGATAGAGAAATCAAAAGTAGCAGAAGATTCTGTATTAAAAAGCGCAAGCACTTCACAAGAAATTATAACTGATCAAAGTGTTGCAAGTTCTACACCAGAAAACGAGGAGCCAATTAAGCCGTCAGTGATTGAGCGTGTCATTCGTTGGTTTCTAAGTTTATTTTAGAACATGAATGAAATTTTATGGACCAAAAGATAGAGAAGTGGCAAAAACAAATTGGACACTTAATTGACGAAATTCTTGATATCAACGAAAGAAAATATGTTTTTGAAAAAGAACGGGAAATTATCAAAAACAATTCTAAACTTCAAGATAGTAATATTTTCATTACATATCTATTTAAGAATTACGCCGAAGCTCAAGTTTTAGCCATATCAAGAGTCGTGGAAGATGATGGGCGGACAGGAAGTTTGGTTGCATTACTAAACGATATACTCACAAATTTTGAGGAAATCATAAAATCAGGAAAGCTCAAACAAAAACATATCGCCAATATCAACAAAAGTGGACTTGATGAAATGTTAAAAGAACATTTTAAGAACGAACAAGAAAATATGCAAGTTTCTTGGGAAAAAATAAATTCTGATAAGTTTGACTTACTGAAAGCAACAGCAAAATTAAAACTTTTTCGCGATAAATGGGTCGCACACATCGATCAAAAAAGGAAACACGTCGTGATTGATTATGATGAATTAAATAAAATCGTAGATTTTCTTAATGCGATTATGCAGGAATATTACACATTCTTGACCAATAGTTCTATGGCATCATTTCTCACCAGTGGAATTGAAGAAGATGAGGAAGTTTTTAATTTTGCATGGTCAAAATAATTCAAGGGAGCAATCACCGCCGTTTTATAATATCTCCTAAAAAACGGTGGGGATTTGTGTGCGCACTGGGTGGGTGGGGCAAGCACATATAGATTTGCTTGCGCTTAGCGCAAACTACTTTCTTGAGTTACCACAGACTCGAACGAAGCCACCAAGCGAACACGCACAACGCCGAAGCAGCCAGCGCGAGCAAAGCGAGCGGGCTATGCGTAGGCGGTTGTGTGTGGTTCGCGAGCGTTAGAGTTACCACAAAACACGGATATGGGAGCGCCTCGGTCGCCGTGAGGGCGGAGAAAAGAGCAAACAAAATGTTAAAATAAGATTGCTCTTTTCGGAGACTGAAACGGCGAAGCAAAACCAAAAATTTCCTTTCCATTTCTTTTTCCGCTTCGCGGTGGAGGGGTGGGGGGAGGAGACGCGAGAAAAATGCAAGGAAATTTTTTGGTTTTTGCACACGCGAGTCCGCGAGCGTGCCCGAGGCGCATTGGTTCACTTCACCATGCAATCGGAGCGTACGGAGAGGTTTAGAGCCACCACGCGCTCCGCGCGTGCGAAGTCAGTCAGGGTTCTGTTCGAAATGGGTTCTAACTTTTTCAAACAAACACCACCACTTCGCTCGTCGCTAGCGTGACGAGCTACGCGCCTTCTTTCTTTTTCTCCTGCGCGCGGCGGGCAAATGCAGTCCAATCTGAAACCCGATCGCCGTAGAGCATGGAGACGATTTCGTCGCGGCCATAGCCCTTCTTTTCCAATGCTTCAATAGCGCCGACCCAACGGGCAAGATCTTTTTCGTAGTCCTCACCGAACGCTTTTTCCACATACGGCTCCACTTCGGAGTAATGTGTGGCCAAAGGACCGGCGGCTTGAATTTTTTCTTTCCCTTGCGCCTCAATCGTATAAAATATCGCGCTCATCTCCCCCATCATTTTCCCGGCGATGACTTTCGGTAACCCGGCAATCCCCTCCTTATAACGCGCGCTATTCTTGTAATCGTACAGCGACAGCGTTGTTAAGTTTCCCAGAATGATTTCCGGCGTTGCGCCGTCTCGGTAATGGGCGAGCACCTCGTCGCGCGCCTCCTCGTCTATGCCCATCGCCGCCCTTGCCGACCGCGCAAGCTCCCGCATCAGTATGCGGCGCCCCTCATCAACGGTTTCCGCGGTGCGCGCAACGCGCGCCATGATTTCCTCTTCCCTGACGCGCTCGGCAATCGGCCGGAAAAGCCTATTTATCAAATGCTGTTCCTCGTGCGCGCGAACCGCGTCGCTCCCCGGCTTATCCAGCGTCCGTCGGCGGCTGAACATGCCCGCGCGATCGGACACTATGCTTGTCCGCTCAATCGCGACCGCACCGGCCAACTCTTTTATCTTCACTTCCGAAAGCGCCGCGCCGCCGGTTTCAAACGCCCGCTTTTTCATGGCATTTGTCAGCTTTTTCTCGTCGCCGCCGGTTTCATCAAACGCATACGCCGCAACGTAGTCGCCGTCATCGTAACAATGGAAGTAAAGCGACATCGGGCCCTTTTCAACCTCAACCTTCCCTCGTGGTTTCCCTCCGAAACATGCCTCAAAAAGCCCGGCATCGTCCGGATATTCGTTGCGGACGCGCTCCACACGGGCGTGCTTCATGCGATATTTCAGGATCGCGTTCCAAAACTCACGCAATTGATCTCCTGAAAAGTGATATTTTGGGGCGAGCTCTGCGACACGGCGGAACAGCTCGCGGTCATTTTCATTCGGGTTTTTCTCTACCACGCCCCACAATGTCCGGATCGCCTCAGCAATGCCCTGCTCCTGCCATGCAAGACGTTCGCGGATCTCTCCGACACGCGCGAGAGACTTGCCGCGGCGTTCCTCCGGTGGCAGCTTTTTCTCTTTCATTGCCGCGATTTCTTCTTTGAGGTCGACAAATGATCTCGCGGCATCAAACTCTTCATAAACCGGCATCGCAATCAGCGACTCAAACTCTTCCGGCTCTATGTACGGAATCAATTCTTGTTTTCCGGACAACACCCCGCCCGCGGGCCGCGCTTCAATGCGTGATTCAAGTCTTTTTTCCGGTTTTTCAGGCTCCAGAGGAGTAAATTTTTCAGGTGAAACCATAATACTATCCTATCAGTTTTTTTAAAAAGCGCTATTTATTCGTTGTCATTCCGGGCCTGCCTGTCCGGTAGGCAGGCCTGCCTACCGGACAGGCAGGCTTGACCCGGAATCCAGCCTTATCCGGTTTGTACACTCTGGATCCCCGCGTTCGCGGGGATGACGAGAAATCTGCTACAATAAAGAAATGTCTTCGTCAAAAATAAAATCCACGATTGTTAAAGTTATGCCGGCGGTGGTTTCCATCATCATTTCAAAAACACTTGAGGCGATTGAAAAAGAAATGCCGCCGGAACTCATGGGGCCGCTGCCGATGGGCGAAAACCCGATGGACATCGCGCGCGCCCAGGCGGACGAACGAGGAATGGTGAAGGTCGGCGGCGGATCGGGATTCATTGCAACCCCTAACGGCGTCATCTTGACCAACAAACACGTCGTTGTTGACCCGAACGCGGAATACACCGTGCTTTTGAATGACGGTCGCGCGATGAAAGCAACCGTGCTCGCGCGCGACCCGATTGAGGACCTCGCCATTATTAAGATTGAGGCGGAGGGCATGCCGACCGTGACACTGGGCGACTCCTCAACCCTTGAATTGGGCGAGGAAATCTTGGCCATCGGAAACGCGCTCGGCATTTTCCGAAATACCGTCTCGTCCGGCATCGTCTCCGGACTCTCGCGCTCCATCCGCGCCTCGGCCGACCCGCACTCCCCCGTTCAAGAACTCCGCGGTCTTATACAAACAGACGCGGCAATCAATCCGGGCAATTCCGGCGGACCGCTTGTAAATCTTGAAGGTGAGGCCGTCGGCATCAACGCCGCGATTGTGTTCGGCGCGCAAAACTTGAGCTTCGCCTTACCCATCAATGCCGCGAAGCGCGACCTACACGACCTGCAGACACATGGCCGCATTCTCCGCCCATATCTGGGGCTGCGCTACATTATGATTGACGCTATGCTCAAAAACAAAATGTCCTTGCCGGTGGAATACGGGGCACTTATCATGAGCCACGGACCGAAAGACCGCGCAGTTGTTCCGGGGAGCCCCGCCGCGCGGGCAGGATTTTTGGAAAAAGACATCATCACCGAATGCGAAGGCAAAAAACTCGGCGAAGAACTGACTATTCAAGATCTTTTGGAAACCAAAGAAGTCGGAGACATGGTCCGCTTCAACGTGCTGCGGAACGGCAAAACAGTAGAAGCGGTGGTGACGCTCGCGGAACGAAAAGGGTAGAATGGAAGAAGCTAGAAGCTAGTATCTAGAAACTAGAACGCGGGCTCAAAGAAAATCCGAAGCCCAGTTTTGCGTGCTAGATTCTAACTTCTAGCTACTAGATTCTGAGCCCTAATAGTTGTACTCATCCACCACTTCCCCGCTCGGGGCAACGAGCTGGACGATGTCGTGATAGGGGTCAAAAATGACGCGCGTATTGCCGAACGAATCACCCAACCACACACGCACTTCGTTGCTCAAAAAATCTTTATCCGACTTATGCGCGTTAAAGCATGACTGATAGTTCAGTGTTTGCAAAAACGCGTTGCAGGACGGATTGTATTCAATCGGCGGCGTTGGCGGCGGCACGCGGCAGGAGTTTAAGCTACGAATATAGTTCTGGCACTCACCGGAAAGATAGCGCAGCGATGTGTAGTCAATTGAAGGGCACGTGACCGGAAGCGACGGCAAAAAACTATTCGTCAACGCGACGTAACCGATGCACTTATTCAGCCGGAAATTTGTGCCGACCGGCGAGACGCTTGAATAGATAATCACGCGATCGTTCGCGCGGAGCACAATATCGGTTTCACTGCCGGCGTCATAGAGCGGCGCGTAGTACTGTAACGCCTTCGGAATAACGAGCGCGTCGGTTTTGCTCCTGACTTTCCAGCCGGTGATGTCAATTGACGCGTCAGCGACGGAATACAGCGTCACCTCCGAGTGCGGGCGCGGATAGCTGCCTTGCGACACATTCCCAATGCGCACTTTTTTCGCGTATGAAATCGGTTTAGGTGCCGGTTTCGGCGCCGTTGCAATCACCGAGCCCTTACTTCCGGTCGTAACCGTTTTTACGCCACCGCTCGTGCCGGACTTCGGCGCTCCAACAGTCCCCGGATGTATTCCCGGAATTTGCACGGTCCGCTCCGGAACATTTAAAATACGGGGAATTTTATCCAAACCCAGCAGCTCAACGCGGTTCTGATACATCACAAAAAGCACGGTGAGCCCCGCGAACATGATGACAAGGCCGATGATTTTGTTCATATAAAAATCGAGGTGGATTGACGCAGATATCTACGCGGAAAAATGCGGATGTCATCACTTACTCGACGGTGACACTCTTCGCGAGGTTGCGCGGAGTATCAACGTTATATCCCTTCCCTACTCCTACAGCATACGCAAAAAGCTGCATCGGGACAACGTTCACCATCGGTTCAAGTTGCGGCAAGGTCGGCGGGACATAGATCACATCGTCCGCGAGTTTCCGGATCATGGTGTCGCCCACCGTCGCAATAGCAATCACTTTGCCGCGGCGCGCCTTGATTTCCTCAATGTTGGAAACCATCTTTTCGTACAGCGCATTCTTCGTCACAACGGCAACCGTGGGAAACTGTTCATCAATAAGCGCAATGGGGCCGTGCTTCATCTCTCCTCCGGCGTACCCTTCAGCGTGGACATAGGAAATTTCTTTGAGTTTTAACGCACCCTCCAGCGCCACCGGATAGTTATATCCGCGGCCGAGATAAAAAAAATCTTTGTAGGAAGCATAGCGCTTCGCAAGATGCATAATTTTGTTCGCGTCGCCCAACACACTTCCGATTTTTTTCGGAATCTTTCCCAACTCGGCGGCAAGCCGCTTTGCCGCCACCGTCTTTTTTCCGAGCATCAGCGCCATCAGCGTCAACACCGTGAGCTGCGACAAAAATGCTTTTGTGGAAGCGACGCCGATTTCAGGTCCCGCGTGGTTGTATACACCCGCTACGGTTTCCCGCGCAATACTTGAACCCACGACATTCACCAGTCCAAGCGTCAGGCACTTCCGCGCGTTCGCCTTGCGTAGCGCCGCTAACGTATCGGCGGTTTCGCCCGATTGCGAGATAAAAAGGTACGCCGCGTTTTTCATCGGCGCGTCGTTTTTGTAGCGATATTCGGAGGCCAGCGCCGTTTCAGTAGGCACGCCAAAAAACTCTTCAAACAACAGCTCCCCCACCATTCCGGCGTTATACGAAGTGCCGCAGGCGATAATTTCCAAGGCGCTTTTCTTACGCAATTCGCTCGCCACTTGCTCCAAGCCGCCGAGCTTAACAGCGCCGGTTACAGCGTTCAGGCGTCCGCGCATCGCGGCCGCGACCACCTCCGGACCCTCAAAGATTTCTTTGAGCATAAAATGCGAATATGCGCCTTTTTTGACTGTCTCGGGATCAATATCTAAGAATTCAATTTTGGGTTTTGAAGGACGCACTGCGTACCCTTTTGACATAAGCTTCCCCCGCTGACCATCTTTCAAATACACCACTTCGCGCGCAACTCCCGCGAGCGCCGTAGGATCTGATGCGAGAAAAAATTCTTCTTTCCCTAAGCCCAGCACCAGCGGACTCCCAAACCGCGCGAAATAAATCGTACCGGGCTCCCCCGCGTGCACCATCGCCAAAGCGTACGCGCCGCGAATTTCGGTGAGCGCCGCGTCAAACGCGCGCTCAATGTTTTTTTCGCGCTTCAAACGCTCTTCAATTAAGTGCGCGACAACCTCCGTGTCTGTTTCGGAAGTAAACACATGCCCTTTACGCTGCAATGATTCTTTTAATTCGCGATAATTTTCAATAATGCCGTTATGCACGACAAAAATCTTCCCGTCGCAACTGCCGTGCGGATGCGCGTTTTCTTTCGTCGGCGCCCCGTGCGTTGCCCAGCGCGTGTGACCGATGACCGCGGTGCCGATGTCGGCAACCATTCCCCCAAGCGCGGATTCAAGAGCGCCGAGTTTCCCCACGGTTTTTATCACACGCAATCTTCCGTTTGCTCCGAAGACCACGCCCGCGGAATCATATCCGCGGTATTCAAGACGGCGCAAACTATTCAGCACTATCGGCAAGCCATTTTTTGTACCGGTGTATCCGGCGATGCCGCACATACAATAAAGCGGTTAGCGGTTAGCGGTTAGGGTTTAGCGACTAGCGACCTTAATATAACCGCGCAAAAACTCCGGAGGTCATCTAACCGACGATGAGGTTGATGAGGCGGTCTTTCACGAAGATCACTTTTTTGACGTCGCCCGTCACCCACTTCTTTACATCCGCGTTGTCCAGCGCTAATTCTTTCGCCTCATGTTCGGCGATGCCCTTCACCGCTTTCATCTTGCCGCGCGTTCTGCCGTTCACCTGCACCACGAGGTCAAAAATTTCTTCTTCCGCGAGTTTCGCGTCCCACTCCGGCCACGATTCATTGTCCAGCAATTTTTTACTCCCAAGCTGACTGTACAGTTCTTGCGCGATGTGCGGCGCGAACGGCGAAAGAACTTTGACGATCGGCACAAGCTCGTTTTTCGCCACCGGCAATGATCCAACCTCATTCAACAACACCATCATGGCGCTGATTGCCGTATTAAACCGGAACTTTTCAATATCTTCCGTCACTTTTTTTATGGTGCGGTGCACGGGATACAAGGCTTTATCGCTTGTCTCTTTGGTTTTCACATTCGCGGTGACGAATGTCCAGAACCGATTCAAAAACCGCGCGATACCGACGATGCCGTTCGGATCCCACGCCTTCGCATCCTCAAAAGGCCCCATAAACATTTCGTACATGCGGAGCGCGTCCGCGCCGAATTTTTCAATCATCTCATCGGGATTGATCACGTTTCCTTTGGACTTGGACATTTTTTGTCCGTCCGGCCCCATCATCAACCCCTGGTTCATCAGTTTTTGGAACGGCTCAATAGTCCCCACAACACCGATATCAAACAAAAACTTGTGCCAAAACCGCGCGTAGAGCAAATGCAGCACCGCGTGCTCCACACCGCCGATGTAGAGATCCACCGGCAGCCACTGATCAAACACCTTTTTAAATTCCGCCAAATTGCTTTCTTGTTTTTTTGCTTTCTTGTTTTTTTGATTCCCGAAGAGGTACGCGGCGTAGTACCAGCACGAACCCGCCCACTGCGGCATGGTGTTTGTTTCGCGGCGCGCCTTCTTTCCGCACTGCGGGCATCTCACCTCCACCCAATGCTTGATGTTCGCGAGCGGCGATTCCCCTGTGCCGGTCGGCTCGTATGATTTCACCTTCGGCAGCTTCACCGGCAAATCTTTCTCCGGCACCGCAACCGTTCCGCAATCCAAACAATGGATCACCGGAATCGGCTCGCCCCAATACCGCTGTCGAGAAAAAATCCAATCGCGGAGTTTGTAGTTGGTTGTTTTCTTGCCGGCATTATTTTTTTCAAGCCACGCGATTATTTGCTTTTTGGCATCTTCGCTCTGCAATCCGTCAAACCGTCCGGAATTCCATACGATTCCGGTTCCGACGTAATATCCTTTTCCTTGAACAAACTTCTTAAAAAGGTGGTAATGCCCCGGGTCTTTTACCCGCTCTTCAGCTTCACGCTCCGTAATCCACTCTACCTTAAACTTCCCCTGTTCATGTGCTTCAAGTTTTTGATCTATTTTTTGTTCATCAACCAGCTCGAAATATAACCCGATCGCCGTCATCTCCCGATATTTATTTTTTGCGAACGCAAAATAATGGTGGTGCATTTTTTCTGATTGCGCTACCAGTTTGACATTACGATAGCCGGTTTCTTCACGGATCTCGCGAATGGCGCACTCCACCGCACTCTCACCGACTTCGGCTCCGCCGCCAACAAATAAATACCCGCCTCCGTCGCCCCAATTCAACGAAAGCAACTTATTTGTTTTAGGATTGCGCACGATTGCCACGATACCCACACGCCTTTCTTCATTTTCTTTTGGTTCTCCGGTTACCGGTTCAATAACCGAAATAATCGGAAGATTAAACTTTTTTGCAAACGCAAAATCCCGTTCGTCATGCGCGGGCACCGCCATAATGGCTCCGGTGCCGTAGTTTCCCAACACATAATCCGCGACCCATACCGGCAACTCCTCGTTATTTAAGGGGTTGATTGCTTTTATTCCCTTCAGCTCAACTCCGGTCTTTTCTTTATTCTCCTGCCGCTCCCGGTCGCTCCGATTCTTTGCCCACAAAACATATTTTTCAACCTCTGCCTGATTCCTAATTCCTAATTCTTTATTCCTTAGCAGTGCATGCTCCGGCGCCAGCACCAGGTACGTCGCTCCGGCTAACGTGTCGGGCCTTGTCGTAAACACTTCTACAAGATTATCCTCCGAGCGAAGTCGAGGAGTTTCCTTAATTGGAAATTTTATTAGCGCTCCTTCCGACCGCCCGATCCAATTCCGCTGCAATTCTTTCACTTTCTCCGGCCAATCAAGCGCGTCCAAATCTTTCAGTAACCGGTCCGCATACGCGGTAATTTTCAATACCCACTGCTTCAGGTTTTTGCGTTCCACGGCGGCGCCGCAGCGTTCGCAACAGCCATCAACCACTTCTTCGTTTGCGAGCACGGTTTTATCTTGTGGGCACCAATTCACCGGAATGTTCGCCTCATACGCCAATCCTTTCTTAAACATCTGCAAAAAAATCCACTGCGTCCATTTATAATAGTTGGGATCAGTCGTGTTGATTTCGCGACTCCAATCATAACTGAATCCCGGCGCTTGCAGCTGGCGTTTAAAATTTTTGATATTCTTTTTAACGGCAACCTCGGGATGAATTTTGTGCTTCAACGCGTAATTTTCCGCCGGTAAGCCGAAGGCATCCCAACCCATGGGGTGCAGCACATTAAACCCGCGCATGCGGTAGTAGCGACTCAAAATATCCGAGCCCACATAGCCAAGCAAGTGCCCCACATGCAACCCTTCGCCTGAAGGGTACGGAAACATGTCCAGCACGTATTTCTTTCCTCGGCTCGCCGTAGCTCGTAGTGATAACGAAGATGCGGAGGCGGCTTCATCTTTTGCGCGCCACAGTTTATAACCGTTTTTTGCCCAAACTGCCTGCCACTTTTTTTCAATTTTTTGATGATTATAGTTCATGCGCTTGTTCTTTATCATAAAGCAATTAGAGGCAATTTTCAAAGCAAATGGGCCGATGGAATTGTTCATCATCGGCCCCAAAGTTCGCGGAGTATCGCGCCAGTGAGCGCGTTGAGGGTCACTTCGCCCTGCGTCTGCTCCAAATGGGAAGTAACCTCACGCTCAAAGCGCACTTCCGCACTACTTCCGTCTTCGCCAACAAGGCGCGCGGCGTCATGCGGGCGAAGCTGGCGATCCAAGAGATTCAGGAGTCCGAACATCAGGGTAGAGAACGGGTAGTGCGAGGTCTGCTGGTCGCATACGATCACGAGCGCGGATCCGCTCTTCCACGCGACAAGCGTCGGCAGCTCCTTGAATTCGCAGGTCTTGACCGCGAACGTCCAGCTTCCGGTGGCCGCAACCCGGAACTTCTTTCCGAGACACGTCCAGTAGAGCTCACTCCTCCGTGTAAGCCCAAGCAGCCGCCTCAAAATCGCATCTGCCATTCCCGGGTCAACACCGTGCCAATGGTCTTCCCACATCACTCTGCTCCTTTCTTTGCGGCAAACTGTTTCCGAATCGCGAGCCGAAGTTTCTCCAGAGGGAACCCACCGCCGGCATCCCCCAAGAAAAACACTTCGCACTGCATCCAACGGTTATCGCGGAACACGATATAGGCAACACGAAGCCCGATGGCATAGGATTCCCGTTGCGTGACCGCAACCATGAACCCATCGCCCTCAAGCTCCAACGCACAGCTATACCTCGTGTTGCGACGATTCGCATCCCACAAAATCACGCCACAACGCGTGGCACGGATAAGGGCGCACACGAATCTTCCGACCCATGCGCCCCAATTCACTTTGTGACGCATGAGTATCTCCTCCAATAGCACTCCCGCTATTATACCGCAATTTTGAAGACAGTCAAGACGTTCTGCGTTGTTTGTTTCACAACTTCTTCGTATGATACACCCTTCATTACCGCGATGCGTTTCGCGACTTCCACAACATATGCGGGTTCATTGCGCTTGCCGCGGTATGGCACTGGGGCAACGTAGGGTGCGTCGGTTTCAAGCATTAGCCGATTAAGCGGGATGTACCGAATGCTTTCGTTGTAATCATCGCTAAATGTCGTAACTCCGCCGAAGGTAAAATAACATTCGGCGTCCACGAGCTTTTTGGTCATCACGAGTGATCCGGCGTAGAAGTGGAACAGAGCGTTTAGGGTGTAGCGTTCAGCGTTTAGGATATTCAGCACGTCTTCGTAGGCGTCATCGGTTCCTTTTGAGGGGCGGGCGTGGATAACGAGCGGTTTTTGTAATTCTTTCGCCAGCTGAATTTGTTGAATGAAAACTTCTTTTTGTTTTTCTTTTATTTGTGCTCCATTACTCGGAAGCCGGAAATAATCCAGCCCGCACTCCCCTATTGCGACAACTTTCTTATTGCGGCCAAGTGCGCGGAACTTTTCAATATCAAAAACCTCCGGCGCAGCTGCGTGCTGCTCGCTCTTGTCGTGATACCACGTGGCTCCTCCCGCGTGGTCATCTAATATCGCGTGATTCGGGTGATACCCCGCCGTCGCCCAAACATCATCGGGATACTTTTCCGCAAGCGCCGCGGCGGCAAGCGAAGTAGCGAGTTGCGTGCCGGAAGCAATCATTTTTACGCCGGCTTCTTTCGCCCGCGCAACAACATCATCGCGATCGGCGTCGTAGACGGGAAACTGAATATGCGTATGCGCGTCGAACATCATGCTATTTTCTTGGAAAAAGCACTTCGCCACGCGTGATGCGCGCGCTTCCGTCCGCGCTCCACGCGATGCAGGCGGTGATGCGCGCCGCCGTCGCTGGCAAAAATGGCTGAAGTAAGGCCGCAATATTATCCAAAATTGTAACCGCATTCACGATGGTTTTCACGTCATCCTTTTTCTCCCACGGCTTATGATCGTTCACATACTTATCGCCGAATGCGATGAGGTTCCAGATGGCGTTCATGGCATCGCTAAACCGGAAACGTGACGTGTAGTCGTTTGTTGCCACACGCGCGACAGCAACAGCTTCTTTCACCCCGTCTTCAATGTCGCCGTTCGTGAGGCGATGCGCGAGATCCCCCATCTTCGCGCCGAGCGTCAGCACGCGCGCGGCAAAATTGCCGAGTCCGTTCGCGAGACCTGCGTTATAGGCGGTAACAAATTTTTGCTCGGAAAAATCCCCGTCTTCAAACGGCGGGATTTCGCGCAACAAATAATAGCGCACGGCGTCAGTGCCGTATATTTTAATGAAGGTTTCGGGATCAACGACGTTGCCGGTGGTTTTTGACATCTTTTCGCCATTCACCGTCACATAGCCATGGATGAAAACGCACGTCGGCAAGGTGACCCGCGCCGATAAAAGCATCGCCGGCCAATAGATGGTATGAAAGCGGTTAATGCCTTTGCCGATGACATGCAAACGCTCATCGCCATTTCTCCAATACCGCTCAAAATTCGCGCTCTCCTTCGCATACCCCAGCGCGTTGATGTAATTGGAAAGCGCGTCAAACCAGACATACATCATCTGGCTATCGTCGCCCGGCACCGGAATGCCCCAGTCCTTCGCGCGTTCCCGTGAACGCGAGATGCTAAAATCCATGAGTCCCCCGCGGATAAACGCGAGCGTTTCGTTTTTACGCGATTCGGGCACAATACGCAGCTTATCGGAAACAATAAGCTCCTCCAGCTCCTTTTGATACCGAGAAAGCCGGAAGAAATAATTTTCCTCTTCCACAAGCTCCAACTTCTTGCCGGGATGTTCAACGCATTCGCCGTTTTTTAACTCGGCTTGCTGTTTAAACTCCTCGCAACCCAAGCAATAAAGTCCTTTGTAATTTTTCTTATAGATGTCGCTCGGACGGTCCGGCTGCGCCGGATCTCGCGAAGCGAGACACGCTGACCAGAGTTTTTGCGCGCCGGAGGCGTGCCGCTCATCGGATGCCGTGCAGATAAAATCGTCGTTTGAAATGCCGAGGCGCTTCCCCAGTTCCTCAAAACGCCCGGCGTGCGCGTCCACCCATTTCTTCACTGGCACCTTCGCCTCCTCGGCTGCCGTCACATTTTTTAACGCGTTATCATCCGTGCCGGTCAAAAAAAATACCGCGTCGCCACGCAAGCGGCGGAACCGCGCGACCGCATCCGCTTGCACAAACTCCAACGCATGGCCGATGTGCGGAGCGGCGTTCACGTACGGAATTGAGGTGGAGATAAAGATGGTTTTTGACATACGAAAAAAAATCCAAAATCCTAATATCTAATTTCTAAACCCTGCCTGCCGGCAGGCAGGAATATCTAAATTCAAATGTTTAACATGTAAAACCTTTTTTGGATTTACGTTTTGGATCATTTGAAATTGTTTAGAATTTAGTGCTTGGGATTTAGAGTTTTACATTATGCAGCTACTCTCCGACGCGCCTTGTACTGCGTCCAATTCTCAACGATTTCCTGCATAAACACCGCAACCGGGACCGCAAGAACCAACCCCACAAACCCGAGTGTTTCACCGCCCACCAAAAGCGAAATAAGCACGACGGCGGGATTCAAGCTTGTGGTGTATCTGGTGACGAGCGGAATCAAAATCTGCCCCTCAATCTGCTGCAACACGATAAAGAGTATCAGCACGTAGATGCCGAGTGTTACCGACTCCCCCAGTGCCACAAGCACCGCGATGCTTCCCGCAAAAATCGGCCCGACAAACGGCACAAGCTCCAAAAGACCCGCAAGAATGCCCAAGGTCAGACTATATTTCACGCCCAAGAGCCACAATCCCAAAAACACCATAAGCCCCATGCCTAAACTCAAAAATATCTGCCCCTCAAGCCAGTGGCCGATCTTGCGCCGGACGGTTGAATAAATCGTGAGTACCTGCGCCTCATACGCCTGCGGCATAATGGCGAGCAAAAACTTTTCCACACCGTCTCTCCCCACAGTCAAGTAGAACGAGAGCATAAACACCGACAGCGCCAAAAACGCGCCACCCAAAAATCCCGCGCTGATATCCACAAGCGAGGTGCTTCCCGAAATGAGCGCGTTGCTCAATCCGTTCAAACTCTTGTTGATGGATTCGATGGCCTGCGAGGACTGCAAAATATCAAACACCGTTCCCGATGCCTTGCTCAACTTTCCGAGCAATTGATTAATCTCAAAAATTGCGAGCGGCACAACGGTATAAACGATGAGTGCGATAACGAGCATCGCAAGGAGAAAAATCGCGATGGTGCCGATAATACGCGGAATTCGTTTACGCTCCAGGAAGCTCACTGTCGGGTCCAGCGCCGATGAGATAACGACCGCCATCACGACGGAAAGAAAGACATCGCGCGCCAAAAACAATACCCATGCGAAAAAGATCATCAGGAAAACTCTCCACAAACTTCCCCAAGTTATTTCAAATCCTTTGTCCATCCTACTAAGTATAACTGTATAACGTAACAAAATGTACTCTTATAATACTTCACCCTACTGCATTTGTCAAATCGCATACAAATTCCGGAAAAGCTCGACAACAAGCACGGGGCCGGTTCCACCGGGAGTTGGCGTTACAATAATTCCGCGCTTGTCTGCCGCTGCGGCATCAATGTCTGCGGGGTAGCCGAAGTCAATCACAATAGTTCCCGGATGAACATCGGCAACGCTGATAAGATTTGCTTGCCCCACGCCCGTCACGATGATGTCGGAATTCTCAAGTGCCATTACAATTTCCTCCCGCGTTGAGTTCCGGCGAAGTATGGTGACTATCGCACCCGAGGCCGCGCCCCACGCCGCCACCGGTTTCCCCACAAGCCGCCCAAAACCATAGACCGTCAAACGCTTCCCGCGCACGTCACCTATCCCCGCACGCGCAAGGATGCGCCGCACCGTGCCGACCGCCGGCGGAGCGATGGGTGCGGCGAGCGGATTCGCGTAATACTCCCGTGAACGCCGCTCTCCAAGACAGTCAATATCTTTTTCATATGGCACCGCGTCCAACACGTGCCCTGGCTCTATCCCCTCGCCCGCGATCGGGAGCTGCACGATTGCGGCCGCGACCGCGGCGTCAGCAGTCAACATTTTTACGCGCGCGACAAGCTCGGCTTCCGCGATCGGCGCCGCGATTTGCACAACTTCAAACTGAACGCCGAGCTCCTTTGCGGTTTGCTGCTTTTGACGCAAAAAACTTAACGATGCCGCATTGTCGCCGAGAAGTATGCCGAGCATTTTCTTGCCGGCAAAGTCCCGTTTTTTTGCTTTAAGCTCCGCGACGACCTCCGCCGCGATAGTTCTGCCGTCAATCAACATGCGAATAGAATAACACGGCAAGCGGCGCAGCGCAAAATGTCACCGCACAACCGCATATCTCCATATCGCTATCTACTATCTTGACGGTCGTCAAGATAGTAGATAGTTCAAAAAATACTCGGAGTATTGGTGACGGCGGAGTATGCAAATGTAGCTAGTGCAGCTGCCTGATTGTACCGGTTTTCGTCACCGCAAAGACTTCAACGTGCGTGAGAAGGTTAAGTTTGCGCAGCGCGTCAAAAAATTCTTCCGGCAATGCAACATTTCCCGCCCAAACACTCTTTTGAAGCATGATCATTCCGGAATTTTTCAGAACCGTGCGCAACCAATGCCGCGCGGCGCGATTCCGCTCGGGAATATCAAAAGTAATAATTTTTAATTCGCCATTCACCCGCACTTCCCCTTTAATATCGGACGGCAAGCGACGCTTAAGTTTATTTAGTTTTTCTTTTGCCGCGGCTGTTGCGTGCCACTCCTCTCCTTTTATGGACACCAATCCTTCGGCTTTCAGCTTGCTAAGCATTTTGCTGACGCGCTGTCGCTCGCGAAGCTCATGTATACGATTCTCAAACAACGGTCTCGGCGGCATTTCCTCTTTCGGCATACCATGAAAATGTTTGTAGTACGTCAGTCGGCCATATTTACCGGAGCTCAACGCTTTAGCAAGCGCTTCCACCGTTGCCGCACCGGCTTGCAGCGTCTCAAGAAGAAATAATGTGAAATCACCACGCATATGCAGATAACACTATCTACTATCTTGACGACCGTCAAGATAGTAGATAGTGGCTCAGGTACGTAAAGAGTCTATGGTCTATAAAATTAGAAGTGCCCCGGGCCGGATGAAACCGACGCGGGGCACTCGGATGCGTTTACGTGCGCTGCGAAGCGGACTATTCCTCCGGATTCGGCCGCACGAATCCGTACCAGATGTCCTCACTCTCCCTAGGATGCGAATACTGACGCTCCGTCGAGGCCAGACCCTTTCCGCTAGCGCCGAGCGTCCGGATACACCGCTGATCAGCGCTACCGCAGAGCGAAAGCTCGAAGGGGTTTTCATTGCCGACCTTCTCGCACAGGAAGCGCAGTTCGTGGCGACGCTGAACATTCGGGTACTGCTGCCCGAAGAGAAGCGCGTGCTCGTAGACCGGACGCTTCAGCCCGCGTTCACGCTTGGCGAACTCGATGATGTCTCGGATCAGCATCTCGTCGCTCCGGAAATCGTGGAAGCTCAGGAATTCGATGCACCTGAACTTACCACCCATCTTCCGCGTCGGGAGATCTTCCCAGTTCAACGCGTCAACCCCGGAGTCGTAGCGGCTTGCGGCGACGACATCGCTCGTCGTCCCGGGATTTTCCACGTCGATGACGAAGCGCTTGCCGACGCCAAACCCGAAACGCAGAAGCTCGGCCAAGCGAAGCTGATCGGTGGTGATGAACTTCTGTGCCTCGTCCGCGTCCAAGTCCCTCGGCAACGAACGGAGCACCGCCGCCCCAAACTCGATGAGCTGGCCCTTGCTCATCAACTTGATCCTGGCGTTCATGCCAGACCTCCTAAATGCGGCTTACCTTTATTTTCACCACGGCGGCGAAACGTCAGGCTTACCGACTAGCCACAGCATAACAAAATTTTCCGCTTGGGGTCAAGTGGCCGTTTATCCCTAGTGACTAAATGTAAGATTGCCACGGCCGATGGCTATCGGCTTCGCAATGACGGACAGAATCTACTTGTACGGCAACGGGAACTTCTTGCAGAGTTTCTCAACGTCTTTTTTCACGGAAAGCGGATCTTCGCCGCGCACGAAGAGCCGTTCAAAAAACTCCGCAATTCGGGTCATTTCTTTTTCCTTCATACCGCGGGTCGTTGTTGGCGGCGTTCCCACGCGGACTCCGGAAGGTTTTAACGGCTTTTCATCGCCCGGCAAGCTGTTACGATTCGCGACAATACCGGCGAGCTCCAACCGCTCCTCCGCGGCTTTGCCATCAATGTTGAATCTGCGCATATCCAAGAGCATCAAGTGTGTGTCGGTACCGCTGGAGAGCAGCGGGAACCCGCGCGCGATGAATTCGGCAGCCAACGCCTTCGCGTTCTTCACGATCTGCTGCTGGTATTTTTTGAACGATGGTTGCAGCGCCTCAAAAAACGCGACGGCTTTCGCGGCGGTAACGTTGTTGTGCGGTCCGCCCTGGAGACCCGGGAACACGGCTTTATCAATTTTCGCGGAAAGATTTTTTTCCGGTTCAACGGAACAACGCGAAAAAATAACGGCGCCGCGCGGACCGCGGAGTGTTTTGTGCGTCGTCGTCATCACCACATCAGCGTGTTGGAAAGGCGATGGATGTATACCCGCGGCAACAAGTCCCGAAATGTGCGAGATGTCCGCCAAATGGTATGCCCCGACTTCATGCGCGATTTCCCCCATGCGTTTGAAATCCACTTGCCGCGGATACGCGGTGAATCCCGACACCAGCACTTTCGGTTTTTCTTTCTGCGCCAACGCGCGCACGGCATCATAGTCAATTAATCCCGTTTCCGGATTGACGCCATAATGCACCGCGCGCCACAACCGGCCAGACAGCGACACCGGGTGCCCGTGCGACAAGTGTCCGCCGAAGGACAACCCCATACCCATGATGGTTTCTCCGGGCGGGACAAGCCCGACATACACCGCGATGTTCGCGGGAGAGCCCGAAAACACCTGCACGTTCACTCCCCACTCCTCCGGTTTCAGTCCGAACACGTGCCTCGCGCGATCTTGCGCCAGCCGCTCAATTTCGTCATAAATGGCATTCCCCGGATAATAGCGCTTACCCGGATATCCTTCGGAATATTTATTCTGCAGCGGCGAGCCCAGCACTTGCAGAACTTCCTTTGACGCGTAATTTTCCGATGCAATCAAATCTATCGTCAACTGCTGACGTTTGATTTCCTTTTTGATGAGTTCTTGAATCTTTTTATCCTTCATGAGTTTGGTGAATCAAATAATAAAAAAATAAACAGCCGGCGCGTGCCGACGTTTGCGTTTATGTAATGTTGTTACACCATATCTTCATCCTACTATTCCACAAGTTTCTTGACCACCCGCGCCAATTTTTCGGAATCGTGACGCAAAAACCCGCGCTGGCGCAGCAAGTCGGCGCGCATGAGCCGGAGCCCCTTGGGAAAACGCACTGCGTCAATCTTCACGAGCGTTGCGCCCTCGTGCACATATGGCTTCAAACGCGCCGGCGCCGGCACATTGCTGTTCGCAATAACGGTATCCAACACGTTTTCCCCGAGATAGCCCCCTAGCGTGCGGACAAAGTCCGACGCGGCAAAACCGTTTGTCTCACCGAACTTCGTCATGAGGTTCACGACATATATTTTTTTCGCTTTGGTTTGTTTCAATGCTTCCGGCACGCCGCGAACGAGAATGTTCGGAATAATGCTGGTATAGAGATCGCCCGGCCCGATAAGCACCGCGTCCGCCTCCATGATCGCAGCCCTCGCCGCAGGGGTGATGCGAGCGAAGGGCTTTAGCCACACACGCGCAATGCGGAGTCGCCCGTCATGCGAGGGCACATCAATGTTCGCTTCGCCGTCCACCACTTTTCCGTTTTCGAGCTCCGCGTGCAGCCGGGTTTTCGTGAGCGTTACCGGCAACACGCGTCCTTCCACGCCCAGCATTTTCCCCGCCTCCTCAATGGCGCGCGGGAAACTGCCCGTCACACGCTCCAGCGCCGCAAGCATCAAATTGCCGAAGCTATGGCCGCTCAAACCTTTCCCTTCCGCAAACCGATAATTAAACAATTTCGCGAGCATCACATTGTCGTGGCCCGAAAGCGCCACCAGCGCGCGCCGCACATCGCCCGGCGGCAAAATACCGAACTCTTCGCGTAGCACACCGGTAGAGCCGCCGTCATCAGCCATGGTCACAATCGCAGTCAAATCAGAAAAATACCGGCGCAGACCAGACAGTGCCGTAAATACGCCCGTCCCCCCGCCGATGACCACAATTTTTTTATCGCTTTTCCTCGGCATATATATAGAACACAATTATTACAATATCGGTTGCACAAACTTGAAGAACGCCTCAAGCACGGCATGATACCACCGGCGCGGCGAGGGTGGCGCGTACGCGGCCGCAATCCCCTTCCAATGTTCAACCACGCTCCGCAAATCTTTGACCATACCTTCGTCGCGGAATGACACGCTGGATTCCACATTGTAATCAAAACTCCGCGCGTCAATGTTGTTTGACCCCACCATGCCTTCCTTATCGTCCACGAGTAGCGCCTTTGCGTGAATCATTTCCGGCACAACGAAAAACCGCAATCCCGCGCGCACTCCCAATCCCGCGAATACCTTGTTTGCAAGATCAAGCAGCCACGCGTCCGTTGATTGCGGCAAAATCACCTCCACTACAACCCCGCGTCGCACCGCCTCGCGCAACAATTTCATCAACCAATGATGCGGCACAAAATATGGGGTCGCGATGACAATACTTTTCTGTGCCGCAACGCAGCTTTTTTTATAATACCGCTTCAGTATATTTTTTCTTCCCGCCGGCCAGTGATCCAAAAAAACCGCGTCTACGCCGGTCAACACGCGCGGCGGAATGACGATGCGGTCGCTGCCGCCGCAGATGCGGTATGACTTCGCGAATGACCGCGCAAAACTCCGCACAATATTCCCCCGCACTTCAAGCTGCAGGTCGTCCCACCCACGAAAATGCTTACCGACATTCACGCCACCGACAAAACCGACGGCGCCGTCAACAATGAGGGTTTAATAGACAATTTGGTGGGGCTAGAAACGTTATCGACCGGCAAAAATTTTTGTGATCATTCGGTAACGTCTTCGGGGATTCATTCCATGATGAACATTGAGCAAGCTTTTTAATCGG
>Ga0082335_1004220_pt1 | contig 22061 bp, 24 predicted proteins | sample Subgrocontami58m_FD_72375 | JGI IMG/M metagenome (GOLD analysis project Ga0082335, IMG submission 72375) | Subsurface groundwater microbial communities from S. Glens Falls, New York, USA - GMW37 contaminated, 5.8 m (SPADES assembly) (version 2) ...
CCCCATCATTAAAAAGCTGCCGAAGCCGGTTAAGTCACGCTTTGTAAAATAGCCGTACGCACTCATTGCGCCGAACGTCCCCGCCGTAACAAAGAATGTACTCGCTAACGACTCAGCGGTGTACACGAGAAATATTGCCGAGAGCGTTAAGCCCGTGAGCGCAGCAAAGCCGATGAAGACCGTTGTTGCTGTCGCAGCACTCATCTGCTCAATGCGGACTGAAAGCCAGCCAACGAGTCCGAGTTGGACAACGAACAAACCAATCACAGCCCATCTGCTTGAGAAGAGCAATTCAAGCAAACCCGGCGTGTTCATGGTCAGCAAACTCATGACGCCTGTGACCAATAAGCCCGCCATCATCCAGCTATACACTTTTACGACAAAGGCACGCTGCAGCTCTTCAGCTTCCTCTGCAGTAACGGTGCGTTGGTGTACGAGGTTTTCTTCCATGCTACTCCTTACACAATGTTGATATAATTGTCAGAATGAATATACGAGAAGTTTCCTCCCCATTCAATTCTTCGAAGGCTCTGCCTGCATCAGTACAGTATTGATTGCTTCCACGAACGCTTCTTTCGGCATTGCGCCCATTGCCATGTGCGGCTTGCCTTCTTTGGGAATGAAGAGAATTGACGGAATGCTGCGGATGCCAAACACCGATGCAAGTTCTTGTTCTTTCTCCGTATCAACTTTGTAGATATTGACTTTACCCGCGTACTCTTTTGAAAGACCTTCGAGAACCGGCGCTACCATCTTGCACGGTCCGCACCAATCCGCGTAGAAATCTACAATCGCAGGAAGCTCCCCTGCGAACTTCCACTCCCGGTTATTTTCGTAGTCGAAGACTTTAGTAAGAAATGTTTCTTTGGTAAGATGTTCCATGAACTCGCAACTCCTTTCAATGTAATGCAGTTTTGTTTCTGACATATTAGATGCAATTGGGAGATGAAAGAGTCAGCAAGTTTACAGTGGCAAATCAGCGGGGTTCCTTCGATTGTCCCAAACGTGGAGAATTTCTATCGTTTCGCGTGCTTGCTTATAGAAAATTGAATAACTGATGTTACGCAAAGCATGTGTTTTCACGTGATGTCAATGCCCTCACTCTAAATCCCTCTCCCAAAGGGAGAGGGACTTTGTTGAATCTCCGCTCTTTCCTCCCCTTCTCCTTTTGGCCTACGGCTCGTAGAGGAGAAGGGGCCGGGGGATGAGGGGTATTAACGAAAACAATGCAACCTTTCGTTTTGCGTAACATCAGTGAATAATGTTCCCAAGCAAGTCGCCGTTTGTTAGACTCTTCACTCCTTCTGCCTGCGTTTGGAAATAACGAGATGAGAAAAATCAGTTTCGCTATTCGTTGACTAACCTTCTTGCTCTATGTGTCGTTGCCGTTCCTCAATCCAGTATTTGAGGATGTCGCGCAAATCCCTTTCAGCATCGTCCGACCATTTTACTTGTTGAGCCATTCGTCAATCGCAGTAATCAAAACGAAAGAGGGCAACCTGTTCCCCTACAAAGCTGCCCTCAATCGGTGGTGGTGGTGATGATGAGTCCTTCGAAATCGCTCAGGATTGTTTGGCTACTGCCGCCGCTGATGCTTCTTCAATTGCCTTACGCAGTTGGGCGATTGTATCGCCGAAGAAGCGCACCGTCTGGCGCTTGCGCTCTTCGCCATCAACCCTGTTTTCCGAAATGGAAAGGTATTTGTTCCCGTTCTTCGCTTCTTTCAAGTCCACGAAATATGTTGTCTTCCCGGACTTGACCATGGTCGAGTAGATTGCGGGTGTGGTTTGCATTTGTTCCTCCAAGCGTTTGTTGTTTTGATTTTTGGTTTACGAAGCTTTCGCTCCCTACCATATAGAACGAAATCAGGTAACAACCCCCTAAAAGTGCAGATGGACTCCACTTACCTCGAATTACCTTGCAAGTGGAGTCCATCTTGCTGCGGAAAGAAAATCGCTGCTGTTCTGAATCTTCAACGACATGGCTTCTTCGCTGACATCGAACAGTTTTGAAAGAGTACTCGTTGCAGTCGTTCGTGATTCAAAGAGGTGGGGCGCAAGCAGTTGGGTCGGAATCAATAACTCGGATGCACAAACGTCTGCCTCACGATTGTACTCAGCAATCTCTTCCGTCGTGCAGCGGCTTTCCGGCGGATGGCTGAGCACGATATGTCCGAGTTCATGCGCTACGGTAAATCGCTGGCGGTGGGAATGATGGTTGCCGTTCACACCGATCAACTTATGTTTCGGGCTGACAAGTCCAGAGAACGCATCCGAAGCGGAGTGAATGCGCACAACTTGAAAGCCGAACCTGGCTGCAACACATTCAATATCGACAGGCGCAGTGAGCGGCTCACGGGCATGCTTCGCCAAGGCAGCTTGCGCAGCACGAACGCATTTGACGAAAATTTCGGGGGACAAATCCATGATGATAACACAACAAATTCCCCTTGATACTTCAATCCCTTCACAGCGCCTACCAGCTATGTTCTCGCTGTTATGGTCATCCCCTCTACGAGGTCGTAGACCCTTTCGTTTCATCCTTTAGAGTAGTGATAAGATAGTTCAACCTCCTCTGTTCCGCTTCCGGAAGTTCGAGGTTTGCTTTCGCATACATTTCAGAATAGGCTTTTTCAAGAATTGATGTCTTCATGCCTTTCTTCTTCCGTGAGCTGTAGCGGGCGAGCACTCCCTTTAACATTGGACGGAAGAACACAAGCTGATGCGTCCGTCGAATCATTTCCGCCAATTCATCAACAGAAAGATTCAGCAGAGCGATGAGCCTCTTCCACACTTCAAGAGAAATCTTGAGTGGTGAAACTGTATCCTGCTCCATCATTCTATAGATGTTTTGTGTTACGCCAATGCGTGAGAAAATCTCCTGCGAGCGGAGCGAATGCTCTGTACGCAACCCACGCAGCAGCGCTCCAACGGTCAACGGAGTATCAGCCTTCGTCTCAGCAAGCGCAGACTCCAGTCGTTCAATAAGCGCCGCACGCGAGTTTGGCAAAACAAGCGTTTTCGTGTTCCGCTTTACAATCGCTTTCTCATAAGCGCCGTGCGTGCTTATCCAGCCTTCAAGCCACGCAAGCTGGATAAGTTTATCAACCCGTTCGTTCTTCATTCCCCTGTAATTCCGGATAATGTTCAGCAAGAATCTTTACGAACTTCTTTTTCACGCGTGCGTGATACACTTTCAACTGTGCAACAGACTTGTCCGTGTACCTTGCAATATCATCGTATGGAACATCAAGCGCCCTGCAACGCAAGAGAACCCGCTCCCACGTCTCGAGTCGCTCTAACGCGTCAGCAATCGCCAACAGCTTTGCAGCCACTGTGCTATTGCCCGCGCCCTCGGCGCCTGCGCTCTCGGCGCTCTCACCTTCGGTGATCGCACTTTCTGAGTCCCGAATCGCTTCTTGATATTGTCGAATGATAGCATCCGTTACTTCCCGTTCGACTTTTGAATACGCGTTATCATCTCTCAGCCCACCCTCTTCAAACCGCTCGATCAGCCCGTCAGTCAAAGCCCGATGGCGGACTACATCTCTCACCTTATTTCTAAAAATCGTAATCACCCAAAGATGAAAGTCGCCGTCGCCGCGCTTGAATTCGAAGGTATTAATCTTTCTCACAACAGCGAGGAGAACATCGCTTACCAATTCCTCAGCATCTTCGGATGGAAGATGAAATACATGAACAGCCTCATCAATCAACCGTGCCTGATACATGTCCACCAAACGCGCGCAGCCGAGGCGGTCGCCGCTTTTCAGCTCCTGGACGATTGTTCTGTTCGAGATTGCAGCCACACCTTCCTACTGTAAAGAACGAAATGAGGTAACATATGTCATTCTGAACGCCTGCCCGCCTCAATGAGTCGAAGAAGGCAGGCGGGGAGTTCCGACGTATTGTGCCGGAACGGAGCGAAGAATCTCTTAGTTGAAGAGTAAATGAATGGTAATTTCATTGTCGAAAAAGGAAGGTTCAACAGGGTCACTAAAGCTACTTTTTCTTTGCCTCGCCGCCCCCCTGATGCAAATCTATCATCGTAATATTCTGAGCGTAAGGAATCGAAACCACGGTTTCAATGGATTGGGCTTTTCGTACGAGCGTTTCGATGCGCTGCAGTTGCTTGCCGATAAGCTCAAGGTCTTCTTTCAGATTTGGATTGTCTTGTATGGCAGGATTCTTACTCAAACGTTGATGGAGCAAGAATGCAGTCGCAAGAGGGTTCGCAATCTCGTGAGCAACAGCTACAGCCATTTCCATAACAGTCTTTTGGCGAGCTTGATCTACTACGCTTTTTTGTAACTGCATCGTGCGAAGTCCCACGTTCAAGCGAGCAAGCAATTCCTTTCTGTCGAACGGCTTCACGAGGTAATCATCGGCACCTGCTTCCATGCCTTCTATTCTGTATTGCATCTGGCTTCGCGCCGTAATCATGATGACGTACGGCCTGAATTGCTCCTCTTTTTCATTCAAGAGTTTCAGAAGATTGATGCCGCTGACTTCCGGCAAATTCCAGTCCAACAAAACAACGGATGGTCTTTCCTTCTCCATGAGCTGCCAGCCGGTGCGTCCATCGGTTGCAGTCAACACGCGATGACCTTCGAGCGTCAACATCATTGTTGTCAGCTCGAGATACGCAAGGTCGTCGTCTATCAGTAAAATTGTTGCGGGCATTCGTGTAAACCTTTCCTTCTTCCTCTATCCAACGTACAGCGTCTTCGTATTCACCTTCACCCCCAACACTTTAAGATTGAGATGCAACTCCATTAAGTGATGAATGTGATGTTCAAGAGCGAACGCACAATACCGCCAATAGTACACTCGCCCTTTTTGGGGCGTGTCGAGCATTTCGTTGTGAAATTTTTCCTCGCTTAACGCGTCAACCGCATTCTTGAATGCAGCAGTAGCCCGACCAAGACTTGCAACCGCTTCTTCAACAGTTGAGGAAGGATGGCTTCTGTTCGCAACCATAATTTCTCTCAGGCTCTTTGCGGGCCACTCTTCGTTGTTGATCACTTTTACAAAAAATGCCAACGCACCGGGCATGTGCCGCAATTGTTGACCGAGAGAGAACGATTCACCAGTCAGCTTCCAATCAAGTTTATCAGGAGGAACAAGGCGGAATATTGATTCGGTGGGACCAGCTACTTCATCGAACCATGAAAGGTATTGGGCTTTCGTCATTCGGGGATTATGACAAATTTGATGTATGCGTCAATGACAGTTTTGTCTTACAAGAGAGTAAGAAACAGATGAGTGAAATGCAAACGGTTACGAGTGCCTAAAGATAAGGAGGTTGATTTAGATGGAGTAATGGATTTATGGAGTGACGGAGCGTTGGATATGTCAATGAAAGCTTTTCTTGGAGATTCCCGAAAATAGAAAACAAAAAATAGCCACAAAGACACTAAGTCACTAAGGATTCACGAAGAAAATACTCTTTTGAGTCATGGTATCTATTGCAGGATAAGTATGACCGAGAATTCAACCCCGAAAAAAACTTTGTGAAACCTTTGTGTCTTGGTGTCTTTGTGGCAGGCTTCTTCCTTTTCTTGAATTGGGGAATGTCCACAGCTTTTCCCGATGACATTCTCCCAAAGAATCCCTACCTTACTCGCAAAGCTTCTCACCAGATGCCACGTTTATGATTGAGTTGCAAACACAAAACTCTGATTCAACTCCTCTACGAGGTCAACCGCCTGCTCAACGAGTCGAGTCTTCGACCGGAGGGGCAAATGGACCGACGCTTTCCTTCAAAGATGGCTCGTTGATTCTCGACGGTGCAAACGTGCCGTGCCCGTTCTTCCGCACGCACGGCGGCAAGCTACGCGCCATGCCGATTGACTACGTGAGAATCCTCGAGTGGTTCCGTTCGCGCAACATCGCTCTCGTTGATACTGCAAACCAATCACAGAAGATTGACGCTGCACTCCAAACACACTATGACGACAGAGATTATCAACAAGAAGCCGTCGAGGCATGGAAGCGCGCACGGGGCGCCGGCTGTGTTGTGCTACCGACCGGCTCAGGAAAAACCATCGTGGCGCTACGCGCTATCGAACACATTGGGAGAAGCGCGCTCGTTATGTTGCCGACAATTGATTTGATGAACCAATGGTACGACATTCTCGCCAATGCGTTCAACGAAACCATCGGCATCCTCGGCGGCGGCTACCATGAAGTCCGACCACTGACGGTGACGACGTACGACAGCGCATTCCGCTACGTTGACCTCTATGGCAATCGCTTCGACCTCCTCATCTTTGATGAAGTTCATCATCTTCCCTCCGAATCGTACTCGCACATTGCAGAGTTGAGCATCGCGCCGCACCGGCTGGGGCTTACGGCAACCTTCCACCGAACGGACGGAAGACAATCCGAGCTTGCACGGCTTGTCGGACCTATTGTGTACGAGCGGACGATTTCCGAGTTCAAAGGCAATGTCCTTGCCGATTACGAGCTTCAACGCATCTGGGTTGATTTGACGACGCAAGAGAAAGTTGCATACGAAACCAACTACGATCGGTATATTTCGTTCGTACGCGAGCAGAGGCTTTCGCTTCACGGCAAAGGCTGGGACCAATTCATTATGAAAAGTGCGGAGAGCGGTGCCGGACGAAACGCGTTGCTGGCAAAGTATGAAGCCGGACGCATTGCCACGCAAGCCGCAGCCAAGTTCGATGTGCTTGAGCTGTTGATGAAGATACACGCCAACGACCGCGTTCTCATCTTCACAAAAGATGTCGCGCTTACATACGCAATTGCCCGACGCTATCTCATCCCGCCCATCACGCATCATACAGATACGAAGGAGCGGAAAGAAATTCTCGACCGCTTCCGCAACGGTGGGTATCGGTTCCTCGTCTCGTCCGAGGTGTTGAATGAAGGTGTTGACGTTCCGGCAGCCAATGTCGCCATCATTCTGAGTGGAACTGCGAGTCCCGTTCGGCATGTGCAGCGCCTTGGTCGCATCCTGCGGAAAAAGGGAGATGCCAAAGCAATGTTGTACGAAGTCATCAGCCGCGGTACGAAGGAACGCGACGTTTCCCGCCGACGACGCGAACACGAAGCGTACGACCACGAAAAGAAACCAAGCTTACATGGCGCCTAAAGACTCTATAGAAACTGCAAGGTTCTTTTCACATTGCTCGAGGATAACAGAATCCAAAAGTTACATTGGGCTTTAGCCCCACTTCACAAGGAGTTGTCCGAAGGACTCCTTGCGGAGAAACCCCTTGCAAGTTTTTGAGGGGTGAATCAGATCCACGAGCTAACGCTCGTGGCTATAGGAACAGCATCGTATGCTGACAACTGAACTTGCGCGGTTCGAGATTCAAGGCAATGAGGTGAAGCCCCGATACATCTCGCGCAAAGAGGCTGCACTCTATCTTCCGATTTGCGAGCAAATCATTTCTCTCTATCATGCGAGCATCGGCAAGAAGCGCAACGACATCGATTCAGCGCTCAGCGAAATCGAGCGGCGCGCCGATTTCAAAGTCGTTCGTGGACTTGCAAAGTTGGTTGATGATGAGTGTGTGTTTGCGCCTGCAGAGTCCATTGATTACGAAATGTTGAGAACCAACGTTTTCCGTGCAGCCCAATCACGATACCCTCTTGTTACAAAAACAGATTTGCTGCACACAACGCATCGCGATGACGCGGTTAAGACAATTGCTGCAGAGCTTGGCTATTCCGCCGAGCAGCTTGAATCCCTTTTGGTCGCCGACTTGCCGCAATATCACGTCCTGAACGCCGCTACAAAATTATTTACACCTGAGTCTCTGCTCCAGCGGTATAATCTTGCATTAGCGCAGGCGCTTTTGTACAGGACAACGGAAATGACAATCACGTTGAAGAGCGACTACCAAATTGTGTGGAAGTACATGAAGCTTGCACGACTCATTCACGAGATTGACAAGCTTGATGAAGGATATCGCATCAGGCTTACCGGTCCGGCGTCTGTGTTCCGTAACACCCAACGCTACGGAATTCGTATGGCGCTCTTCCTTCCGGGATTGCTTCTCGCAAAAGAGTTCACAATGGAAGCAGTAATAAACATCCACGACCAGGAACGCTTCTTCAGACTTGATGAACAGTGTGGCTTGCGCAGCTACTATGCCGAGACGTCCGGAGAATTCGACAGCTCGTTGGAAGAAACATTTTATGAAAGCTTCCGCTCCCGCGAGAACACAGGCTGGAGTATCAAGCGTGAAGCCGACCTAATTGATTTGGGCGACACAGTCGTGATTCCCGATTTCACTTTCATGCACGAAGATGGCAGAAAAGCAATGCTGGAGATTGTAGGATTCTGGACTCCGGAATACATCGAAAAGAAGCTGAACAAGCTTTCACGCGTACGCGATACGAATTTGATCATCGCACTTAGCAATTCTCTAAATTGCGCCCGCGTCGATGTTGCGAATCTTCAAGGCAAGAAACTGCTGTTCTTCAAAGGGGTGCTGAAGGTGAAGGATGTGGTGGAGTGCTTAGGAAGTAGATGGCCGTGCAAGATGACCGTCACCTCGCGGAGAATTCTCGGGTAGGTGACGGTCATCTCTCTTTTTCCTGTTGCCTCGCTTCCGAATCCTCCGTACTTTCATCCACCCAATTATCAACCAAACTGGTCTACGACCTCGTAGAGGAGCTTCAAAAATGTTCAAACATCTCATACCGTCGTTTTGGATTCTCATCATAATCATTTTAACACCGTTCTCACTCAACGGACAACAGAAGGATTCCACAAAGAAAGGAGAAGACAAGTGGGACGTCGGCGCTTCGCACGGACCATCAAAAGAGATCGAGTTTGAAACTGACGAAGGCACGTGGATCTCTGTTGATGTCAGTCCCGACGGAAAGAAGATTGTCTTCGACCTTCTCGGCGATATTTACATCATGCCGATGGAAGGGGGCGAAGCAACATTGCTGAGCGGCGGAACTCCGTATGAAGTGCTGCCAAGATTCTCTCCGAACGGAAAGATGATTTCCTTCACCAGCGACCGCGAAGGCTGCGACAACATCTGGGTGATGAACGTTGACGGCACGAACCGCCATTCTATCACAAAAGAAAAAGATCGGCAAACTAACGGTGCAGTGTGGACGCCCGACGGACAGTACTTGATTGCACGAAAACATTACCGCAACACACGCTCGCTCGGCGCAGGAGAAATGTGGATGTACCACATCAGCGGCGGCGACGGTGTGCAGCTTACGAAGCGTCGCAACTGGCAACAGAACGCCAGCGACCCGGCAATCTCGCCTGATGGTCGCTACGTCTACTATGATGAGGATGTTAGTCCGAGCAACGCGTTCGATTACAATCGTGACCCGTACGGTATCATCTACGTTATCAATCGGCTCGACAGAGAGACCGGAAAGGTTCAACGCTTCGTTGGCGGCAACGGCGGCTCGGTGCGTCCTCAGCCTTCTCATGATGGAAAGTATCTCGCATTTGTTCGAAGAGTCAGGCTCAACTCTGTTTTGTATCTTCGCAACATCGAGACTGGTGAAGAGTGGCCAGTGTGGGATAAGCTGAGCAAAGATGCGCAAGAGGCATGGGCGATCTTCGGCATGTACCCGAATTTCTCGTGGACGCCGGATAACAAGTTCATCGTCATCTCTGCAAAAGGGAAAATCTGGAAGGTGAACGTTGCAACGAAAGTCGAAGACTCGACTCGTCGAGAAGCGACGCAGATTTCTTTCAAAGTGAAAGTGAAGCAAACAATTACTGATGCTCTCCGTTTCAAACAGGAAGTTGCGCCCGATAAGTTTGACGTGAAGATGCTGCGTTGGGTTCAGACTTCTCCCGATGGAAAGTCGGTTGTGTATCAAGCGCTCGGACATCTCTCCATAAAGCAATTACCGAACGGTCGACGACTCGACTCGTCGAGCGAACCAAAAACACTCACGACAGACAAGCATTTTGAGTTCTATCCATCATGGTCGCCTGACGGAAAGTGGATTGTGTATACGACGTGGTTGGACAAAGACAAGGGCGCTGTGTACAAAGTGAAATCTTCCGGCGGCGCAGGGGTTAGACTGACGACAATCAAAGGAACATACACGGAGCCAACATTCTCACGCGACGGTAAACGCATCGTGTTTGCAAAGAATGGCGGCGACTGGCTTCGCGGACAAACGTTCACGAAAGACCCGGGCATCTATTGGATTCCCGCCGAAGGCGGAGCAGCGACGCTCATCACCGAAGAAGGCTCAAGTCCGATGTTCAACAAGAAGGGGGATAGAATTTTTCTGACATCGAACGAAGGCGAGAAGACTGCCCTCATCAGTGTGAACCTCACGGGCGGTGACCGTCGAGTTCATCTTACATCAGACAACGCCCAGCAAATTGTCCCATCACCCGATGAGCAATGGGTTGCTTTCACCGAGCGGTACAACTCGTATGTCGCAACGTTACCTCTTACGGGACAAGCAGTGCAAATCGGTCCGAGCACAAGCGACTTTCCGGTGAAGCGAGTTACACGCGATGCGGGAATGTATTTGCACTGGTCGCCAGACAGCAAGACCGTTTATTGGTCGCTCGGACCGGAACTATACTCACGCTCGCTTGCCAATTCATTTAAGTTCGTCGAAGGCGCCCCAGATAGCATTCAAGAAAAACCGGACACCGTTGGAGTGAACATCGGGTTCAAGGCAAAATTTGATAAGCCAAGCGGAAGCATTGCATTCGTTGGCGCAACAGTCATCACGATGAAAGGCGATGAAGTAATTCCGAACGCAACGATTCTTATTGAGCAAAATCGTATTAAGGCAGTCGGCGCAGCGAAGGCTGTTGCGGTTCCTGCGGGAACGAAGACAGTTGATGTCTCCGGCAAGTTCATTATGCCCGGAATGATTGACGTTCACGCGCACGGTCCGGCAGGAAGTATCGGCATTACGCCGCAGCAGAACTGGGCGTTCTACGCCAGCGCGGCGTTCGGTGTCACAACCGAGCACGATCCATCGAACGACACGGATGAAATCTTTGCCAGCTCTGAGTTGGTTAAAGCAGGAGAAGTTGTCGGACCGAGGATTTATTCTACAGGAACAATTCTCTACGGTGCTGAAGGAAGTTTCAAAGCAGTTGTCAACAGTCTTGATGACGCGAAGTCGCATTTGCGAAGATTGAAAGCCGTTGGTGCATTCAGTGTGAAGAGTTACAACCAGCCGCGCCGCGACCAGCGTCAGCAAATTATTCAAGCCGGACGCGAGTTGCAGATGATGGTTGTACCGGAAGGCGGCTCGACATTTTTCTGGAACATGACGATGATTCTCGACGGGCATACCGGCATCGAGCATTCGCTTCCCATTTCTCCTCTTTACAAAGACGTCATTACGCTCTTCTCAAAGAGTCAAACGCAATACACGCCAACCCTCATCGTAACATACGGTGGACTGATGGGAGAAAACTATTGGTACTCCAACACAAAAGTCTGGGAGAACGAACGATTGCTGACGTTCGTACCTCGCGGTATCATCGACGCCCGCTCGCGCCGCAGAATGAAAGTTGAGGACGACGATTGGGGACACATTGAGAATGCGAAGGCAGCGAAAGTTCTTTTCGACGCCGGAACGAGAGTGAACTTAGGCGCGCACGGACAGTTGCAAGGACTCGGCGCGCACTGGGAGTTGTGGATGTTCGTCCAGGGCGGCATGACGCCTATGCAAGCAATCCGTTGTGCAACGCTCAACGGCGCGCAATATCTCGGACTCGACGGCGACATTGGCTCACTCGAACCCGGCAAACTCGCTGACCTCATCGTGATGGATAAGAACCCGTTGGAGAACATCCGCAACAGTGAGTCAATTCGTTACGTGATGCTGAACGGACGATTGTACGACGCAGCAACGATGAATGAGATTGGCGGAAAAGAAAGAAAGCGAGTGCCGTTTTATTGGGAGGGCGGGATGGATCCGGGGGCCGTGACGACGGAGAGGGAGTTGGACTAAGACCTTCTTTCAAACAATGCCAGCTTCGGGATCAAACACGCTGAAGTATTCTGTCGCAACGCGAATCAGATTCTTATCGGAACAGATAAATTTGTCGATATGTCGAGACTCGTTTACAACAAGCGCAGTCGAGAGTTGTATCGCATCGAGCGTTCGAAGAGGAGAGGTTGGGGCTACCTTGTCAATAAGTTCAGCGGCAATCTTGTGCACTTGTTCGCTGAGCTTGATTGATTGGAAGCGATGGAGGTGTTTGCCGAACATCGTCAAGGCATCTTTTGTTTTCTCCGCATTGGCGTCTCGCATTCGTACTTTTTTCCAAAGGGCGGAGCGTACCTCAATCCTTGCAACATCGGAAACTATCGAAGCAAGGGCGCCGTGATGCTCTGAAATGAACTTGGTAAGAGCGTCCGACCCTTTTTCTTCATGATACAATTTCACAAGCGCGCTCGTATCGAAGAAAACAATCATCGCTCATCTCTTTCTTCGCTGATAACATCAGAAAGATTTCCTTTGATGTGCGCCGTGAGTTTTCGGATTTCTTCCAATCCCTCCAACAAATCTTCCGTCTTTGGGATAATGACAATCTTTACCGCAGTCCCATCAGCATACGGAATGTCAGTGATCTCAAGACGTCCATTCGTTACCTCTGCTTCAAGAATATGTTCTGACATCGCTTGTTCCCTCCCTGAATTCGTAACTGTCTTTCGTACTCGTTGTGTAGTTGTAATCTAATGACAATTCCTGCAAGTCGCAACGTCGCAGCACTTCTTGATTTGAATTTGCTGATGTCGTTAATTGAAGATATTGAACAGATGCTTGTACGACACAGCTACGATGAATGAGATTGGTGAAAAGTTAAAAAGGCGCGAGCCGTTTTATTGGGAAGGCGGAATGGATCCTGGCTCAACAACAACGGAGATGGATTTGGATTAGACGGATTCCTCCGGGTTATATGTTGAAAAGAAATGCCGTGCTAAAGTAAGAAGCGTGTTGTCCGCGAAAATAAACATTCGAACCTTCTCGACGGGATGAGACTTCAAAGCACATGCGAGTTGAATAGCGTCAAGCGCACGAAGAGGGTTGGTGTTTCCGAAGGACTGCAATATTCCAATCGCATAGAGAAGTTTGTTACGGTCAATTGATACAACGAAGTACTTTTCTAAATCCAACAGAAACGAATCATACACATCGTTTGCAATTGCAAGAGTAATCTCCTTCATTCGCACTTTTCTCAATAGCGCAGATTGCAATTCTACCAATGCCAGGTCGGACATGGCAACAACATCATCACCGGAAGTGCCACCGAGAAATGTTCGCAACTGATTCGTACCATCCTCCCGGTGATACAACTTCACGAGAGCGCTGGTGTCAATGAAGATAATCAACGGGGTCCACGCTCATCTATGATGTCTTGCGACAGATTGCCCTTTATGGATGCAAGAAGATTTCGGATATCCTCCATCCTTTCCTCATTCCATTTGAACTTCGGCATTACCGTAACGCTAACTTCTTGCTCATCAGCGAACGGCAAATTGTTTAGTTCAAGACGCCCTTTGCTGATTTTTGCGTCAAACACATTCTGTCCCATATTTCGGGTTCCTTTCTTGATTCCGAGATAATCTATTGACAATTCCCACAAGACGCAACGACCCAGCGTTTCTTGATTTGAATTTGCTGATGTCGTTAATTGAAGATGCTGAACGGACAATTGTATGACGCGGCAACGATGAATGAAATTGGAACGCGGCAAGTGAAGCGCGAGTCGTTTTATTGGGAGATCGGTATGGATCCGGGCGCGGAGACGATGGAGATGGATTTGGATTGAGTTAGCTAATTTCTGGTGCAAAAATGGTTCAGGGAAACTCTATTGAAGTCATAATCTGCCGTGCAGTGTTGCCCAGCGTTGTGCGGTTGCCATCAAGGACAGGTGACCAAGCGACGGGCGATTGTCGAGGCGTTGCAGGCTATGATACCGAGGTAAACCCATCGAGTGAAGCCTGCATCTCCTTTATAGAGTGAGCGCCTGAGTCCGAAGCACCGCTTGAGTAAACTTATTTTTGCTTCAATGCCAACGCGAAAGCGATGAAGTTTTTTAAACCACCGTTGTCGTTCATGCTTCTTCCGCTCGAGAGAGAGTTTTCCCTTCGCCGGAAGAGCGACATACTGCACGAGTAATTGTTTCACCTGCTCTTCGTTCTCCGCTGAAGAGAAGCCCCGGTCACCGGCAAGATGACTGGGTGGACGACCGAATTGAGCGATGTGTTTTTTCACAGACGGCACGAGCAGATCGACATCACTGCTCGACGTGACTTCGATATCACTAATGATGCCGCCATCAACTTCTTGGATTTTTACCATATGACCAAACTCTGTGGGCTTGACGCGTTTGCCGCGTTTGAGTATTGCTGTTGTTGGTTCATGGAGACTGACCACTTTCTCCTCAGCCGGGACGTCTTGTTGGTGGACAACTCGCTTGCGCGTTTGCGCAATAACGTTATTGACAATCGGGAGAAGAGACGTACACTGTCGCACAAATTGCTGCGCCTTGCGCGACGTATTGTTCTTCAGTGCATCGCGAAGCTGGATTGTTTGGTGGACGGCACGCTGCGTAATCTCGCACAACTCTTGATATGCCCGTTTCACAGCCTTTTTCGCGTCATCGTTTCTCCCTTTGGTGAACTTGAGAATGTTCAGCGCCCGACGCTTTGCACTCCGGTTGAAGTTTCGCACGCGCGCACCAGCAACCTCGGCAAGCTCACTGACCTTCTTGGTCATGCCGGACAGGACGCGGACACTGTCCTGAAGAAGAGAACTGTCGGTCGGATAATGAATGTTGGTTTCCACCACGGTCGTATCAACGCGAAGCTTTTTACCTCGCGTCATTTTATGTCGAGCTGCTTCGCGCACCAGGTGCTCATGGAGTGCACGGAGTGTTGGCTCACTGATCAGTTGTGCCCAACGAATGAGGACAGTGTCGTCGGGAACTTTCTCCAGATACACACGGCAGAACTGGCGAAGACTCAAACTGTCTTTGACAAAATTTTCCGTGACTTCATAACTCCAATCGTACAGATGTTTCACCAACAGCATGCGCACGATAACTTCAACCGGTGTGCTGCGCCGACCGCGACGCAGTGTCTGGGGATAGCGTTTTGATAAATCACTCTTCACGGTTTGGAAAAACGCATCATCATCCAGCAAGTGATCGATCTGCTGCAACTCCGGGTCCATCTGAATAGCAGTTGCGGGAACGATACAATCAAACAAATTCATTTGTGCATGGCGATCAATGAGCATCGAAGGGCCCAAAAGCTTGTGAGTGAAATCCGTCGTTTGGACAACGTGAACGCATTGAAGATAGTGAATCCAGAAACCAAACGCGAATTTTTTCTCGAATTTTGCACCAAGAACTAGCTAATTGGATTTCGTCTTATGTTTTTGATTATCTTTGAACTGTGAAGACACCAAGAGTCTATACCGATACATCAGTCATCGGCGGTTGTTTCGACAACGAATTCGCACAATGGTCGAATGGTCTTATCGAGGACTTCCGATTAGGCGTATTTAGATTGGTTTTGTCGGAAGTTGTCGCCGCAGAAATAGAGCCTGCACCTAATGAAGTGATTCAAAAGTACGCTGAGCTGACAACTTTCAGCCCGGAATTCGTCGAGGTCTCGAATGAAGCGATTGCACTCGCTAACGCCTACCTTGAGCATACGATTCTGGATGAACGATATTTGAGGGATATGCTTCACATCGCCATTGCAACAGTTGCGGAAGTTGATGTGTTGACAAGCTGGAATTTCAAGCATATTGTTCACTACGACAAAATACGATTGTTCAATGCAGTAAATATTGAAATGGGTTACAAACCATTACAGATTCTCTCACCACGGGAGCTTACAAGACATGAATGAAAAAATTAAAGCAGTTGAGATGGTTCGTCGAATCAGAGACGAACAGCAAAAGTTATTGGCGGGCAAATCTGCGGATGAAGTAAGAGCGTTCTACCACGAGAGAGCTTCACAACTCAACGCAAGAATCAAGAAGATTCTCGAAGAGTCAGACTCGAAGCCCATGTTATGAGAATCATAGTCCGTTGGAGAACATCCGCAACAGTGAGTCAATCCGGTACGTGATGTTGAATGGTAGGTTGTATGATGCGGCGACGATGAATGAGATTGGCAATCATCCGAAGAGTCGTGAGAGATTTTATTGGGAAGGGGAAGAGATGTGAATTGAAAAACGAGGGGCGGACACCATCCGTCCCCACGTAACGTTCTGTTTGGATTTCCGTCGAAGTCTGTAGGAATTTTGAGTGCATCAAATCATCCCGACCTCTCGGAAAGCGAGCGAGCATTAACTACCCTTCACTTCCGTTTCAGGCTTCGGCATCTTACTGATAATCACATCTCTGCCCGGTCTGTCGATGGGAAGTTGACTCAATCTGTTATAGCGCCGCATGTCAACCCAGCGGTGTCCTTCTCCAAAAAGTGAATAGCGCTTCTCGAACAAGAGACGATCGAGTGCATTTGCCGCACTTGTACTGCCCGCCGGATATGCTGCCAGACCTGCCGCTGTACGTACGACGTTCATATCTGCTTCCGCGCTGGCGAATTGAGCCAAGCCGATATTCGCTTCCGCCCTCAACAGGATGAGCTCTTCATTCCTGATCACCGGAACCCGGTCAGTCGAGCTGCCGGTAATCGTAATTGCCAGTCGGCTTGTCAATTCGTCGAACGTTGTTGCCGTTCCGCGAACTGATACTTTGGACGAGAATCGCGTGTCCCCGGCAGTTGCATTTGTCTGAAAGCTCTGATGCGCCATAAACTTTACAAACGGTGCGGTCGGGCTTTCATAGATTTCATTGAGCTGGTCGCCAAGACCTGTGCCATAGATATGATACACACCGCTGCTCATTGGCCCGCCTGTATTCAAGAATGAAACTCCTAACGCGGTAATCGCGTCGCTGAAGTTTCCGCGATAGACAGCAACTCTTGCCTTGAGCGCCCTGTTGAATTTCGCGAAGTTCACCGGCGTATCGAATCCTGTAAACCCGCTTGTGAGTTTAAAGGGAAAAGCACCGCCCGCAGCACCCAAACTTGCATTTGCCTCATCAAGCAATGACGCGATCTTCGCGAACGATTCTGCCTTTGATGCAAATGGTACGGACAGATTGCCCGAGAAATCCAGCTTGATGCCGTTGTCATCAAGGTAATTCAAGTTGAGCAGAAGTTGATATGCCATTATTGTTTTGGCAAATCCCTCCACTCCTGCTTTGTCGGCGGGAGAGAGATTCGCTGCCTTGTCGAGCAGGATGTTGCAGCTTGCGACTACACGATACCTGCTGCTCCATGGACGATTCAGCAAGAAGCCGCCCGGATCTGGCGTGCCTTGCAGCAACTCGCCTGTGTATCGCGGATCTGCAGGCTCGAAGTAGTAAGCCTCCTTGCCGAGAGAAGAAACAACTCTCAGATAGACTGCAAACTCCGTCCGCATTCCAGCTTCAATTCCTGTTACGATGGTCTGAAGCGGTGCATCACTCGTTGTGGGTGCGTTCGGGTTGGAGAATTCCCTATCGCAGCCGTTGAATGCAATAGCCCACAAGAGCAGAACAGACACTGCAACACCTTGTATCCTGTTGCGATTTCTTTTGATAGTGTTCATTGCTTTCTCTCCTTCCTTAGAGACCTAATGAGACATTGAAGTAGAAGCTTCGAGACGATGGAAACGGCAGCGTATCAACCGAGCGACCGATCGCAACGTTTCCGAATTGGCTTACTTCGGGATCATAGCCGGTGTATTTTGTGAAGATGAGCAAGTTTCGTCCGGAGATTCCAACTCGCAAGGAGGACAACCCTCCACCGAAGAGCTTGCTAACAAATTCGGGACTGAAATTGTAGGCCAAGGTCACCTCTCGCAATTTCAAATATGTTCCGTCTTCAATGTATGGCGCGGTGTCAAGCCCCAAAACTGCCAACCGCCCATCGCCTTTCTTCATCGTCACTGTCGAATCACGATTCCCTGTGCTTCGACGAACGAGAGTAAATTGTCCAGGCTCGTCGTAATCTTCCGTTGTTCCGCCTAAGTCGGTAATCAGCTTCCCAAGATTGATCACATCGCCGCCTTGTTTCCATTCCCAGAGAAAACCCAGATCAAAGTTACCAAATGTCAACGAGTTCACAAACGACAACTGGAACTTGGGCGTTTCGTCGCCAAGTTTCTTGAAACTCCCATCCGGATTCTTCTCAGAGCCGACAATCGTCGTTGGAGATAATCCCTCCTGAATGCGATAGGTTCCTAAGAAGGTGGCAAAGCCACCGAGATTAAATGCGGGCACATCCAACTGGGTAATCTCGGAACTGCTCTTGAAGAAATTCACTCGAGACCTCCAACTGAATTCATCTCCTCTCACCGGCGTGACGCCAAGTGAAACCTCAACGCCCGAAGTTTTCATTTTCCCGCCGTTGATGTAGCGGTCGGTAAATCCGGAGGAAGGCGCCAGGCTCGGAATAAGGAGCAGATCACTGATACTTTTGTTGAAGTAGCTGAACTCCAGGCTTGCATTGCCATCAAAGAGCGTCGCATCAAATCCGGTTTCAAGCTCCTTTGTTCTTTCCGGTTTGATGGTCGGGTCTCCTTTCCGCGTGGATGGAACGAGGCCGCCGCCGCCGCCGATGTTTCTTGGAACCAACGAGGTGAACTTTGCAACAGGAGGCGCCAGGTTACCGGTTTCACCGTACGCGAGTCTCACTTTGAACTCATTGGCAACGCTGGAAAGACCTTCCCAGAACGGATACTTCGACAAGCGGAGTGAGCCGGAGGCTTTCGGGAAGAAGTAGAATTTGTCGGGATCGCCATTGACGCTGCTCGCATCGCCGCGCACGCCGGCAGTCAGAAATATCTCGTCAAAGAGATTCACTTCCTCTTGCACGTAGAAGCCAAGCTCTCGCTGCTTGAGCGTATTTTGATACGCATTGATACTTGCCGCCTGCTGAATATTGGTTTGCGTAACGATGACGCCTCGTGCCTCATTCAGCACACTATTGAGGTCTTGCCTTTCGTGTTGAATTCCTGCCGCGGTTTTGAACGTGATGTTCGAGGGCGTCGTGTATCCATGGACGAGATTCAAATACAAGTTCCCATTTGTGCTTCTGGTTTCGCCGAGCAACGAAGCGCCGGGCTGGGTCGCGTTCCGCTCAAACTGGAGTTCAGGAGGCGAGTACACGCGATTCTCTTGAGAGTAGAAATCCACACCACCTTTTGCAATGAAGTCCAGAGTCTGTTCCTCACTGCGAAGGATATTCCAATCGAGCTGCAATGAACCGATAGAACGATTAACAATCTCGTTGTTCTGCAGCAGGTCTCTCGTCGCAAGCGGATTGGAAGGATTAAATAGGTGATCGGGATATGCTCCATTCACAGGCCGGATATCATAGAAGCTTGGTGTGAACGCGAGTGAGAATCCCAGCGTGGTGTTCGTATTATCATTCCCCGTTATCGAACGGTCGGATTCCGAGCGAATGATATTTGCAAGCGCATTAATCTTCACATCGTCACTAAACTTGTGACTGATATTGACCCTGCCGCCGTATTTTTTGTAGCCTGCTTTCTTGACAATACCGTTTTCAATTCTTGAGAGACCTGATGCAAAGAATTGAGTCCGTTCGTTTCCACCCGAAGCGCTTACGTTCGTTTCACTGATGAATCCTTTCTGCCCATACATCTCATCTTCGTAATCAATGAACTGGTTTTGGTTTTGCTTGAAGAGAGCAACTCCGGCTGAGCCATATTTCTTGGCTACTTCATTAGTGTCGGGAAATTTTCTTGTTCCGATTTTCCGCAGCAGACTGTTGAAGCCGACCTGTTGGCTGATTTCAACCTTCGTGCGCCCCGGAACACCTTGCTTGGTAGTAATAATCACGACGCCATTCGTTGCTTTTGAGCCATAGAGCGCGGCAGCACTTGCCCCTTTCAGAACTTCGATGTTCTGAATCTCATTGGGATTGATGTCCGCGATCCGGTTGACAGGTTGCCCCTGGGGATTGTCGCTTCCAGCCGAAGCGGCTTTCGATACAAAGTCAATCCCCGATTGGTTCGCTGCGTTGTTCACAATTACTCCGTCGACGACGTACAGCGGCTGTGTAGCCCCCTCAATCGTCGAGACTCCTCGAAGTGTAACACTGATGCCGCCGCCGGGCGCTCCAGTGTTCTGGCTTACGTTGATACCGGCAAACTTGCCAGTCAGAGCTTGATCCAGCGTTTGAGCCGGCACCCCTACCAATTCTTTCGCCGAAACAGTCGCAACAGAATTGGCAAGGTTCTCTCTTTTTACTGAGGAAGCAAATCCAGTTGACACAACCTCAGATGTTTTCAGAATGTCTTCTTCCATCACTATCCTCAAGTCACTTCTACTCGAAGTAACTTCCACCTCTGCCGTTTTGTAGCCAACATAACTGATAAGCAAATCCAGTTGACACAACCTCAGATGTTTTCAGAATGTCTTCTTCCATCACTATCCTCAAGTCACTTCTACTCGAAGTAACTTCCACCTCTGCCGTTTTGTAGCCAACATAACTGATCAGCAGCGTTGCGCTGGTGAGTTCTTTCAGCGTAATCTTGAAATCACCGCTAACATCGGTTGTTGTGCCGACTGTAGTCGCTTTTACTCTAACAATCGCACCGGGCAGCCCTTCGCGCGCTCCTTTCGCACTGACCTTCCCGGCAATCTCCAACCCCTGCCCGTACGTGGAAGCAACACAAAACGCCAACGCCAACAACAATACATTGTAAAGGCGGGCCATAGCTTTCTCCTTTCACTAAGTGAATTAATATGTCACTAGAACAAAACCAAGCGGAATTACATCCCCCAACGACGACGTTCCCCTGACTATAAGAGAATCAGAAGAGGAACCTCCTTTGAATGTTGGTGGATATGTGAATTGGAATGGATGTAGTAAGAAGGGATAAAGGATAACCAGAGGGGTATGCAAAATGCCTGAGTCTTCGGGGAGATGACCATGGGAATTTCCTAATTGAAGATGTAAAGAGCAAGAAAGATGTGTCACGGTTTTACTGTACATATTGTAGCAAAGGGAGAAATGAGAGTCAAGAAGTATTTTTTGATTATGAACAAAGGCTCTTGATTGTCCTCTACGATATGCTTACAATCCATCGTCGGAGTACCAGGCCCGTCGTCTCAACAGAAGCCGAGTTCTCGATGAAGAAGCTTCTCGCCGTTTTGTTCGCTGTGCCAGCATTCTTGTTTCTGCCTGGAAGTTCTTCTGCTGTCGCAGAGGGATGGCAACTTGGAGTAAAAGGTGCTGTAAGCTTTAGCGACTTCGGCTTTACGCCGGATCAAATCAATCCTTATTTCCCGCAACACAGCGGAAGTTATGTTGGAGGCTTCTCCACCGAAAAATCATTCAACGGTGGACTTGTCGCACTTAAGCGGATCAGCGAAGCGGTGAAATTGAACTTCAGTGTGGAATTCAAATCCTTGCGGACTACGACGCATGTGTTTGGACCTTCTGATGGTGTTCATGAGATACATCTGAAATTTGACTACATAGTGGCGACACTGAAACTCCAGATCAACAGTCAATCCGGTTTCTTCGTCAATGCGGGTCCATCATTCGGTTTCAACACAATAGCTGGAATAAAGTGGGAAGGTGACCGTGAGTTCCACTCGTCAAGCAACGGCAGTTCGGTGCGTTTCGCTGTAGCACTTGGCGCGGGAATAGAATTGCCGGCAGGACCGTTTACATGTATTCCACAAGCATCGTATGATTTCGGTTTATCCGACACATACGAAGGAGAGAGTGAAAACCTGTTGCGAGCTTCAAGTTATGATGTCGGAGTAGCAATTGTTCTTAATTCATGATGAAGGAGGAATTATGCGATACCCATTTGTAATTGCCATGGCGATTGCATTCGCAGCCTGCTCCGATATGGGCGAAGACTTGGTTCAAGCTGCGATAAGCGTCAATGTTTCTCGACCTCATCTTCTCATCACAAATAACATTACAGAAGCAATTCATTACACGGTGATAGGTGCGAAAGTCGCTCGCAGCCCAAGCTTATTATACTTGTTCTCTACTGATCAGA
>Ga0082335_1000619_pt1 | contig 22040 bp, 29 predicted proteins | sample Subgrocontami58m_FD_72375 | JGI IMG/M metagenome (GOLD analysis project Ga0082335, IMG submission 72375) | Subsurface groundwater microbial communities from S. Glens Falls, New York, USA - GMW37 contaminated, 5.8 m (SPADES assembly) (version 2) ...
TTCTTCCGTAACTACGGCCTGCTCTAATACGGTTTTGGTTAATACCCCGGCCTGGATCCAAGTAGAGGGAGATGTACATTCCCAAACAGGCATAAAAGCTAATTAGTATATAATATGATTACGGGGATGTTCATTCCCAAAATTAGGATTTTGAAAGATATGATTTTATTTCCGTTAAAACCTGATCCGGATTTAAGGCTGATTTAATTAAATATCCTTCTGCTCCCAGATCAAAACACTCTTTAATAATAGTATCCTGACCCAAATTGGTTAAAACCACAATGGGCGCTTGCGGAGATTTCGGGGGATGAGTTTTTAGATCTCTTAAGATCGAAACCCCATCTTTTTTGGGAAGCATAATATCCAAAAGAATAAGATCAAATTCATTTTCCTGAATTTTTTTTAAGGCCATTTCCCCATCCTCTGCCGCATCAACCAAATAGCCCTCGCCGGTTAAAAGCTCCTGATAAAACTCCCTTAAAAACTGATCATCCTCAACAATAAGAATCTTTTTCATGTCTTCAAATATCTATTATATTATACTGCCACAGGCAATGAAAAGGTAAAGGTTGCTCCTTTACCCTCACCCCCTGAACTGGCCCAAATTCTGCCATGCATCAGCTCTATCAATTTTTTGGATATATAAAGTCCCAAACCCGATCCCCCTGATGAAGCAGTTGCTGTATAAGAATTGTCTAATCTACCAAATTTTTGAAAAAGCCTTCCCAGATCTTCTCGGCTTATACCGATGCCTTCATCTTTAACAAAAGTTTCTACCACCTTACCGTCGGTAAAAAATCCAATGGTGATTTTCCCGCCCGTATGGGAAAACTTTAGGGCATTGCCCACTATATTGATTAAAACTTCCCGCAGTTTCTCCGGGTCGGCTAAAACTTTAGGGATGGGTTGTTCTAAAAGTACAAACTGGATGTTTTTATCTGTGGCTTTTGAATAATAAACCTCATCCGCTATATCTTTACAAATCGAGATTAGATCGATTGGTTCCGGATTAATCTCAATTCTGTTGGTTTCAATTCTGGAAATGCTAAGCATATCATTAACCAGATTAATCATTCTCTCTGTTGAAAGGAGTATCCTGATAATATATTTTTCTAAATTCTTGGAAAGCGGGGTGTCACTTTTGTGCAAAGCCATCCAGGCATAGGAACGGATGGCAGTCATGGGAGTACGCAGCTCATGAGAAGTGATAGACACAAAGTCATCTTTGAGCTTATCCAGCTCTTTTAATTTTTGATTGGCCTCTGTTAAAAGACTTAAGGTATTTTCCAGCTCTTGATTTACTTTGGCATTATCCGCTGTTAAAACTTCCAGTTTTTTATTTCGCTCTTCCAACTCTTTGGCTCTTTTGCGGTAGAAAACATTGATGATCAAAACAATTATCAAAAGGAAGAGGCTGATAAAAATAATCATTAACTTAGTATACCAGTTATTTAATAACCCTTTTTGAACAAGATAAGCAGAGACTCGCCGTAGGCATGGCCAGAAGTCTACCTATCCCGATTTGTTGACCACATTTCTCACACTTTCCATAAGTCCCATTTTTAATTTTTTGCAAAGCTGCTATTATACTGGTTTTTACATTAGTGAGACTTTTCTCAAAAACTAAACTTTTACCATGAGTGTCTGCTATAGAGGAATCTGTACCAGGCTCTGAAGTTTCCACCAAAGAAGGTGTAGTAGCAGGATCTTCGCTTTCCACTTCTATTAAATTTTTCTCCACCTCTTTTTGCTGCCTTAAGAGATATTTTTTTATCAGTTCTACATTTTTACGGGGCAATCTTAACATGTTTCCTCCTTAAAAATTTACCGAAATTTCTCATTTTCCATGCAATGGATATCTTTTGATTATACCAGCTTTTTTTAATTTGTTGTACTACCAGGTTACGGGCTTTGGCATCATTAAATAAAGACAGGACAAATTTTAGAAAAGACTTCATGTCTACAAGAAACATTCTTTTCCCGGAATATATCTTGTAAAAAATATGTATGCCCAAAATTATTAAGGTCAAAGGAAATAAAAAACCGCTTGTTCCTTCTTTTAAGGGTTCTAACAATAGTTTTACTGCTCCTATATAAATTAAACATTGAGAAACTATCAAACCCCTTGGATGAAAATGTGTTGCCTTTGCCCAAATCCTTACCAGCACAAAGCTCAAGGCAATAGCTTCCAAAGCTTGAACAGGAAACCGTTTGCCGATTACTCCAACCATGGGAACGACAAAAAAAAGGTTGCTTGCAATACCTACCCCGCAACCACCCAGAAAACAACCCAAATTTCCCAATATCAAACCTCCTAAAAAACCAACTATGCCAATATCCGCAACCGCAGCAAAATCCATTTTAAATTTTTTGGAAAAAAAGTATAGGGCCAGCCATCCCCCCAAAAATCCTCCCCAAAAAGAAAGCCCCGGGTATTTATTAATAAATAACATCTTCTCCAGGCTCATGAAAAGCTGTAAATGTTCTGCGACAAAAAAGATTCTGGCTCCCAAAAGTCCTCCTACAAAGCTCAAAAGCGTTAAATCCAAAATCTTTTCCTCCGGCAAATCCCAGGCCCGCGAAAGCCTCCAAATCAAAAATACCCCAAATAAAAAGGCCAGTGCTAAAAACACTCCAAATGAAGAAATACTGATATTACCTATTGAAAAAAATACCGGGATCATAATCATTAGACTACCATAAATGGCGGCGTTTGACAAAAAGGGGTATACTTATTAGATGACAGCAACAGCTCATGCACTGGTAGGAGGAGCAATCGCAGCATCTGCTATTAATCCTGCCATAGGTTTACCCCTGGCTGCTCTGTCTCATCCGGTTTTGGACATGATCCCACATTGGGATCTAGGTGTGGGCTGGAGAGGTAAGAACAAAATAACTCTTTTTGTTGAATCGGCCTTGGATTTAATCGTGGGCATTTTACTTGCCTATTTTATTTTTGGCAAGAGCGTTAACCCGTATTATTTTCTCGCCTGCATCTTTTTCTCCGAAATTTGGGATTTTTTAATGATGCCTTATCTGCTTTTTAAATGGAATTTCCCACCTTTTTCCACAGCCTACTTTTGGCAACATAAAATTCAAAGCAATGTTAAACTTCCCTGGGGAATCTTAACTCAAGTAATATCTGTTGGAGGAGTAGTTTTTGCTCTAAGATTTATCCATTAGCTCTTTAAGGTATTTTTTTAACTCTTCCCCAACTTCCGGATGTTGAAGGGCCAGCTCTACTGCTGTTTTCATATACTCCAGCTTATTTCCGGTATCATAATACTTACCGTTTTCCACAACAACAGCGTAAAGAGGCACTCCTTCTTCTTTGAGTTTATTAATAGCATCAACCAGCCAAATTTCTCCGCCTGCTCCAGCTTCCAAACTTCTTAAGGCAGCAAAAATTTCCGGAGGTAAAATATAAGCTCCGTGAGTGGCTATATTTGAAGGAGCTTGATCCGGATTTGGTTTTTCCACAATTTTTTTGATTTTAAAAACATTACCTTCCACCGGTTCCAAATCCGCAATACCATATCTGCTTAAATCTTCTTTTTTTTCAATTTTTACACCGGAAATTACCATGCCGCCGTATTTTTCATGAACCTCAATCATTTGTTTTAAGCGGGGCGGTTCGGACAAAATAAACTCATCTCCCCAAAGCACTGCAAAAGGCTCGTCTTCTATAATAGACTCTCCTGCCAGAACCGGAGTGCCATTACCATAAGGCCCTTTTTGGCGGACATAAATAAAATTGGCCATTTCGGAAATGCGCTTGATTTGCTCAAGAGCCTCGGATTTCTTACCGTTAACCAGATTTTGCACCAGATCCTCACTTGGTTCATCAAAATGATCTTCAATAGCCCGCTTTGTAGTCCCTGTTACTATAATAATGTTATCTATGCCCGAATCCACAATTTCCTCTACCACATACTGGATAACAGGCTTGTCCACAATGGGCAGCATTTCTTTGGGCATGGCTTTGGTTTGGGGTAAAAACCTTGTCCCAAACCCGGCTGCAGGAATTAATGCTTTAGTTATCTTCTTTGCCATACAGACTATTATACTATATTAGGTTAATCGTAATATTCTAATCCAAGATGAGTAATTGGTTCTTCTCCTCTTAAAGCACGCAGTCTATTTTTCAGTTTCATTCCCTGAATAAATAAATCGTGTTCAGGATATAAGCCAGAAGCTACCATAGGGCTTTTGAAGTAAAACGACAACCATTCCTGAATACCACTCATTCCGGATCTTTGTGCCAAATCCATAAACCTTACCAAATCCAGCGCAACAGGTGCTGCTAGGATGGAATCCTTACACTGAAAATCAATTCTCATCCCCATTTTATAACCCAACCAACCTCGGATATCTATCCTATCCCAAGCTTCCTTGTCATCTCCTGCAGGACCATAAAATTTAATATCAACCCCATGTTCCAAACCTCCATAAAGTCCTGGATAAAGATCAGGCTGCAAAATAGCACCAAGCACTAACCCCTTTGACACTCTTTTGCTTTCGAAAGATCCCGGGTCCTCCAAAACCTCCCCATCTCTGTTGCCCAAAACATTAAAAGAATACCATCCATCTAACCCTAGCATTCTGGCTTTAAACATGGGTGCTAAAGCAGTTTTCAAAAGAGTTTGTCCTGTTTTAAAATCCTTTCCGGCAACCGGTAATTCCCGCTCCCGCGCCAGTTGAATCATTGCCGGCATGTCAACTGTAAGGCCGGGAGTTCCATTAATAAAAGGCATTCCCGATTGTAAAGCCGCATATGCATAAATCATTGAAGGGGAAATATTAGGGCTGCTGTCCTTTAAAGCTTGCTCAAACCGGGCAAGATCCTGGTGTTCTGGCCCAGCTTCCATATAAGCTTCTGTTGAAGCGGCAAAAAGCATTGCCATACGGGCACAACCTTCACGCTTTCTAAATGCTGCAATGTCTTCCATTACCTGATTAGCCAAATCAATATGGTTTGTGCCGCTCTTAATATGCTCACCTCTTAAGCGCTTTACAAACCTTTGATCAAACACAGCAGACATTGGCCTAACTTCACCCAAGACTGGCTTAAGTTTATCTACAAACGCTTTATCTAAAACTCCTGCAGTATTAGCCGCCTCATATGCATTTGCATGATAAATATCCCAAGCTCCAAAAACTAAATCGTCTAAAGACGCTAGAGGGACAAATTCTTTTATAAGGGGATTTCTGTTATCTGTTCTTCTGCCAAGCCTTATTCTCCCCATCTCGGTAACTGAGCCAATAGGTTCAGCCCAACCTTGCCTGACTGCTTCAACACCGGCAATAAGAGTTGTAGTAACAGCGCCTAAACCCACAACAAGAACGCCTAGCTTTCCTTGGGCAGGTTCAATTTTAGAACCTGTTTCTACTGGCATTGTTTCAGAATAATATTATATTTATGAATATTCTGCAAGCGTCATTTCACTCTTTCTACATATTCTCCGCTTCTTGTATCAACTTTTACTTTTTCTCCTGGTTTCATAAACATGGGGACTTTCACTATTAGTCCATTATCCAGTGTAGCATCTTTGAAAACATTTGACACGCTATTGCCCCTCTCACCCGGACCTGTTTCCACAATTTCATAAACTAAACTCAAAGGCAACTCCAAACCCAGCGCTTCCCCTTCCCCCACTATTAAAATAACTTCCAGCCCGTCTTTTAAAAATTTAAGTTGCTCGCCCAAAACAGATTTTGACAGAGAAAATTGCTCAAAACTAACAGGGTCCATAAAATTAAAATTATCCCCGTCGCGATAAAGGTATTGGGTCTTTTTCTTTTCTACATTAGCTTCATCCACCCGGGCCCCGGTGATAAATGATTTTTCAGTTACTGCCCCGGTTTTTAAATTTTTAACCTTTAACCTGATAGTTCCGGAACCCCTGCCTGTTTTATTATGTTCATAGGTTAAAACCAAAAGGATACTTCCTCCTTCTTTAAAAAAAGCCCCATTTCTAAGTTCAGTTACATTTAATGCCATAATCTATGAATTTTAGCACAGTTTAAGTAAGAACAAAAATTTGACTTTTAAGAAATTCTTATTTATATTACTATGTATATGTCTGAAGGTGGAGAAATTCAAGATTGGGGAGATGAACCTCCTAAAGAAGCAGGCGAAATATCACACAGAGAGCCTCAGAAACCTCAAATGCCAAGGTGGGTTTCAACAATCCCACATGATGCGATGGCTGCTCTATTCAAAACGCAACCAGGGAAGACAATAACTGAGCCTTCTGCAAAAACAGAAGAAATACTTACTCAAACTCCTATCACCCCACCAACAGAGACTCCCGCTCCAACAGCAACACCTACCGCACCAGAGACACCTTTAACACAAACTTCAATTGTTCCTCCATCAAAAACTCTGAAATAGCTATACTCCTATATTAACTCACCTCGTAGGTGGATTAGCTTGGCATCTACTCTTTTTAACCATTCGGCATTTTTAAAAATTACACCCTTGGGGTGGAATAGGTTGCTCGCCTCGCTTCGCTGGCGAAGCGGGACACCTGCGGATTTTTAAACTGTTTTTTTGGGGATTGACAAATTTCTGATTTTCTGATAATCTGAAAATATGCAGAAGACTCAAATAGTGGGCATTATTCGTGACAGAGGACAACTAACTATCCCTGATTCAATAAGGGAGCTTGTCTCTTGGACCGCGCCTTCTTCCGCAGTCTCTATCTCTTTGAAAGAACTTGATGAAATAGTAATTAAACCCCATCAGAAACAATACGATTGGGATAAAATCTGGGAAGGTATTAAAAAATCTCGAGCTATTCACGGCAGAGGGAAAATGAGTGCATCTGAAATTCTTATGAAAGACAGACTATCACACTAAATTTATGCCTCAAAAAACAGTTGTAGATTCTTCGGTAATTGTTAAGTGGTTAAATACGGATAATGAGCAATATTTGGAACAGGCAGACAAGATACTCAAAGAAGCCCGCAATGGAAAAGTAGAAATTATTGCTCCTGAATTGTCCAAATATGAGGTAGGAAATGTACTTTTATTTGGTAAAAAATTAACTTCAGATCAAGCTAATATCCCTATTTACTGGTTGTTTCACCTACCGATTACTTTTATACCTCAATCTGAAGAATTATCTAACAAAACATTTTCTATTGCTGAGCTCCTCAAGATCACTTATTACGATGCGGCTTTTTTAGCTCTTGCCACACAGGAAGAAGCTACTTTAGTAACTGATAACCTCAAGCATCAGGGAAAATCATCCGCAGTTAAAGTCATAGCCTTAAAGGATTATTGAAGAAATTTTTTGATTTTTTGTTTGTCTCTTTTTAACCATTCGGCATTTTTAAAAATTTACACCCTTGGGGTGGAATAGGTTGACACCTGCGGATTTTTAAACCGTTTTTTTTGGGTATTGACAAATTTCTGATTTTCAGATATACTGAATATCAGAATGAATGGTCAACAAACAAATGTCATTATTCGCCAGCGCGGACAATTAACTCTCCCCGATGCAATTAGGGAAAAAATCAGCTGGCTTACTCCCGGTTCTGTAGTAACCATTGATGCTGAAACCAACAAAAACAAAGTTGTTTTATCTCCTTATTCGGATCGCAAAACAGTAGATTGGGATAAATTATGGAAAGATCTTAAAAGAGTACGCGCCTACAGAGGCAAAGGCAGGGGTAATTTATCGGCTTTTATAGATGAAGATCGGCAAACCCGCAGGTAAACATGAAGAAAATAGTTGTTGACAGTTCGGTAATGGTGAAGTGGCTGAATTTCCAAAATGAAGATCATCTGGAACAGGCAAATAAAGTCCTGCAAGACGCACAGGATGGAATAATAATGTTTCTTGCCCCGGAACTTTCCAGATATGAGATAGGAAATGCTCTTTTGAAGAAAAAAATGGATTTATCTAAGGCGCTGGATACATTGGTTGCTGCCTACAGCATACCTGTTCAATTTGTTTCTGAAGCGCCTCAACTGGCACTTGAAACTTACAAGATTGCTGATGAAGCAAAAATTACTTACTATGACGCTAGTTTTCTAGCTTTAGCAAAGCAGGAAAAAACTGTTTTAGTAACAGATAATATTAAACATCAGGGAAAATCATCCGCAGTTAAAGTCATAGCCTTAAAGGATTATTGAAGAAATTTTTTGATTTTTTCTTTATCCCTTTTTAGCCAGTCAGCATTACTGTAAATTCGCTCTATGGCCTGGGCTATAGTTCTTTTGGCCTCCGGAATTGGATTTTTCTTGACAAAGACTTCAATATCTTTAGCATCGGAACTTAAAGTAAACTCCCCTGCCGGCTCAAACACCCGGGTAAAATATTGCCCTCCTGCATACCGCTCTTTTAATAATTTCCAATTCTTTTTAACAAACTCCCAGGCCAAATATCTACCCTTCGGATTTCCCCAAACAGAAGCAATAATCCCCAAAGTATTTTGAAACCTGACATGTTTGGATATGGCAAAATCCAAAGCTTTTTCCAGTAAATTTTTCTGTTTAAAATGTCCCAGGCTTCTGCCAATCCTATCTTTTTCCTGCTGGTTATCTTCTTCTTTGTACATTTTTATCAAAGTATTAAATTCTTTTTCTTCCCCGTTTGAAGCCACCAAATTATAAACCACCCCCCGCAAATCCGGGTCTATTTTTTCTTTAAATAGGCTTTTTGCTTTTTGAATAGTTTGCAAATCTCCAAAAGATCCTAACTGATATAAAACCATGCCGCGGAGCAAAACATCAGTATGTTTTTCTCCCTGTTTTTTCTCCCATCCTATTTTATTTGCAATTTTTCCATAAACTTTTCTGCCGTATTTTTTAAAATCCTCATAAAAATCTTCATAAGCTAAAAGAGAATCCAGCTTGCTTAAATGGCCTGTCAACTGGCTCCAAACATTGTAATCTTCCTCCAGAGCAAAACTTTCAGCCAGCTCCAAAGCTAAAGTAGTTGGAGAATCTCCTGACTGCGCCAGATCAAAGCTGTCTCTGACAAGTCCTAATCTGTCCGGAGCAGCAAGGTTATTTAGTTTATTTAAATAATTTTTTGGATAATCAATCCTTACAAAACTTGTTTCCCCCAGATTTAGTTTTGCTCCTTTATTTGGAATATCCATAATTTTCTTATCCATTAACAACCCGTCCAATGGAATATTCCATATTGTTTTATCTTTTGATTCTCCTTTAGAAATCGGACTTGAGAAAAATCTGCTTTGTGTTAATTCTACTTTTGATTTTTGATTTTTGATTTTTAAATTTATCACAGGGTGTCCCGGCTTGGATGTCCAGTTTTTCATAACAGATGCTACGGGTTTTCTTGAGATTTCCTCCAAAGCCTGCCACAAATCCTCTGTTTTAGCATTAGCATAAGAGTGTCTTTTTAAATAATGTTGCAGTCCTTTTTGAAAATCTTTTTCTCCTAAATACTTCCAGAGCATCCGCAAAATTGAGGCTCCTTTGGAATAAGAAACAGTATCAAAAATCTCGGAAATTTCCGCAGGATGGCCTACTTCTACCTCAATCGGGTGAGTATTTTTTAAAGAATCAAGCTCAAATGCTTCTGTCATCTCACCGGAGACAAATTGAGTCCAGATATCCCATTTTGGGAAAATATGGTCTATGGCCAGATATTCAATGAAAGAGGCAAAGCCTTCATTAAGCCATAAATGAGTCCACCATTCCATAGTCACCAGATTCCCAAACCATTGGTGAGCCAGTTCATGCGCTATCACCAGAGCCACCCATTGTTTGTTGGCAGAAGATGATTTTTCCTCATCAATCAAAAGTGTTGATTCACGATAAGTTACTGCACCCCAATTTTCCATGGCCCCTGCAGCAAAATCAGGAATGGCAATTAAATCCAAAACAGGCAAAGGATATGGAATATCAAAATAATTTTCATAAAATTCCAGGCATTTTATGGCAACATCCAGAGCAAACCTGGCCTGCTCTTTTTTTCCGGGTGTAGTAAAAACTCTTATCACTTTTTCCTTTTTACCCGCTTCGACGCGAGGCGAGCTTTTTCCTTCTATATACTCAAACTCCCCCACAATAAATGCCAGAAGATAAGTAGACATTTTGGGGGTAGGTTCAAATTCCACAATTTTGAAACCTGATTCATGTTCACGGACAGAAGATTCAATGGTATTGGAAATAGCGCTCATATGGCCGGGTATCATTAAAGTCACATCAAATATAGCTTTGTGTGAGGGCTCATCAAAACAGGGAAAAGCCCGGCGGGCATCTGTTGATTCAAATTGGGTCACAGCCAAATGCTTGTCTCCATACTTGCTTCTGTAAAACCCCCGCATTTTGTCATTTAAGATTCCCTTAAATTTAAGTTTTAGCTGATGTTTACCTGCATGGATTGGTTTTGCAAAAATTAATTTGACTGTTTCCTGTTTTTCATCATAAGCAATCTTTGCCCCTTCACATTCTATTTTCAAATCAACACAGTGCAAAAAGATTTGTTTAACGGATTTTTCCAAAAAAAGATCAATTGTTTCCTCACCTTCAAAAATAAAATTATCCAAATCAGGCTTTAGCATGATTTTGTAGCGCTCGGGCCTGACATGAGCAGGAAGTCTGTGTTTCATACAAGAGAGTTTACTCAATTTATGCTAAAATGTCTAATGATTAGCCAAGGTGCTGGAATGGTATACAGGGTAGTCTCAAAAACTACTGGTCCAAAAGGCCGTGAGGGTCCGACTCCCTCCCTTGGCACTCATCAGCTATGTAGATTAACTCTACTTATTCATTGTTGACCTATTATCTGTTGCAAATAACCACATCGACGGTAAAAGTTTTGCTGCCTCGTTAATTGCTTTAAGCATGTTTTGAGATGGCGACTGTCCCTTTTTAGTTAAAATAACAAAAGCTTCTTTAAAATCCTTCTGGGATTTTTTAGCGCTCGGGCTTCGTGGTTCTCCAGCAATCTTAATAATATCATCAATACCTACTTTTATTGACTTTCCTTTTTTGACAATTTCATCTTCTGAAGCTTTCTTACCATCTGGCATTTGACCAAAGTAGTAATCAATTTCGGTTAATAGTAAAAACTCATTTTTTATTTCCGATGGATCTAATAAACCCATTAAATATAGATCAAATGGATGGTATTTAGGAGGTTCTTTAAAATAACTTAAATCATATGAGTAGATATCCTGGCCTCTTTCCACCCAAGGAAGCGTTTCAGGAATTGCTCCGTAACCTCCTATAGGCATTTGCAGGTTTTCCGACCAATGATCAGTATCTTTAATAGCAAAAGGGATTGGGTACTCTGTACAGCTTTTGTTAACACCATCAGGTAAAGGATTCTCGACTTTTCTATTTCCTAAGGATACTCCCCAATGATGACCTATTTCATGAAGCAAAACTTCAATAATTTGTTGAGGTTTTTCTACCAACTCATTATAATTATTTTTATAGTTTGTGAACATATGCACAACTTGAAGTTTGTCTGATCCACATGGTCCCCAATAACAAGCTTTTCTAATTTCCCTACAAATACCTCGAACGCTATTTTGAATTTCTGAGGAATAAGCAATTGCATTATTCATCTCCTTTTTAGGAGTAAAGCTCGGAAAAATTGCTATAAAATCATATATATCAGGATATTTTTGATAAAAAAGAGTACTAATTCTTTCTATATTCAAGCTTGATGAAGCAAGCTCGTGGGCTGTCTCCATGCTGCCATCATCTTCAAGAATATAAACATGGTTGATAGCGACTGACTTTACAAGGCTTTTATTTGAATAATATATATAAAGACCAATAGATATAATAAAAAGAAGAATAATCGGAAAGAGAAGTTTAATCAACCCTTTTTTATTTAATTTTTTCATATAAAACTATTCTAGGCTGCTGCTGCAACTAGTTCTTTAGTTTCTTCTTTGGTAGGTTTACTTCTGGTTTTTTCCATGCCGTAAAATTTAACCCGGTCAGCCCTAAATATCATCTGTATGTCACCTGTCGGGCCGTTTCTGTGTTTTTGAATATCCAAAGTCACCAGTTCCGGCTTTTCCGGATCTTCGCGGTAAATAAACATCACCACATCCGCATCCTGTTCAATGGCACCAGACTCCCGAAGGTCAGCAAGCTGGGGTTTTCTGGTTCCTCTTGCTTCAACAGACCTGTTAAGCTGGGAAAGAGCCAGAACCGGAATTTTCAACTCTCTGGCCAGATTTTTAAGCTGCTGTGATATTTCCGAAACTTCCTGCACCCTATTTTCCAAATTTCTTCCGTGAATAAGTTGTAAGTAATCTACTATTAAAAATTTTAAGCCATGTTCAATCTGCAAACGGCGGGCTTTGGTCCTTATTTCGGAAATAGAGCTTCCGGGAGTATCATCAATAAAAAGCGGCGCTTCTGCCAACTCTCCCATAGCCAGCGATAATTTATCAAAATCTTTTTCATCCAAGCGGCCGGTTTTCAATTTCCAGGCGTCAATATCCGCCTGCCCCACCAAAAGCCTATCTACCAACTCTTCCTGACTCATTTCCAAAGAAAAAATACCCACTGGCAAGCCTGCCGAAACTGCCACGAACTGGGCAATATTTAAAGCCATGGAAGTTTTCCCCTGCCCTGGACGGGAAGCTAAAATTAGCAAATTTGAATCCTGCATGCCGGCCAATTTATTATCCAAATCCTTAAATCCCGTTGGCACTCCCCGGAGCTTTCCGGAACTCTTTTGCAGCTCATCAAGCCTGTCAAAAGAGGCTGTCAGGGCATCTTTAATTGGGATAAAATCCCTGGCAATATGCTGCTGGGCCAAGGAAAAAATGCCTGTTTCGGCCTGCTCCAACAAATCCTCAATTTTCTGGGACTCATCGTAAGCTTTTTCAATCAGGCCGGTGGCCTGGGAAATCAAGCTTCTCCTGACAGCGTGTTCTTTAATAATTCTGGCGTAGTATTCAACATGGGCAGCGGTTGGCACCATGTTAACCAGGGTGGTGAGATATGCCGAACCTCCAACTTTATCATAAACTCCGCTTCTTTTTAACTCCTCTGTCAAAGTAACCAAATCAATCGGCTCCCGTCTTTCAAAAAGACTCTGCATGGCCGAATAAATTGACCCGTGTTGCTCGCTCCTGTAAAAATTGCCGGAATGAATTATTTCCAAAACTTTAACAATGGCATCTTTATCAATCAAAAGCGCTCCCAAAAGGGATTGTTCTGCATCTATATTTTGCGGGGGCAGCTTGGTGACATTAGCCATTAAGATTTACTCAAAACCACTACCTGTGGTTCTTCCGGTAGTTTTTCTTTAGTTATAGACAGTTTGGGTTGCGGGAGCGCCCCTTCTGCTCCCATTTCTTTCAAAAAATTCTCCACCCCTTCCAGCTCGAATTTTAATCCTTCCAGTTTATAGTGCATGGGGATGGTAATTTTTGGCTCCAGCTGCGAGACAATATCTAATGCTATCTTACTATCTATGGTGTAAACAGAGCCTACAGGAATAAGCAAAATGTCTGTCTCTCCTATTTGTACCAGCTGATCTTCTGTTAATTTAGCCTGTCCCAAATCCCCCAAATGAACAATATTCAAATTATCCAGCAACAGATGAAAAATGATATTTTTACCTCGCTCTGAACCCTCACTATTATCATGAAAAGAGGAGATTGCTGTTACAACTGCTCCTGCCACCTCATACTCACCCGGGTCTTTAAATACCGGAGGATTTGCGCCGGAAGGTCCGGAAATTGCTGAAACATTGTTGTGATCTTTGTGGTCGTGTGTAGTTAAAACTACATCCGCCTGCAGGTCTTTGGGTAATTTTAGCCCGGTGAAATCCGGATCATAAGGATCTATTACAACAGTTGCATTTTTACCTTTTAGCTTAAAACCAGCTTGTCCTAACCAGTAAATATCCATAGCAAATGCATACTAACAAATATGCTAAAATTGTTCAATAATGAAACTTACCCGGAAACTGTCTCCCAAAGCCTTTTATTTTTCTCAAGCGCTTATTTTGATTATTAGTCTTATTTTTTTAACAGGACTTTACTATATTTTAAATTCCCCACAAAACAATTCCTCTTATTCAACAAGAGGTCCTGTTACTATCCTGCCTAAAAGTTTAAGGATAGACTTGGATCAGCCGGAAGAAAATTTATTGACTTTTCAATCTTCAGTTATTGTTTCAGGCAACACTCTTCCATTTACTCAAGTTTTAATCACTACCGACTCCCAGGATCTGGTGATTGAATCCAAAAAAGACGGCTCTTTTTCTACAGTCATCAAACTTGATGAGAGAGTTAATAATTTAACAATCGTAGTTTTTGGTCAAAACGGCGAGTCTAAATCCATTGAACGGACTGTTTATTACTCAAAAGAAAAAATATGAGAAAATTTACAATTTACAATTTACAATTTACAATTATTGCTTTTATTTTTACATTTTACATTTTACATTTTACATTTGCCCAAACAGTTACAGCTGCAGAATCTTCGCCATCAGCCAATATAAGAATAAAACTTGAGGAATTGAAAAAAGATATTGCTTCCAAGGCCGCCAAATTAAAAAATGAGGTTAGCCGTAAGCTTATTAACAAGGCCTATGTTGGTACTGTTGAAAATAAGCAGAACTTTTCTGCGAATAAAACAGCCACCGAGATTACCCTGGTTACCAAAACCGGGGCAAAAATAGTCACCATTAATCAAGATACTGTTTCCCCCAAAACTTTAAACCTTAAAGACTATGTAGCCGCTTTGGGAGATATAGACGATACAGGGGTTTTAACTGCTAAAAAAATTATTTTACTACCAACTACCAATTACCAACTCAAAACCTATTTCTGGGGTCAAATTATCTCTATTTCGGGCAAGTTAATCACATTAAAAGATAAAGATGCAAAAAATGTGGCCGTATCGCTAAATAGTCAGTCCCAATTTAAATTAAATGATTTTGTGATATTAACAGGCATAAAAAATAGAAATGATATTTTTGAGGCAGGCTTTATCTTTGTTATTCCCTAAATTCTTCTACCACTTCTTTTTCTGCCTCTAACAAATCTTTCACAGTATCCACCCCTCTCCAGTAATCAGTGCTTTTGAAAACTATGAACCTGTCTTGAGGAAGGCGGGGAAAAGTTTCTATCTCGTGATCCCCTTCATCAGGCAAAAGCGGCTCTATTTCATTGGAAAAAATATAAATGCCGGGGTTGATCCAGTGAGGAAGCAAGGGTTTTTCTTTAAATCCCAGAATTTCATCAGAATCATTAAATTCCACCACTCCGTAAGGACTTCGCAAGGGCACCACGGCAATGGTCGCAATAGCGTTTCTTTCTTTGTGTTTTTTCATCATGCCCGCAAGATCCAGTTTCCACAAATTATCTCCGTTTAAAACCACCACATCCTGCCAAGTATCGGGCAACTGCTTCATGGCTTTTTTGATACCGCCGCCGCGTCCCAAAGGTGTTTCTTCTACAGAAAATAAAGCCTTCATGCCGTATTTACTTCCAGAACCAATATGTTTTTGCAAGGCCTCACGGTGATAACTGCAGGCAAAAACTACCAGTTCAACCCCAGCCTTTTTTAGTTGATCCAGCTGATAAACCAGAATCGGTTTACCAGCCACCTCTACCATGGGTTTGGGCCGGTCATTGGTAAAAGGGCGCAAACGTTCTCCTTTACCTCCTGCTAAAATAATGGCACTATTAACCATAAAAGATATATTATCACAAATTTAACAATGTGTTAAAATGAAAATGAGGTATAAATTATGGAATCCGGCGGGCAAGAGATTATTAGTCGGGAACAAAAGGTAGCAAGCTACAAAAGACACAGAAGGGCTCAAAGAAGCGCAGAACGCGCTTTGGGATCAATTTCTTTGGGCGAAGCTATTAATGTTGGAGGACCAAAAGCACTCATAGACGCTAAAGATGCTCATGAATCCGCTGCTTTAATTATAAAGGATGATCTCAAATCTGAATAATTAGACCCGGTCTTTTCCTGCCAAGCTTTAAACCAAACTGCCCCTCGTTTACAACTGTTATGTCTAATTCCGAATAACAAAAACCGAAAACAACATTAAGAAAGCTTATGTTTCCTTCAACTATTGCCCTCATATGCTCGCGCAGGGTATCATTAGGAGAGACCATCGCTTTCCCCTCAAAAACCCCCGGCAATTGCTCCAACACCCTAACTCTTGCATTTCTGCTTCGGCTACCCCATTTAATTTCTGCCGGTGATAAAATAGGAACCTCAAATCCCTCTGCTCTAACAGCAATATATGCTTCAGGGTAGCTGACTACTGTGACATGGTGAAAATAACCCGGACTTCTCCTTGATTCTTCCGCGCATTGTTCCATTTGCGGCTCAAATTCACCTAACAGCCATGCTTTCTCTTCAGCATTCAACCCGTGCTCTGGTAATCTTTTGACAGCGTCAAATGCCTTTGTCCAGTTGTAAACCGGCTGCCAGCGCCATAATGCACTTTGATCTGTCAGCTTACTGACAATTTCACCAATGAGATGGCGTTTTCGCTCTGTCGGAGGAGTCATTTCCGGGATTGTTACAGGTGAATCTACTGATCTTTCTCGTCTTCCAAAAATAGCCTCAATTATCCTGCTCATAAACTTAACATATCAAATTATAGGTTAACTTGCAAATGAGTGTATAATTAACTTCATGAGCAGTCAAACAGATTTAGTATCTCAAAAATATTCTCCCACCAGAGCTAAATCTTTTAATGTCAAAACAACAGGAAGAGATTACGCCCAATATGCCAATACCATCAAAGCATATGCTCTGGCAGGCATGCCTTTTGAACACATAGCCAATGCCGGAGATCATCTGGGAGATTTGGTAGAAAGATTGGAGCTGGATGCCCCAATTCAAGAAAGCTGGAAGCACCTGCCTGCCGGCAGGCAAGGAAAAATTGGGGAAATAGCAGAAGATGAGGGGAAAATTATGGCCTGGCAAACCAGAGGTGAAAAAGTTCCAATGTCTCACCAATTATCTCAAGCTACCACAGTAACAGGTATGGAAATGGTTACAATTTCTCAAGAAATAACTCTTTCCGGTTCAGAAGAAAAAACAATAGATGTGGTAGAAGGCATAGCAGTAGTAAGAAAAGATTCATTTCTGGAAGGAAATATGAATTCAGCATTGGAAAATAATGTCTTCCTAAAAACTCCTACGAACCTAAAATAACTCCCCCTATAGGAAATTTGACAGCAGAATTATTTGTGGTATAATGTATTTACAATTAAATAACCAAAGGCGTTTTAAGTGAAGTCACGATTCACGAGCCGAGGGTCAAAATACCCTACAGAAGTTAAACTGTAAAATATAACAGACGATGTTGGAAAACCAAAGTCGCCACCAAGAGCCATATACCAGTAACGGTATACGGAAAACAGGATGGGACCGCGGGAGGTCCTTTTTTAATACCTCTCGTTCCTTGTTCATTAGTTCGCCAATGGCGAATTAGTGGGCAGAGAACGGGAGGTTTTTTGTTGGAAAAATGGTGGCTGTAGCTCAATGGCAGAGCAGTAGGTTGTGGGCCTATTGGTTGGGAGTTCGATTCTCCTCAGCCACCCTAGATGAAAGGAATTATATGACAAAATTAAATACAAAAAATTTAAAACTGGCAATACAAAAGCAAGGGCGTTTGACAGAAGAGACGCTTGAGTTTTTGCGCAGATCAGGCCTTGAATTTGAGAGTTACAATCAAAGGCTATTTTCCCTGTGCAGAAATTTCCCCTTGGAGATTTTATTTGTACGGGATGATGATATCCCGGATTATGTTGCATCGGGCATAGTTGATCTGGGAATTTTAGGACAAAATATCCTTAATGAAGAAAGACCAAAAGTTAAAAAATTACTTAATTTAAGATATGGCTTTTGTTCCTTAATCGTTGCAGTTCCCAAAGAATCAAAAATTAATAAGGTTAGTGATTTAAATAATAAAACAATTGCCACTACTTATCCAAAATCAACAAAAAATTTCTTAAAGAAAAATAATATTTCCTCGGAAATAATTCGTATAAGTGGTTCTGTTGAAATAGCACCGGCTTTGGGAGTTGCAGAAGCAATTGTTGATTTAACTTCAACCGGCAGTACTCTTGCTTTAAATGATTTAAGAATTTTAACTAAAATTTATGACTCTGAAGCAGTTTTAATTGCAAACGGAAAAACCTTATTTAATGATAAAAAGGGATTACTAGAAAAACTAATAACACGCTTCAAAGGAGTTTTATCAGCAAAAAATTATAAATATGTGATGATGAATGCTCCCGAAGAGATATTATCCAAAATAAAGAAAATTGTTCCCGGCTTAAAATCCCCTACTGTTGCTCCTTTGGCAAAGACAGGGTGGATTTCAGTTCAAACAGTGATTAAAGAGGAAGTATTTTGGGAAACAATAGAAAGATTAAAAAGTATTGGGGCACAAGGAATTATTGTTTTACCAATAGAAAAAATTATATGAAAACAATTTATCTTAAAGATTTATCAAATAAAAATTATCAAAAAATTATTAACAGATCGGCTGGGAATTACCAGAATGTAATTCCAGTGGTTAAAAATATCATGAATGATGTTAAACAGAATGGTGATGAGGCCTTAATTAAATATTTTAGAAAGTTTAATGGTAATTCTAATTACTCAATAAAGGTTACAAAAGAAGAATTAGATAAGGCATATAACCAGGTTGATATTCAAGTCATTTTTGCCTTAAGACAAATGATTAAAAATATCACTGAAGTTTGCAAAGCTCAAGTTAAAACTAAAAAAGATCAAATAGTGGAAACAGAAAAAGGAATAAAAGTATGGAGAGAGTGGAGAGCAATTGAAAAAGTAGGATTATATATTCCTGGAGGCAAGGCAATTTATCCTTCTTCTGTACTCATGACAGCAATTCCAGCCCAAATTGCCGGATGCAAAGAAATTATTATTTGTACTCCCCCGCAATCAAACGGGCAAATTAATCCGGTTGTTTTACTTGCGGCTGAAATGCTGGGAATTAAACAAATTTATAAAGTTGGTGGGGCTGAAGCGATTGCTGCAATGGTTTATGGAACACAGACTATTCCACAAGTTTATAAAATCTTTGGGGCAGGAAATATATATGTAACTGCTGCAAAGATTTTGGCATTAGAAAAGATTGCTATTGACATGCCAGCAGGACCGTCGGAAGTTTTAATAATCGCCGATGAAACAGCAAACCCTAAATTTATTGCGGCTGATTTATTGGCAGATGGTGAACATGGAGAAGATTCTGCTTGTGTTCTTTTGACAACTTCCAAAAAAGTTGCCGAAGAAACTATCACAGAAATTAATAAACAATTACCAAAGCTTAAAACACAGGATAGAGCTAAAGCTTCTTTGAAAAAATACAGTTTATTCGCAGTGGTTGATTCTATTGATGAGGCAATTGAATTTGTAAATGAGTACGCGCCCGAGCATTTAGAGATTATGACCAGAAATCCTGAAAAGTTAGTAGGAAAAATTACCAATGCCGGTTCAGTTTTTTTGGGAGACTACACTTCAAAAGCCAGTGGTGATTATGCAACCGGAGCCAATCACATCTTACCAACAGGAGGAATGGCAAAGATGTATCCCCCACTGGGAGTAGATGCATTTGGAAAATGGATGCAGGTCCAAAAATGTACTAAAAACGGATTACTAAAAATAAAAACGACTATTGAAAATATTGCAGAAACCGAAGGGCTACCTGCCCACAAAAATTCTGCATCTATTAGATTTAAAGGAGTAATATGAAACAAAGAAACTTAGAAAAATTCATAAGAGATGATATATCTAAAATGGATCCCTATCTTAGTGTTCCCTCTTTGTGGGATTTGGAAGAAGGAGCTCTTAAGTTAAATGCTGGAGAAAATCCTTATGGTTTTTCTCCTAAAATTAATAAGGCCCTGGGTAATTTTAAATATTACAACTATTATCCTGATCCAGAATACAAGAGTTTAAGACAAGCTTTAGCAAATTATGCCGGAGTAAATATGGAAGGAGTGCTGGTTGGTACTGGCTCTGATGAATTATTGGATTTGATTTTAAGGCTCATCTTAAATGAAGGAGATAGGGTAATAAATTGTCCACCAACCTTCGGAATGTATACAACATTAATAAAACTTAACAAAGGTGTTGTTTTATCAGTTCCCAGGAAATCAGATTTTTCATTAGATATTAAAGAAATTAAATCAAAAATAGATCGCAGGGTAAAAGTAATTATTATTTGTAATCCAAACAATCCGACTGGCATGGTTAGCGAGGAAAAGGAAATTGTTGAACTACTTGATACTGGAAAATTGGTTTTGATTGATGAGGCATACTTTGAGTTTTATGGAAAAACTGTTGTTCCTCTATTAAAAAAATACCAGAATCTTATTATCACCAGAACACTTAGTAAATGGGCTGGCATTGCAGGGTTAAGGCTTGGCTACAGTATTTCTTCACCATTTTTTGTTAACCAGTTACTAAAAATTAAACCTCCTTATAATGTAAATTTAGCAGCAGAGGTAGCAGGCAAAGTTGCACTGGAGGATTTAAATAAAACAAAATTCATTATTGAAAAAACTATCAAAGAGAGAGGAAGAGTTTATAACCAATTAAAGGAAATTTCTTATTTAGCCGTTTATCCCTCCAAAGCAAACTTCTTATTTATAAAAGTAAACCAAAGTTTTGAGAAATTAATAAATTACTTAGAAAAAAATAAAATTATAGTTCGTTTCACAGAAGGGGCCATAAGGTTAACTATTGGTACACCTGAACAAAATAATAAAGTTATTAAAATATTTAAGGAGTTTAGGTATAAAAAATACGCATTACTTGATAGGGATGGAACCTTAATTTTCGAGCCGCAGGATACATTCCAAATTGACAGCATTGAGAAGTTAAAAATTTTAGATGGAGTAATTAAAGGCCTAAAAAAACTTAAAGCACTTGGGTATGAACTTGTGATAATTACAAATCAGGATGGTTTGGGCACCTACCAATTTCCGCAAGCTAATTTTGAAGCCCCTCAAAATAAAATGCTCAGGATTTTCAAAGAAAATGGGATTAAGCTTAAAAAGATATATATCTGCACAAAACCTAAAACCACTCTTGTTAAAAAAATTCTTAAAGAAAATCAGATAGATAAAAATAACTCTTTCGTATGTGGAGATAGATCAACCGATCAACTCTTTGCAAAAAATTTAGGGGTCAAATTTATCTCCATGAAAACTAATGGTAATTTTTACAACACTCTTAAAGGAGGCCAGATTATATGAATCGTAAAGCAGTAATAAATAGAAAAACAAGCGAAACAAACATCAATGTTTCTTTAAATATAGATGGTTCCGGAAAAAGAGAAATTGATATTCCAGTAGGCTTTCTTAACCACATGCTGGATCTTTTTACCAAACATGGCTTATTTGATCTTAATATTAAAGCTACCGGAGATACCTATATTGACGAGCACCACACTGTAGAAGATATAGGAATTGTTTTAGGTGAAGTATTTGCAAAAGCCCTAGCTATAAAGAAGGGTATTAATAGATATGGCTTTTTTATCCTGCCAATGGATGAAGCTCTAGCAACAGTTGCTGTAGATTTTGCAGGCAGATATTCATTTAGGTTTGATTGTGATTTTAGCCGGGAAAAAGTTGGTGATTTGCCAACAGAACTTGTTAAACACTTTTGGGACAGCTTTGCTCAAAATGCCAAAGCAAACTTATTTATTAAAGTTGAATATGGAGAAAATGATCACCACAAAATCGAAGCCATATTTAAGGCAACAACCCGCGCTATTCGTATAGCATGCACGATTGATAAGAGAGAGGGAAATCAAGTTCCTTCAACAAAGGGGGTTCTATGATAGTGATCATTGATTATGGACTGGGAAATTTGGCGAGCGTTAAAAACGCTTTGGATAAACTTGGAATTAAAAATAAGATTTCAGGTAATTTTTCTGTGATTAAAAAAGCGCAAGCATTAATTCTTCCCGGTGTTGGAGCAGCCGGACAAGGTATGAAAAATTTAAAAAGCATGGGTCTTGATAGAGTTATTATTGAAGAAATAGAAAAAGGCAAACCTTTCT